>Ga0160467_101018_pt1 | contig 15137 bp, 11 predicted proteins | sample HID1972I_E11MG_FD_108221 | JGI IMG/M metagenome (GOLD analysis project Ga0160467, IMG submission 108221) | Enriched pill bug-associated microbial communities from UW Madison campus, WI, USA - HID1972I_E11 MG | ecosystem: Host-associated > Arthropoda: Insects > Digestive system > Unclassified ...
CGTTCCGTTGCCCGCGCCACCACGGATCAGCTTCGTAATGTTGCCCACCTGATCATAGCTCAGCTCTTCTCCCAGTTCGTTGGCATTGCTGTATGCGGCCGTCTTCAGCCTGTTCAGCTTATCATAGCCGTACGTGAACCAGCGGTTACCGGTATGGGTACTGGTATATTCCTGCTCGGAGATGTTTCCGTTCCACTGCGCTGTTGCCCCCCTGGCCGGATCGTTATACCGCAGGTACTGATGTAATCTTCCCTAAAAACAGCTACGAAAATACATGTAGTAGTTTTATAAATTTAGGGTAATGAAAAAATCAAATTTTACAGAAGCACAAATCATTAAAATTCTCTCATTGCAGGAGGCAGGAGGGTCCGTCTCGGACATCTGCCGTGAGCATGGCATCAGTCAGGGGACTTATTATAATTGGAAGAGCAAGTATTCCGGGATGGATATCTCGCAGGTAAAACAGCTCAAGGAAATGGAAAAAGAACTGTCCCAGTACAAAAAGATAGTAGCTGAACAGGCCCTTCAGATAACAGTTCTGAAAGACGTGATCGAAAAAAAGCTCTAGGGCCTGCCGAAAAAAGAGAGCTTGTGGGATACGCAAGAGAGCACTATCAGATGAGCCTTCGGCAGGCCTGTGCGATGTTTCATATCAGCACCTCTGTATACTATTACCGAGCTAAACGCAGGGACGACAGCGAGGTAATGGAGCAGCTTTCGCAATTGGCAGACCTTCACAGGACCTGGGGATTCTGGATGATGTACCACCGTCTGAGGAAGTTACAATATATGTGGAACCATAAACGCGTGTACCGGATCTACACCAGTATGCGCTTAAACCTGAGAAACAAAAGAAAGAAGCGGCTACCGGCGCGTGTTAAAGCGCCTCTGTTATGTCCTGTGGGACCAAACATCACCTGGAGTCTTGATTTTATGCACGACGCACTGGCAAACGGCAGGAGCATCCGAACTTTGAATATCATTGACGATTTCAACCGAGAAGCACTTTCTATTGCGGTCGATACCAGTCTTCCAGCCCAGCGGGTCATCCGCGAACTGGAAAAGCTGGTTGAATGGAGGGGGAAGCCTGAAAAGATCAGGTCTGATAACGGCCCTGAATTCGTGGCTACTGCTTTGAGTGAATGGTGTCAGGACCAAGGAGTTGAATGGGAATATATACAACCTGGAAAGCCCACCCAAAACAGTCTGATTGAGCGCTTTAACAGAACCTTCCGTCAGGACGTACTGGACGGTTACATTTTTGATAACCTATCAGAAATCAGAAAGTATGCAGATGCATGGGCCTGGATGTACAATAATGTGAGACCACATTCTTCCCTGGGACATCTTACTCCGGTAGAATTCCTATTGAAATATGGAAAACTCCCAAGCCTCAATGGCCAATGCCAGTTTCCCACATTACAACAGGATAACAACAATAAATCTCGCTGGGATTATTTAGTTTTGAATGTAGCTAGTTAGGGGAAGATTACAACCCAAATATGACTTTCGGAGAAAAGATAATCAGCTTGCGCAAGCAGCTGAAATGGTCACAGGATGACCTTGCTAAAAAGATCGGCACATCTGCGCCAATTATCGGAAGATATGAACGCGGGGAGATTACCCCATCTATCGATGTGGCCGCCAAGATCGCAGATACCCTGAGCGTTACCGTAGATTACCTGATCGGGCATTCCGATCATATCATCATGGATAAAGGCTTAGTCCGCAGAATGGAAGATATTGAAGCCCTGCCCAGCGAAGAAAAGGATAAGGTATATTACCTGATCGATATGGCACTGGCCTATAACAAAACAAAAAAAGCCTTTGCCATGTAAATGCCTGCCATTGCAGTAAAACCCTAAGTTGCGCAGGGTTTTCTTCCTTCGGCCGAAGCGAAGGCAAGCAGGTTTTTGTAGACAGACCTGCCGAAGGCGGGATGTACGTACAAAAACACAACTTGTAGATATAAAAACAAGAAGGTTGATCCTATATGCAGCCTATTAGATAAACAGCAAAGCCTGGCTCAATTGAGAACCAGGCTTTGCTGTTGATAATATAATTTACTTTTTCATAAGAGATCTCAAAGCTTTATCAAACTCACTCTTTCGATTTTCCGGAACATTCACATACCCTACACTTAAAGTACCGACTCTTACATCTTTCCAATATAGGCCATCGGGTGTTTTCCCTAGTAATGTTAAAGTTTCAGGATTATATTCTTTGCCCAGCTCTTTCGCTATTTTAGCTTTTAACTCTAACCCTTCAAATCGCTTATTGGCAACACTATCGCCCAATGAAAGAATATTGTTATAGTTTAACATACCACTACCAAAGTCTGAAATATATAATTTAGCAGAGTCTGAGTAAATGTATTGCTTTTCTAATTCGCGATGCCCACCAACCAAAGTTATAAGCTTATAATCTTTAGGTATCACCATAGAATACGTAACATTCTTTGACCCTTCATCTTTTTTCTGCCTTTTATATTGTATGGTAGTAATTCCCTGACTACTTACACATGACACAATAAAAGAAAGTAATATTATATAAATTGCATTTTTCATATTTCTATGGTTTATATCCTGTTGGAAGAATAGGTTGATTTGCTGGTGTAATCATTCTGACTCCGCTACCTCCAATATAAGCCCCGGATGGATCTACACTCTTAATATAATGCGTTCGCAAAGGCTGGCCAATTTGGCCCCTTAGAACATTTTCTCTATAAACAGCCTGCCATTCGCTTCCTTTGACACCATTTTGCAACCTATCATTTAGCATACCTCTATTTGCATCCAGTCCATGAAACATCTCATGCGCTAAGTCTGTAGTACTGTTTGTTTTACCACCATTAGTAGTAGGAAGCATGGACCCAGATGGATCCCAGGAAATCTTACCTCCTGAACCACCTTGTAAGTTTATGCCTGCCGCCGTCAATGCTTGAAGAGTACCAGCTTGAGATGGATCTGTTTGCAATTGATTAGCATAAGCCTTAGATGAATTGCTTGCATTAAATTGGCTACTTCCGTTAACAATAGTAAAATTATTAGTTGAACCTTCAAGTTCAGAAATCATTGCAGAGCCTTCTTTTCCCGCATTAATCTTACCTAAAGCGTTTACCGTTTCCTTTAAAAATCCTTTGACCTTTCCTGTATATTCCGCACCATTTTGGTATAACTTCCCACTTTGATACAAATAATCTTGTCCCTTATGACTTATGCGCAGGCTATCGCCATTAATATCAATATTTAAAACTGGATTATTCGCTCCATATTGATAAGGATTTAAGCTATTATATTTCTCAGCATATCTATCTATCACATTAAAACGACCAATTACAGGATCATAGAACCTAGCACCGTAATCATACTGATTCGCTAAATCCGTCTGTATCTCCTTTCCATTATAAAGGTAGCGATTGTTGTTCGAGTAATCATAATTACCAGTCGGTTTTCTTAAGCCGAACGAATAGTACTCGTCTTCCTGGATCACCCGCGGTGCGTTGTTGTACCTGTCTATACTGACCCGGGTATTCCCTAAGTGATCTTTTAGATGGTACTCATAGTTCCAGGCTCCGCCAGTATGTTTAACTCGGCCTTCTTCGGTGCTGACAAAGTCAATGGCGTTGTTCTTGTAAACGATGCCGTTCACGTAATCCCAGGCTCCGTCTGTACCGGTATTCTTCAGCTTGTTTCCGTTGGCATCATACGTATAGGTAGCCACCGTGGTCGCACCACTGGTAATGCTCCGCGGCAGGTTCAGCATGTTGTACGTAATATCCTTACCCATGCCATCACTTCTGGCATTTCCGTTTGCGTCATACAGGTAGCTTCTCGGACTATAGCCCGTAACGGTTTTCAGTTGGTTACCCTCATAAACGGGGTAGGTTAATGTTCCGCCACCTGCTCCCCCTCTTACCAGTTGGGTGATATTTCCCATCTGGTCATAGCTCATCTGCTCATCCAGGGCTCCTGCTGTGGATGCGGCAACCGTTAACCTGTTGAGCTTGTCATAGGTATATGCAAAGGTTTTATAACCAGGCTGGGTAACTTTGGTGGTCAGGTACTGCAGCTGCGAGATGTTGCCGTTATACTGCGGTGTTCCCGAGTCCGGGGTATTGTATCTCAGGTCTAAGTAAAACAGATTGCTGCTGCTGGTCATTGTCCGCATCCAGCCCCGCTCATTGTAGGCATAGTTCAGCGTCTGCAGGCCATCTCCTATCGCTTTGCTTTTGAGCTGCCCTACTTCATTATAGTCCAGCTTGCTCAGCAGCACTTCGGGTGCGTTTGCAGGACCGGTCCGCTGCCGGGTTTCTGTCCTGCGCCCCATGTGGTCATAGGTATAACGGCTGGCGATGGTCGTGGTCTGCCCTCCTGCCGTATGGGTACGCACGGAGGTTAGCAGCTCATCGGTAAAGCTGTACGTGTTATCTACGATATCTGTTCCCGCTAAATGGTTCTGGCTCTTGCTTTGAACGACCCGGCCTTCCCTGTCATAATAGTGAACCGTTAACAGCAGGGTACTGGTATTCAAAACGTTCACGCGGGTACCCGTCAGCAGGCCTTTTACCTGCGCACTTTGTCCCAGGTTGCTGTTGGGAGTGGCAGTACCGAACACCGTCGCCCCCGGAAAGGTATAGTCGTCATAATAGTTCAGCACCAGATAACTGCCCGGGGCCGGATAACTGGCAATGATATAGCCGCTGGGATTTTGCGTTGTATTGTTGGCTGCATCGCGGGTGTCCCACTGCGCCGCGGCATAGACGCTGCTTTGAAGCGTCGTTCTTGGAATGAGGGAACCTGCATTCCACATACCGGTCATGATGACGCGACCCAGCGCATCGTACTTGGTTGCAATCCACTGGTGATTGATCCGCTGCAGCGGATCCTGCGTCAGGACCACCTGGTCCAGTTTGTTATAAACCATCAGGTCCCAGCCTTTGCCCGGCACTTTCTTCTCGACTAACCGGTTTCGCTCATCGTAGCGGTACTGATAACACCATAGGTCCTGCTTGGTCTGATCAGGCGTCGCCCCGTCCGCTCCTGATCCGGGCGGAAGCACAAACGAAAGGTTACCCAGGTCATCATACACATAATATGTCGACAGGCGAACGCTTTCGCTCTCCCAGATCCGCTTGAGCACGACCCGGCCTTCTTTGTCTTTGTATTCTTCTGTGGTCCCGCTTTTTCCACTGCTCCAGTTCTCGTCTTTGGTGATGGTCAGGTAAAGCTGCGAAGCGCCATAGTTTCCTGGACTGCTCAGCGTTCGTTGTCCGGCTACGGTACCAGCATCAGCATGGAACAGCCGGACCGAGCGGTCGCCCGTTGCCGTATTGGTGCTGTATTCCTGTTTTACGGTATGACCGCTTCCAGAAATCGAAGCGCTGTAAGGCTGCCAGGAGTTGCCCGGAGCTCCCTGCTCCAGCACCCGGTTCAGGGGCGAGGATTCAAAAACGGTTTGTGCGTATGGGGTAAGAATAGTGGGAACACCCGCAGGTGGAGCCTGATAGAAGCTCCCCTGGGCACTCAACCCATCTACTTTGTAGCTGCCGTCCTTACTGGCAGAGGCATAGGGCAGGTACTTCTTTACCTCCCGGCCGAATGCGTCGTATTCTACAGGGATCACGATGTCTTTGTCGGCTCCCGGACTTCCTTTGGTTTGTACCGTTTGCAAGGGTCTTCCTAGTCCGTCAAAGTACTGAACGCTCTGCATCACTTCACCTACTGTTTTACTCGACAGATCGGTGCCGGAAGAAAAAGGCACTCGGGGAGTGTACGTAACAATATAATTCTGGTTCTGGCTCAATGCCGGGGCCAGAGGAGTGGTGTTATACCCGCTGATATAGGCATGAAAGCTGGAGCCTGCCGGTACATGGAAGCCTGGCAAGAGCGTAATGCTTCCACTGGCGCTAACAACCGGTTCAGCAGGGTTATAGACGCTCAGCGTTCTGTCCTGGGCTGATGCTTGGTGGAAAACGACTAGAAATAACAATAAAAAACTAAGTATTTTCATCGAGATCATTAATTATTCATCAATCAATTTTTTTTTGTAAGAGATTAGAAGAGATTCAGGTTCATCATCCCGCCGAATTCTTTCCTATTGCTTTTTCCCTTTATCAGAAACCGAATCCACTGAGTCTGATTTTTTCAGCTTTCTGTCGCGTTCATATAAAATTTCAACGCTACGTCTGTGTCCTTCCATTAATTTTTTAATCTTCTCTTGCTTAGTGTTAACATCCAAATTTGAATCCGTAAGAACTGTTTTCATGCTTTCTTGATGTTCTTGCTGTAGCTGGGTAAAAGCGGAATTCATAGAATTCGAACTGGCGTTAGCCTCGATGATTCGCGTGCTTTTAGGTATGTTTCCGGAACTATTGAATAACCTTGTCAACTGTTCTTGACTGAGTAGGGCAGTAAGTTGCTGTTGATGTTGCAGTCTTAACCGCTCCATCTTCTTTGCGCGAGAGGTCACATCTAAAGAGCGATCAACAAGGATTGCGCGCCTACCTTTCTGCTCAGCCTCATCCGCTTTAACAAGTGCTATAGCTGTTGAAGAGTCAATCTTTAGTTGTTTCTCATAGAGCATTCGCTGCATTCGATAATATACATCAGGATTTCTTATAGTCCTTTCCTGTTTTTTAACCGTCTGCCCATACGCAAAATTCACAAAGAACTGAATTAAAAATATTAGAACCGAAAGACTTATAACTCGCATTGATTTAAGGTTTATAATGGTATTCATTCTTTTTAATAATCGTTCGATCTTGATTCTGAACATTTTTCAGACGCTGATAAGCGTCATATTCGAAATAGACAGTCTCATTTCGATCATCAGTAACGCTGGTAACTCCTAACGGAATCTTGTAAGTATAGGTAGTCATAGACGCATCAGAAGGATGCAGCCGCAGATCATCAAACCAAACCGACCCAGTGGAATTATTGTCAACCCGGAGACTTAGCTTAGTAACGTCCGAAGGGACAAGAAACTTTTTTTCGACATAAACCCATTTATTTATTTCAGTTGTTTGGACGGCATCTACATAACTATAGTAACCAGTCTCTCCTGTTCTCTTCATAAACAATAAGATTTCCGCTTGGGGTCCATTACTGTAAATCCAACCCGAATAATGAAAATATTTTGCAGAATTCAGACTAACATCAAGCCAAGTGCCGCTATGGCTTACCTTTTCCGGATTGCCTGGATTGAAAATTAACCCACTGTATTCACCCGTCCGGGCATGGCTTCCGTCCTTAACGAGGTTTGCGTCAAATCCGCTTTCGTCTTCAAACGTAGCCGCGTAAAATTCATTTTCAGCCGCATTCTTCACTTCAGCCACAGGGTGAAGACCTTCATGTTCCCATTGATAGGAAACTTTAGGGCCATTCTCTTTTGAAACACTTCCTATATTGCCATAGTTGGTATACGAATGATATCGGACTCTAGGATCGTAAGGATTACTCTCCATATCAATTTTTGTACTTACCGCCTCAGGAGCCACTAAATTATTCCACCAGTCTGACTCCGCGATCGCCCCCCAGTGTTTCCAATCTGTTTTTACAGCGCTCAAAAACTTACCGTCAGGCACGGAATACTTCTTCTCTTCAATGGGAGTAGTCACGAGATTTTTACTCACCATTATGGAGTATGGCGAAGTATTGTAATCAAATGCATATTTTTGATACGTCGCCGTTGAATCTCCAGTGCTCTTACTCTCCCTTATACGCGTAGCCGCAAGAGGATAACTAAGGTTATCATATTCATAATGCCTAATATTATCAAGAGAAGTACCGTCATTATTTATTTCAGATGAATAGATCGATTTCAAGCGGTTTCCTCCAGAATAATGATAACGATTGGCAAAATTGTAAATACTATTGTAATTCTGATGCCAATACGCCGGAGAGTTTCCACCTAGGTCAATGACAAATACGCTCTGGTTCATCACGACATCGTGCACCGTGTCTTTTAAGAATGGCTCGTAGTTATAATACTCAATTTTACGATAATTAGGACTTATAACTTCCTTTGATGTCAGATTTCCAAAATTCCAAGGCTTGTAGTGGTGTGCAAATAGTCTGTGTCGCTCATAGCCGTCTCCAGGAAAAGAATTGGACTGAGCACTTAGTTCTTCGTATACGTAGGCAGGATTATCGTCATAATAGTAGGTCGTCGACCTATCAACCTCAGTCTCTTTGACTCTATAATAACCAATTGGTGCGCCTTTGGGGAAAATTGTCACTGGCGCAGTTTCGGTAATAGTACTTCTTCTTGAGAATTCGCCACGCGATCCACTAGCCACTACAACTGCAGAGTGCTGAAGGAAGAGCTCTGGACTTACGTCCAATTCGGCACCAAAGGAAGAATACTCATAACTTTTATTTCCTACTAGCTGGCCGTTACGATCGAAATTAGCTATATTTTTGATTCGTAGTCCACCAATTGTTTTATAATTTGAAATACTATTACCCTCATAATTAAACTCCGTGTAACCACCGGTAGGATAAGTCATCCTTTGCAGCATAAAGGTTTTCGCTGCTTCAGCATTCACATCTCTATAGTTGAGATCGGGAAAATAAGCGGGAGTGGAAGCACCATAACCGTTTTCAAACCACATAGTCATAAGATTACGTATGGGGACTATGTAGTCGCCTAAAAAAGGTCGCCCGTTGTAGAAGCCCCATAAATCTTTGCCTCCCATCGCTGACTGACCTCCATTATAATAAGTAAATCCATAACGTTCCTGTTCGGTAGAATTAGCGTCTTTAAACACCACTGAATTTATCATTCTAAATTCACGATTTCTGCCAGCCACATTATAGCCAACCAATTCCACTTTTCGCAATAATTGATCCTCCTGATCGTAAATCTCGATACGCTCAAGATATTTTGAACTGTTTAAGAAAAACAATAAATAGCCAGATGAAAAAGTTATACGCTGGGGAAAGAGCGTATAATGTCTATTATAGCGCTGAGACAGTTGCGTTTGCTGGTTCTTATGCGAATAGGGTAGCACATCAGACATCGAAAAGTAACTTTCATCGTAGTAGTAATCGTCCAGATTCCACGTCCAAGAGGTTTCAAGACCGTATTGTCTACCTTCTTGATATTCATAAGATACACCTCTTCCCGGATGCCGAGCAGAATATATCTCTGCTAAATGCCAAGTTGAAGTAGCTTGATATTCGTAGGGCGACCCGCCAATAACAAAATCTTGGAACTCTTCCTGTCCAGAGCCTCCAAATGAATATATTATCCCATTTTCATCAACCATGCTCTGAGGGGACCTAATTAAGAGATTATCCTCTTTTAGCTTGAAGGCATGATAAGGCGTGGTTGCATCAGGGTCATTGACGAAATGAGCATAAGGCATAAATTGACCGGAGTACCCTGGGATATTGTAATTGAAAACATCCAGTTCATGATCTCGATAGTAAGAGTTAATATAATCCTCGTACATGGACTGATACTGATATTGGTAATTAGCGTTTGTATTCCATGGATGATTCTTACTCCATTCGGGTATATGTATGCCGCCGTAAGTCTCGTCAGGAACTCCCTTAATGGTTCTGGAGACAAACCCACCGGTATGAAGCGTCCAACCTGGGCCTATATTCCCTTCCTTTTCATCTATATTCAACCCACTGGCATGAAAGCTCAAGTATATAGGCACCGTAATATCACCTTCTTTAATAGTATAAATAGGCACTTTTATATCAGGAATTCCGGTATAGTGGCTAACAGGATAATCGCCATATTTTTGCATTGCCAACGTCGTAGGTGATGGAGGTGCCACATTCGGCAGATCCTGAGCCTTCAAGTGTTGGAGAATTATCAGCAACATTACACTACAGAAAAATACAGTTCTCATATCGACAAGCGGATTTAGTTTTAACGACCATTAATTAATGCCTATCAAGGATCTTAATAGGCACCTATTCAAGCTGATATCACTTGGCGAATTTAAAACTGTTTACTGCAACCAGACTGCAGTAAACAGTTTTGTAAAAAAACTTTGTAACATTTTCCCAGAAGTTCTACCTCGACGAGGTATTTCAGGAGTCTCTGACCACGTTGGCTTCAAGTTTATTGCACATTCCGATTGAAGAAAGTCACCTGTACTCTTTGATTATGCAGATCATCAGGTAAAATCAGGAGAATACAAGTATCCTTTAAAAACACTGGATAAGTATGTAGAATGGGAAAAGTTCCGGGATATTATTCAGCGAGGCTATGATGTAGTGGATTATAGTAAAGGAAGGCGTCCCCTCTACGATAAGGTGATGCCCTCCCTGAATTGCTCAGCGTTCTTTGTATGTCATTACCGAGTCAATCCCTTCCATCTCTTTACAAGTTTGTTATACAACTTCTTCATTAGTCTGAAGTTGTTACTTATCGGTTTAAATCCACTCCATTTTGTTAGACGTAAATAATGAAAGAATCTGTCCCGGTAGTTGCTGTTTAAATCATAAGATGTATAGATGGGCTTAACACCAATAAAATGAATAACATATGGATCAGTATCATTCGAAGTAGCGTAGCTATTCCACCTGCTATCCAATTCAAGCCACTGATTGGCCAGTACCACATTCAGACCATACTGATCAGGAAACCCTGCGTACCTGCTGTTTTCGTTGACGCAGGTTAGGATACGGTTCGTTAAATCCTCTTCGCGCCACTTAATCGGGTCAATCAATAATAGACCACTATTGAAATACTTTGTTTCAGGTTGCAAACCCAATTCTATATAATTAGTTATTCCACCCCACCTGCTGCTTACCGTCCCCGATCTGTCGACCACGCCCGCTATTACTTTCGCCCTCATGTCTAACTCCCATAACTTCGCAATATCCGTTTCCACAATCATATCAACATCCAGATACAGCACTCGCTCCAACGATTGAGGAATAAAGTGTGGAATAAACAAGCGGATATAAACGTTTAAAGGGAATGTTGAGTTATCAAGAGGTAACCTCGACTTGTCAGGAATAACGTCCCCCAGACCAAGCCATGTTAAATTAAATACCTGCCCGCTAACAGATTCGGAAATCTTATTCTTACTATTCGCTTTAAGCCCATCATCAACGATGTAAAGATCAATTTGCTCCTTACCCACACGGTTAACTTCTATGGATTTTAGTAATGCCGCCAGCATAAGGGCATAATGATTATCACATACCGTAACAATAGTTATCGCGTTGTTCATATCTTCCATATATTAGCTAACCGAATAAACACTGCCCAAGTTAAACAATTTTAACACTTTTCACTTTTAGTATGAAGAACCGGAATGAAAAATGGGTGGAATAAAATTTTCCAATGAGCTTTAAGAAAACCTTCTTTAAAAATGTCTTAGTTACTGGCGGCTACAATTATCTATCCCAGCTCATTGTCTTTCTATCATCGTTTATTACGGCACGTCTCCTTCTTCCGGAAAACTATGGTCTGGTCGGCTTGATCACGGTTTTTACAAATTTCATATCGGTCTTTGCAGACAGTGGCATATCGCTAGCGGTCATTAAAAGCGACTACCGCCACTCTTATCATAAAGGCATGGACGGGCTCGCCCTGTGCATCGGACTTGTACTGTTCGCTCTCACCAGTCTACTGGCCTGGCCTATCGCATCTTTTTATAACAATCATGCATTAATCTTGCCGGCCATAGTCTTGTCACTAACATTCGTCACTCGCAGTATATCTATTGTAAGGGGGGCCTTATTGTCCAAGTCGTTAAATTTCAACGACATCGGAAAGATAACACTTATCAATACAATCATCAGTATCCTCCTTACCATACTGCTGGCCTATCTGGGAGCGGAGCATTGGGCGATAATCATTCCACAGATTATCACATCAATTATCAGCATCATTTACTATGAACATAAGACAAATCTCGGCTACCATCCATATCCATTCAAATATATCAAGATCGCATTCAGGCATACGCGAAACAGTATTCAGAACCTGTTAGGATTTAACCTTGTAAATTACTGGTCCAGGAACACTGATAACCTCATAGTGGGTAAAGTATACGGAGTGAACGAGCTGGGAATCTACAATAGAGCTTATAGTTTGCTTACGCTTCCTCTATCACTGGTCACCGGACTGATGGGCACAGTTCTGTACCCTAGTCTCAAAAAACTAAATTCAGAGGGAGGTGATGTCAACAAGGAATATACCTTTGTGCTCAAAGTTATCTCCATCATAGTCTACCCTATTGCTTTTATATTTATCATGTTTCCAACTGAGCTGGTATCTGTCTTGTGGGGACAAAACTGGCTCGAAGTAGGCACACTCCTCCCCTATTTCGGTTTGCTGATTTTCGGTCAATCCCTTCTTTCTACAACAGGAAATGTACTCGTTCTGATGAATAAGGAAAGAAACCTGATGATCAGCGGCTGGTTTGGAGCATTCTTTACCATAGCCGGTATTGCCATTGGTGCATACTACTCCCTGCAGGGGATTGCACAGTTTTATTCGCTATCTTTCATACTGTTCGTACTTCCGTTCAACATGATCTATATTTTTCACAATGCGCTGGCATTCAAACTCAAACCACTTTTATTTTTTTGGCTTCCAATTATCTTGCTATCCTTAGGAATATGGCTGTCATGCTATTTTGAACATAGTGGTGCTAAGTTGATCCTCCTGCTCATCATGCTTGTCAATCTTATTGTGAGCTCAAGAAATGAGATCAGGAGTACCGCATCCATTGTGATGTCCAGAATATCATCGTCTAAAAGAATCTCCAGTTAAATAAATCAATGCATATGAATACCTATCAGAATCCAGTGGTGTTTGTAATTATCGTTACGTACAATGGAGCCCAATGGGTCGACAAATGTTTCGGCAGTCTAAGGCAATCGACTATTCCAGTAAATACAATCGTTGTCGACAATCAATCTACAGATGATTGTATTTCAAAGATTCGTCAAGATTACCCTGAAGTCAATATCATTAACAGTCCGGAGAATCTTGGTTTTGGAAAAGCGAACAATATTGGGATCAGGAAAGCGCTGGAGCAAGGGGCAGATTATGTTTTTCTGCTGAACCAGGACGCATGGATCATGCCCGATACGATTGGAACCCTCGTTGCTACTCACAAAGTAAATCCTCAATACTACGTTCTCAGTCCCATACATCTTGATGGAACCGGAAAAAAACTCGATTTTGGATTTTCTATTTATATCTCGCCTTACCATTGCAAAAACATGGTTTCAGACCTGATTCTGAAAAACGGAACAGAACGAGCCGTTTATACAACAACCTTCGTCAATGCAGCCTTTTGGCTCATTTCGCGTGAGGGTATAGAAAAAGTCGGCCTGTTTGATCCAATTTTTCCACACTATGGTGAGGATGACGACTATATGCACCGTGTTATGTATCAGGGAGGGCACACCGGCATCTGTCCTGCAGCCTTTGGCTGCCATGACAGAGTGCAGGAACTAGCCGAAGTAAAAAAGTTCCCTTATGAAAAAAGGTATAAACGGCAGATTGTAGCCTGCCTGATTACACTGATGAACATCAACCGAAGCTTCTACCACTGTCTGATGGTTTTCCTGAGGTCAAGAATCGAGTTCTTTTTCTCTGCTTTTCTTAAATTCCGCTTGAAGGAGTCGTTCCTGGAGATGAAAGTTTTCTTCGTAATACTCTTTCAAATGATGGAAATTGTCAGACACAGGAACAATAACAAGAAGCGCGGAAGCTGGCTAAACAATTAGAACCCCCGATTACCCCCGATCATGGCAATACGGTCTTTCGTGTATGAGAATAGCATGGGATGTATCGGAATACTCTTCAGTGCCATCAAAGCAAATTTTAAGCCTTTTCTGACATTATTCCGTTTGAAAGCCCCTATTGAAATCGAGGAAGAACTATCTAATATCACCAGTTTGTTCACGTTAACAGTAAAGCGTCTGACACAAGCTAACTTTTCACCCAATCTCATTTTAACGAATTTCTCGTCGAGCAGTCTATTGATTCTCGGATCAACATGATGCTTACTCTGATGATAATGATTGATGAAAGCCGAGCTTTCCCTGATCTTCGTTTTGCCTTGTAACAATAAACCAAATGCAAGTTGCTCGCTGATGAACCATCCTGACTCCTTATAAAATTCATCACTAAGTGATAATACAGAACTCAAGTACGGTAAGATTTCCTTTTTTAAACCGAGCACTCCGGAGTTCCACACATACTGGTCGGCGCTGAAGGATAATTGCTCACCTTCAACAGCGAAGGTCTTGTTGCCGATTTGCCTGATAAACGCTAATGGATAACTTTCTGCATTTTCAAGCCTCTTGCTCATATACTTTCTGTAAATCTCCGGAGCTTCCTCTATTCTATACTCACGTTCATGCATCAAAGCATAGCCTGATTCCAACTTTGCCATAAAGCCAGGAGTATCTGACATGAAAAATGTGTCAGAATCAAGAAAAATGATGTCATCTTCCGGATAACGCAGATACACATCCTGCAAAATACAAATCTTACGTCTGTGTATATAAGTACTACCCCCAAGCATGTGATGCATTCTGGAAGGACTAAGGTAAAAATACTCCACCTTGATATTTGCCAGATACTTGTTCATATAAGCAGGATTATCAGTGAAGCAAATGATACGAAAATCTGCCGAAGGTGCGTTATTCCATGCCAGTAAACTCAGGATTGATACGATTGCACGGTTGTATTCTATTTCCTTCCCATAACAGAGAAGCACGATATTTTTCATCTAACAAGTATTTCGCAAGCATCCATACATACTGGATCTTAATTTATTGCTCCAATTACGTACCAAACCTAATTTTCTTTATAAACGCGTGTTATAACCCATAATACAGTGAACATCAATTCCAATATGTGCAAGCAATTCCCCAATCCCCCGCTTCTGCTGCTAAAGATCAGGGTTTCTATGCTGACGCATAGAAGGCGCTTTGTAGCCCATATGAGTCCGACTTATAATTTTGAAAGTCGGACTTAACACAGATTGAACACGGCAGTTATAGGTGCTGATATAAATCAGGTTGTGCAGGAAACCCCTAAAATGTTTATTCAAAATGACGTTTTTTCGCAATTTATTTTTCTTCTAAATTTCAGTTTTCCAGTTATTTACTTGCCGCTTTCCCTACATTGCTCTCCTA
>Ga0160467_101019_pt1 | contig 15123 bp, 9 predicted proteins | sample HID1972I_E11MG_FD_108221 | JGI IMG/M metagenome (GOLD analysis project Ga0160467, IMG submission 108221) | Enriched pill bug-associated microbial communities from UW Madison campus, WI, USA - HID1972I_E11 MG | ecosystem: Host-associated > Arthropoda: Insects > Digestive system > Unclassified ...
CGGAGAGATGGCCGAGCGGTTTAAGGCACCGGTCTTGAAAACCGGCGAAGGGTCAAACCTTCCGTGGGTTCGAATCCCACTCTCTCCGCCAGATACACAAGACGCCCCGAAAGGGGCGTTTTGCGTATCTGGTGGAGAGACGGGGTGAGAGACCGCCGGTTCGACGGATTCGCCGGGAGCGAATCCGGACAGCCGAATGGCTGGCCCTTGGCCGCTTGCGGACAAGGGTGAGGTGCATGGATGCACCTCACAATCCCACTCGGAATGTCCGCAGATCAGGAAGCCCGAAAGGGGCGTTTTGCGTATCTGGTGGAGAGACGGGGTGAGAGACCACTGGTTCGACGGATTCGCCGGGAGCGAATCCGGACAGCCGAATGGCTGGCCCTTGGCCGCTTGCGGACAAGGGTGAGGTGCATGGATGCACCTCACAATCCCACTCGGGATGCCCGTAGGTCAACGCTTGCCTAGAGGGGCTTTGAACCTGCCGTGCACGAGCGGAAGCCAGGAAGCGATACTTTAATCGCAAGCTGAAGGTTCTCATGCAACGCTCTACCCGTCGCCGCTAAATGGACGACTTCAAGCCTCAGGCCGTAGCCTTGGCCGAATCGTTCGGTCCAGCCAAAGCCGCCCGGCAACTGGACATCTCGGCCAAGACACTGGCTAACTGGCTTGGCACCTTTCGCGCCGGCCATCAGGGAGCTTTCCCAGTTGCAAGCAGGTCGGTGATATGGAGAGCGAACTGGCCCGGCTGCGGGCCAAAGACGCCACGCTCGGGATGGAGCGAAAAATACTAAAAAAAGCGATGCCGTTTTTGCCAAGGAATCCAGGTGAGCGATGCCTTCGTCGCACGTGAACGGACTCGCTAACCGTTAGGGATGCTATTCGATACATTATCCGCATGAACTGAGCAGAAACCGGTGAGTAATTACAGTTGAGTCGAGCATCTTCCCGCTGATTGCGGCGTTTTTGCTCCTCTTCGTGCTCTACACAGAGCTGAGGGCTACCCACTGCCGTTCGACCGTTGTATCAGATGCTGAACTTCGCATTAATTGGGGTAAGAGGTGCTCTCAGCAAGCGAGCTGGTATTTAATCCGTGTGTGAGAGGGGCTAAGCGTCCCTTACTCTGGAAAATTTAACCTTGCCGGAATTTAGCGTCTAGATACTGAAAGATGGTTCGGGCAGCGTTGATCGCGAGCATGGCTTCATCCCTGTCCAATAAGGCCTCATTGGCATGGGCCAGGCTTCCATGGTTGCGAGCCGGGTTAAGGCAGTCGATGACATTGCTCAACGACCTCAAAACGCTGTTCATCGTGTCCGATTGACTCCCCAAGTCGCGAAGTCTCGGGTGATCTTTTCGAAAAAGCGTGAATAGGTTGGTGATCGTGGCGTTGGGCGGTGCTTCGAGGCCTTGCGCCTGACAGACGGCTTTGAGATAAGCATGTAGTGCTGTGTGAACTCGGTCCACTGCATGCGTCGGCCCGGCACTCTGGATCAGTAGATTTGCGTCAGCAAGGGCACGCTTCAAAACATCGCTGGTGATTGAAGGGCTGCTGGCTCGAACAGAAAGTCCATCGGCGCACCGTTTAGCGAGTTCTAATAGCTTCCGATAGGCCTGTGGCGTCCGGAAGTGCTCTCCACCTTGGGGGTATTTCCTGGCAATGCCTCGAAGGATAGCGGCTTGTTGATGACCCTCGACGCCGCTAAGGATTGCAACAAATCGCTCGCGTGTGGTGTTGCCAGTAAAGGCGTCGAGATCTAGGTTAAGGTCGCAGAACGCGGAATAGAACTCTCGGTGGGTGCGGTAAGAGAAATCGCCCAAGTAGCCGCCTTCCACACCCACATATTGGTGTACAACCCAATGGATCTCACTGCTTCGCAACTCGCCCACAGGTCCCCCTGACCGGCTGGAACACGCGTTTCATTGGGAGCATTATAGGCAAAAGCATTCAGGGGGGAATCCGGGGTCTTCGCCCAGGCAAGCCCCCTCTCTCAGGGGGCAGTCGATGGATCAGACGGCAGTGGCACAGGCGGGCGAAGCGGCTTCTTCGCTCAGGGGAACGGGTGGCTTGAAGGACAAGGTTGAGAAGGCTCGCTTGGAGCTTTTGGATCTGTCCACGCGTAATAGACTGCTCCACACGCCGCGAGGTGGCCGAGCGAAGACGATTGAGGTCATTCATGAGCTGGCCAAGGCGATGTATCAGACCTTGGTCATTGACGGCAAGCGCTTCACCTTCGTGGCGGGCAAAGAAGACCCGAAGCAAGGCGGTACGCTGCCTGAGCTTGATGACGAGGACGAAACGGTCCTGCTGGATGAGGTTCCGGAAGACCCCGAGCTGATCGCGCAACCGGACTTCGAACTGGACGAGAACGGTCGCGTCAAGGCTCACTGGGATGCGCATCTGACCACCCGCTTGACCCCAACAGGCCTCCAAAAGCGCCTGTTGGATCTCTATTCCGATGCTCGCACTCTTCAGGAAGAGCAGGGTGTCAATGTCCTCTACCTGGCGGTTGGCTACTTGCGCTGGCGTGCCACTTCTACACCGCAAACCGATCGGTTCGCGCCAATCGTGCTCATTCCGGTCCAGTTGGAACGGAGCACAGCGGGTGAGAAGTTCCACCTCAAATGGACGGGAGACGATATCCAAGCCAACTTGTCGTTGCAGCTTTTCTTGCAGCGCGAGTTTGGCCTTCGCCTGCCTAACATCGACGAGTTCGAAACGCTGGATATCGATGCCTACTTTGCATCTGTCGAAGCGATGCTGGAAGGGAAGGAGACTTGGAGCGTGCTTCGGGATGACGCCATCCTGGGCTTGTTCTCCTTTGCTAAGTTCATGATGTATCGGGATCTCGACCCCCAAAGCTGGGAGGCGCTTGGCGGTATGGAGGCCATTCCCATGCTTCGCGGCGTCATTCAAGACGGCTTTCCCGGTGCCAGCCTGACCGATGAAGCCAGTAACCTGGATCGCATTATCCCGCCTGAAAAGATGCGCCATGTGGTCGATTGCGACTCATCCCAGGCCTTGGTGGTGCATGATGTCCTCCAAGGCAACAACATCTTGGTGCAAGGCCCGCCTGGTACAGGCAAGTCCCAAACTATCGCCAATATCATTTCCGCAGCGGTGGCTGAAGGAAAGCGTGTGCTGTTTGTGGCCGAGAAGATGGCAGCGCTCGAAGTTGTGAAGCGCCGTTTAGACCATGTTGGTGTGGGCGTGGCCTGCTTGGAACTTCACAGCAACAAAGCCAATAAGCGCTCATTGCTGGAAGAGCTTCGGCAAACGCTTAGCTTAGGTGACCCCAAAAGAAGCAGCACCGCGCCCATCATCGAGCAGCTCACCGAACGACGTGACACGCTCAACGCACATGTGGCGCGACTTCATGAACCTCATCAGCCTTCGGAACTGACGCCTTACCAGGTCTTTGGCCAGATGATCAGGCTTCGACGCCAAGGCTACACCACCCAGAGTTTGCGTCTGGAAGATCCGACCTCATGGGCACCCCACCAGAAGGATGAGCGAGAGTCACTTCTGCGTGAGTTGCTGGAGCGGATTGAGGAAATTGGCGTTCCACGCCAACACGCTTGGAGTGGCGTTCAGAACGAAGGCTTGTTGCCCAATGAGCGCGATCGATTGCTGAGTTTGGTCGCAGGATTATCACAACGGCTGGATGAGTGGGAGACGTCGAGCACGTCGCTTCACCAGGCACTGGATCTTGCTCCTCCTGCTCGTTTCGACGATGTGGGTCTTGCCGTTCAGCGCGTCAAGGCGCTGCTCGAAGCGCCGGAGCTTGGCTCAGATGCGCTCCAAAGCACCGTCTGGGATGAGTCTGGTCGAGCCTCGTGTGTCGTTGAGGCGCTGGAAAGCGCCCAGAATGCCAAGACTGCGGTCGAAGCCGAGATCAAAGTCGAGGCGCTGGTGCAAGACTGGGAAGCTTCCAAGGTCATTTTGGGTGCGTTGCCGATCAGTTTTGGTTTGGGAAAAGAGCTTGCAACACTCGGTGGTGCGCACAGTGCCTTGGTCCGGCTCTTGCCTGACCTTGCACGACTGGCGCAGCTTCTGGCTGAGAAGGCACCACTTACGCTGGATCTAGCCCTTCGACTGGTTGCCATTGCTGAGCGTGCCACGAGCATTCCGGAACTCGATCGCGATGCGCTGGTGGCTCACATTTGGGATCGCGGCGTTGATGCAGTCGAAGAGATCGTGGTCGCCGTTGAAACGGTCCAGCAGGCCAAATCAAACCTGTCTACAGTCTTCCGAGACGCCGCTTGGGGCAAAGACAGCGTGGAACTTGAAGCGGCGCGTGGGCAACTGGCCATGCGCGGTACAAGCTTGTTCCGCTTCCTGAGTGGCGATTGGCGACGAGCGAATCATGCCATCCGCGCTTTGTTGTCCAATCCTAAGCTTCCTGCTTTGGACATGCTTGGCTCTCTCGATGTGCTGCTGGATGCCAAGAGCGCTCAGAAGAAGATCATTGAGCATGATCCCCAGGGACAGGAAGCGTTTGGCTCTAACTGGCAGCGCGAGCATTCCAACTCTTCTTTCCTGAGAGGCGTTGTGGCATGGATGCGAACGCTTCGTCCGTTGGGGACTGGGGTGCGTGAGCGTTTGGCCGATATCGAAGACCGGGTATTAGCAACCGAAATTGCCAAGCGTGTGAAGCCAGTTTTGGAAGAACTCAATCGCAATCTTTCGCCTGTGCATGAGGCGCTCCTGGCAGCCGAACGCAATCCTTGGGGTGAGGAGATTGTCCTAAAGCGCGTTGCGCTCTCTGACCTCACCGAGAAAACCGCATTGTGGCAAGCCTCATCCGAACAGACAGAATTCTTTATAGGCGCTGAGAAACTGTCGGTCGAGCAGGCGCTTTCGGTGATTGAGAAGATCCAGCAGGCACAAGCAGCGAGTGCTGTTTACGAAGCGATGGCGGACGATGGGGCTGCTGCGTTTGGCCCGTTTTGGCTGATGCTTGACAGCAAGCCAGAAGAACTTTGCTCAATCGTGTCTTGGATAGAGAAAAATCCTGAGCTTCGCCCTGTGGCAGCTCGCATCGATGAGCCTCGGCCGCTGTTGGATTACGCCGAGCGCGCGTCACTCGCAGCCGGCGTCTTGGCGGGCGAACTTATGGATCTTTTGGTTGCCTTGCAGTTTGAGGGCAATGCCGATATCACGCCTGACCCAGGTCATGCCCATTTGGCGACGATCAAAGCCCAGTTGGCAAGCTGGCAAGCGGACCCGGAAGGACTTAGGGGCTGGGTGGCGTATCTCGCCATTGCCAAGGAGGCTAAGCGTAAGGGCCTTGGCGAGATAGTGGATGCGCTTGCTGAGCGGGAACTCATAGCCGCTGACGCTTTGGGAGTGTTTGAGCTGTCTTACTACGAGGCCGTGCTTCAAGCGCTTGTGCAGCGCGATCGAGCGCTGGCAAATTTTGACGGGCACCGCCAGTCTCAGGTGGTTGCAAGCTTTGCAAGCCTTGACCAAGAACGCATGCAACTGGCGCGCTACGAGGTCGTCAAAGCGCATCACAGCAAGATTCCACGTCAAGGCGGCGCAACTGGGCCAACCGCTGTTCTGATTGGCGAGATGGCTAGGAAGAAGGGGCATCTGCCGATCCGGCAGCTCATGCAACGCTGTGCCCCGGCCATCCAGGCTCTCAAGCCCGTCTTCATGATGAGCCCGCTCTCCGTCGCGCAGTTCTTGCCTGCGGGCGCGTTGGACTTTGACATGTTGGTCATTGACGAGGCCAGTCAGGTGCAGCCGATCGATGCACTTGGTGCCATTGCACGTGCCAAGCAGCTGGTGATAGTGGGTGACGAGCGACAGTTGCCGCCCACGCGCTTTTTCTCCAAGGCTCTTGGTGATGGAGGTGATCGGAATGACGGCGATGACGGCGCGCAAGCGTCAGATGTCGAGAGCATATTGGGGCTTTGTCGCGCGAGAGGATTGCCTGAGCGCATGCTCCGTTGGCACTACCGGAGCCGCCATCAGTCTCTGATCGCTGTCTCCAACCAGCAGTTCTACGAAGGAAAGCTCTTCATCGTTCCAAGCCCTTATACCAGCGAAGCAGGTGTTGGCTTGCGACTTCACCATTTGCCTGAAGCCATTTACGACCGGGGCAATACGCGCACCAATCCCAAAGAAGCCAAAGCAGTAGCACTAGCGGTGTTGACGCATGCGCAGAACACACCCCAACTAACGCTCGGTGTAGCGACCTTCTCGACAGCGCAGCGTCGGGCCATTCTTGATGAGCTGGAACTGTTGAGAAGACAGCACCCGGAGACCGAAGGGTTCTTTGCGGATCATCCAGCGGAGCCTTTCTTCGTCAAGAGTTTGGAGAATATCCAAGGCGACGAGCGCGATGTCATCTACATCTCGGTGGGCTATGGCCGTGATGCTCAGCGTCACATGACGATGAACTTCGGTCCTGTGAGCAATGACGGCGGCGAGCGCCGATTGAATGTGCTCATCAGCCGTGCCAAATCGCGATGCGAGGTATTCACCTCAATCACCGATGAGGACATCGACACCGATCGTGCCAAGGGAAAGGGCACCTTTGCCTTGAAGCTTTTCTTGAATTACGCAAGGACGGGCCGGCTGACGCTCACCACGGAGGCGCGCGACGCCAAGCAAAGCGTATTCGAGCAAGAAGTCGCCCAAGCACTTCGGGCACGAGGCTACGATCTGCACACAGATGTGGGTTTGGCCGGTTTCTTCGTGGACATTGCGGTAGCTAATCCAGACGAACCTGGGCGCTACATCCTGGGCATTGAGTGCGATGGGCAGTCGTACCGAGACGCGAGAAGCGCGCGGGATCGAGACCGATTGCGCGAGAGTGTGCTGCGCGACAAGGGTTGGCAGGTCTACCGCATTTGGAGTTCGGACTGGTTCCACCGCCCTGAGGCAGAGCTTGAAAAGCTTGTTGCGGCCATTGAACGCGCAAAATCCGAGTCAGGCGCCTTGGAGCCCAGTCAAAAGTCTTCGCACCGTGCAGTGCCAGTCGAAATCCTCACCGTTGATCGCGGCGAAGTTGCCGAGATGGGGCTCATTGAAGCGCAAAGTCTGCCAGACACTGAGCGTTACATCGAAGCCTCCTTTGCCGTGCCAAGCAATCAGTTTGAATTGCATCTGATTCCAACAGGGCAGCTCGCGAACATCGTGCGGCTTATTGTTGAGGTAGAGAGCCCGATTCACCGTAATGAGATAGTGACGCGCGCTCGCACACTTTGGGGCTTGCAGCGCGCTGGCTCGCGCATCCAGCAAGCCGTTGAGGAGGCGATTGGGTCAGTGGTGTCACTAGGTGGGGTTCAGATCGTCGACAAAGAATTTTTGGCCATTTCGGGAAGAGAGGTCCGTGTCCGGGACCGCTCGACCGTCGAATCATTGACATTGCGCCGTCCGGAATTCTTGCCTCCTTCCGAAATCGATTCGGCTTTGATCAAGATCGTGAAGGACAATCTTGGCGCGAAGGCTGAGGAGTTGGTAACGATTGTTTCCCGCCAGCTTGGCTACAAGAGTACGAGCCCACAACTTCGTCGAGTCATTCTTGATCGCTGCGAAGCCCTGGTGATGGCGGGGCAATTGACGTCAATGGGAAATCTCTTGGTAATGGTGTAATGACCCACTGATTTCCTGCTCAGATGTTACTTTTCCTAAAGGAGACACCGATGAGCGAAATGATGGAAGAAGAGATGCAAGCGCTGGACCGCTTGACGCAAGTCCGCGCTGGTCCTTGAGATCATCCAGGGCAAGACGACAGTGGCCGCTGCCAATGGAGGAGGGAGCATCACCACTCCGTCCGGTCCAGCACCTCGCGCGTGGACTCCGCCAGGTTCCGGCTGGCCACCACCAGGCCCTCCACGATGTGTTCGCCCGGAAGCTCCTCCTCCAGCCCGTCCACCTGGTCCAGGTGCGCGGCATGCAGGGCTTCAAGCGCGGCGCATAGCGAGTTGAGCTTGCGGTACACATGGGCAAGCCCTGAGCGGCGCTTGGCGTGGGGTGGCTTCGTTGTCCAGCACCGCGCTGCCATCGGCGGTGATCGGCACCACCGACAGCCGGATATGCCGCCTGTGCTGTCCCTGTTCGTGCGCATACCGCGCCAGGATGGCTTCCAGCTTGGCAACGAACCGGGGGGAGTGGTTATCGCGCCAGCCCTCGCGGCGCAGCATCACCAATACACGTTCGCAGCCGTAGTGGATCCGCGTCTGCGTGATCTCACGCATGCGCAAGCGGATGGCACTGCAATCACGTGCCTTGGCCGTGTAGGCAAACACCGAACGCGACATCAACACGATCCGAAGCGCTCGCCGCTCGCTCACGCCAAAGCGCTCTTTCAAACGGACAACCCAGTTGCGCTTCTGGGGCGCCCTCAGAGCTTTTTTGTGACCACCTCCTGGAGCATTGCCTTGTCCAGGCTCAGGTCCGCCACCACTTGCTTGAGCCTGCGATTTTCCTCTTCCAGAAGCCGCAAGCGCTTGAGCTCGGACGGGCCCAGCCCACCGTACTTCTTGCGCCACACGTAGAACGTGGCCTCCGCGATGCCCATCTTGCGGCAGATCTCACCGACCGCCGTTCCCAGCTCGGCCTGCTTGAGCGCGTATGCAATCTGTTCCTCGGTAAAACGGGACTTCTTCATCGCCTGACTCCTCGTTGCCACGGGATCCCATGCGGGGCGAAGTCTCTACTTTACGTTAGCCCGGTTTTCTGGGGGTGGGTCACGGCTTGTGCCGTTGCCAGTGCGCCACTTTTTCCGTGCGCCTGCTGTTGATGGCGTGAATATTTAATCAATAATATACATCGACGGAGAGTTCCAGCGATAATTCTGCCATGGTTGATATCAATCCAAGATCCAAAGAGAATCCAGTGGATGCATCGGTGAATATTCCAACAAACAACTCTGATCGCCCACCCTCCAAGGAAACCATCTTCAGGAATTTTCCATGCGAATGGAGGCGCCGCAGTATTTCCGGGAGCGATTCCGTGAATTTTCCGGGAAATTTATCCAGCAAGGGGAAGCTGCAATACGTATTTCTATACGTACCTCCAAGGATTTTTCCGGCGGGGTTGCGCCTCTGAGCTCCAACTGAATGTCTGGCTTCAGCCTCCAGTCCTATTGTGGTGATAATCAAATTGCTCGATTTTGACGGGTGCCATACTCGTAGGGAAATTGAGAAGTATTCATCGTTCATTGCTATCTTCCTGGTAAGTAGGGACCATAAGGACCATGATTCTCTCCTTTCCCGCCTGAGCCGCCAGTCCATACATTTCCATTGGGGTCAATGCCAGTCCAAGTCCTTGGGCCCGCACCGATGCCTTTTTTTATACCGTGTACAGCATCTTTATCCAAGCCGAATTTCCCTTTCGCCTTGTCGATGGGGATGGTGCCGGTGGGGCAGTTATCTGGCTTTGATTCAGATCCGTCCTTTATTATCTCTGATAATGCTATTCCTATTCCAGGAAATACATTATTTCCGATGAATGCCATTGAACCGATCACCGCTTGTTTGGGATCGACATTTGGGCCGCCGTATGTGCCATCGCTGCCACCATTCCCGGTGGACGGATAAAATGGCCGCGACAGCGCTCTCGATTGCAGGCCCAAGGCATCAATACTGACCAGCGGGCTGTTTTCCGCATAAGCGTACGTATTCAGTCCCCCAGCCAACCCAATCGGATCACTCTGCACATACCGAGCAATGCTTGCATCGTAGTCCCGGAATCCGTTGTACCAGAGTCCGGTCTCCGCATCGTAATATTGCCCCGGGAAGCCGATGTTCAGTCCACCAATATCGTCCTGGATGACACTGCGTCCATAAGCATAGTTATATGCCTTCCACACCGTCTGCTGGTTGCCATCGGTGGCGAATTCCGGCCGACCCAGATGGTCGGTATGGAGCATGATCAGATTGCCATTGCGCACCAGCCCCACCAGTTCGCCACCGAACCACACGTAGTTGGTCCAAGTGCTGTTGGTCAGCTCGGACAACAGCTGGTTCTGCCCCGTAAAGTAATAGCGGCTCGTACCGGCATCGTTGGATTTCACCACGCGCTGGCCCTGCGCATTGAGCAGGTAGCTGGTCACCCGTCCGTCCACATTGCTCTGCGCCATGCGGTTGAACGGGTTGTAGGTGTAGGTGGTCGTCCTTCCGCCTGATGACTCGCTGATGCGGTTGCCCAGTGCGTCGTAATGATACTGCCGGTTGCCGTCCTGGCTGGTGTAACCCAGTACGCGGTTGCTGTGCGGGTCGATGCTGTACTGGGTCAGCTTGTTGCCCGCCTGGTAACGGTCATGGTTGCCGCTGGCATCGTAGGACAGCTGGTTGCTCACGCCGTAGCGGTCAAGCCGGACCAGACGACTCAGCGCGTCATAGCCGACATCCTGATCGAGGTCTGGGGTCACCGCATCGGCAATCCGTATGATCTCGTTGTCCGAGCTGTATCCATAATCCCAGTAACCCACCTTTGTCTCATCGGGTGCCCACACCGCCATGGCGGTCAGGCGCCCGTCAAGGTCGTGGTTGTAGCCGCGGACCAGATTGTTTCCATAAGGAAGCAGTTGGTGGGAGCCGGTCGCTTTCCAGGTGGCCCCACTGATGACACTGTGGTTTTGACCTTTGATGGTGACGGAGAGTGACTGAAGTTGCCCGCCAGGACCGTAGCTGTAGTTTGCTCGTCCGCCGTCGGGATATGTAATGCCGGAAATCCGACCGATGGCGTCATGTTCGTACTGTGTGCTGTGGTCGGTTACCACTCCTTCGCCCAAGAGCCAGTCCCGACGTACACGGAGCTGCCCGTTTGCCAGGTAGGCAAGGTGGGTGGAGGCGCCAGGGGACGCAAAGCCGCACAGACGGCCAACGCCCCAACTGCACCAATCGTAGGTGAAGCTTTGTTGCTGGCCGCCTGAGATCAGGGTCGTCATCCGGCCGAGGCCGTCATACTCATATGTCACCGTCGATCCATCACCGCGAAAGGTCGATGTGAGTTGTCCAGCCTGGTCGTACGTATGATTCGTGCTGCCTGTGTCAGGGCTGTGCTGAGCCCACAACTGCCCAAAGCCATCATAGGCATAGGTCGTGGTCAATCCGCGCGGGTCAACGACCTGAACGGCACGATCACCCAGATCGTAGGCAAAGAGCGTCGTCCCGCCAGCCGCATCGATCTGTTTCAACAGTCGGCCACGCGCGTCATACTCCATCCGCGTTACCCGATTCTGCGAGTCTGTTATCTGAGTCAGCCGATCTTCGGCATCGTAAGCGTAACGGACGTTCTGGCCATTGTTGCCGGTTTCAGCAATCAGCCGGCTCATCTCGTCGTATTCGTAGTTCACACTGAACACGATGCTGTTCATGCCCATCAATGCGAGGGTCAATGCGGCCATCAGTGCTCTCCTTGCCTGGTGTCCAGTTCGATCGATGGATCCTTGGCTTTTGGGGCATCGCAGATGTCTGGCCGGCCCGGGGGGCAATACCAATCGTTGTTTTCAACCGTCACCCATGTACTTCCACGCGGTCCCCACGTTACGCCGTTGCTCGCGAGTTGTCCCAAGTACTGATAGTCGCCGATACCGCTGCCGTTATGCCTGGGCGATATAGAAAAGATCATCGTGGCGGTCTCGCCGGGGAGCGTCGGGCCGGGTAGGCCAGCGGCCTTGTCCAGACGGCCTGCGCCCCAGGCAAGATAGATGTCCCCACCCCATACGACGTTGCCCGTGTTGAGGAACTGCATGGTCAGGGTGGTGCTGCCTCCGTTGAATATGCGGTTCGGTGAAACGCTGAAGTTGACGATCTCCGCCGCGCGAATGGCCGGCGGTACCTGGTGCGCGCCGGAATTATCTATCACAGGGTTCGGACCACCCGCAGGGGATATGCCATGAACATGAATGGACTTGCCGCCGTGGATAGCGCGTGCGTCTCCATCGAGGGGGACCCGAAAGCGGTAACCACCTCCTTTTGCCTGGCAGGCGTTGGCCACGTTGGCATCTGTTGCCAGGTCGGCTCGTCCACCAACGGCGAACGCTCCATTTCCGGCGGGGCCGCCAGCATAGACGTGCACGTCTATGGGGGCATCGACTCCCATGGAGCAGGCCCAGCCTTCGACGAAGTAGTTCCAGTTTCCGTCATGGGTTACACCGTCGACGTTGCCGATGACAGGTGCGGCGGGGATGGCGTAAGCCCCCGATCCGCCCAGCGGCTGATTGAAAGCGCTGCCGGCAGGCGATAGGCCGTACACGGTGACTTTTTTGCCACCTAGACTCTGTCTATGAGTCAGGGTGATCGGCAGTTGGAAACGGTATGCAGTTCCGCTTGCTTCGCATGCAGCTGCTATCGTTGCCTCGCTCCCAAGACCCGCCTGCGTGCTGCCCAGATAGGTGCCGCCTTCCGCGTATCCGTCGACCTGGATGGAAGCGTTGGAGCCGGTTGTGCATGCCCAGCCATACACGAACCAGTTCCAGTGCGCGTCGTGGGTGATTCCCTCGACGTTACCCGTAACCCTGCTTCCCAGCGGATAACTGGAATTCCGCACTTCGATTCGCGTAAGGTTGGATGCTGCATCGTAGCTATGCTGCTTCCAGGCATACGTTCCATCACCGAGAGGGCGAACTTCCTGCAATAGCCGGCGTGCTGCGTCGTATGCGTAGCGCGTCGTTACGCCATCTGCGCCAGTGCTAGCGGAGATGTTGCCGGTGGCATCGAACGTCACGTGGGAAGTCGCCCAGCCGCTGTCTGTGCTTTCTCTCCGGGACACCAGGCGACCGCGTGCGTCGTAGGTCATCTCGATCACGTCGCCATTGGCCCCGGTGATCTTTCCTGGCAGGCCAAGTGCGCTGTAGTTGCTGTAGGTGATGGTGTGCCCCAGTGCGTTGGCAACCGATACCAGGTCGCCCTGAGCATTGAAGTGTTGAGTTACGGTGTCCTCGGCAAGTGGCCCGTCCGTGGTTACGGATGCCTTGAGGCCATTGGCATGGTAGGCATAGCTGAGGTTGGCTGTCCTGGCCTGTTGCGCTTGTCCGTGACTGCTCAGGTTGTGCATCGTCATCGAGGCGATATTGCCGCGTTCGTCATAGGTGTATTCGACTTTGTGATCGCCGGCCACGGTCTGGAGAAGGACTCGTTTGTTCGTCGTATCCCACGTCCATGTGGTAGTCCGTGCTGCGCCGGTTCCCGACGCTTCCACCCGCTTCAACAGAAATCCCTGCGCGCTGTAGTCGAAGTCGGTAAGGTTGTCGGCGAAGTCGGAAACGATATCCGCATAGCCGTTGACGTCGTAGGTGAGAGCCTTGTAGCTGGCTGGACATCGTGGAGACGCATCACCGGTGACCGAAGTCCGCTTTCCATCTTCGAAAACGGTGGTGGTCTTGCGTCCGAGCGGATTGGTTGCAGTTACCTTGATACGTACGGCACGTGGCTTGGTCGTTGCGGTGCTGGCGATGGCCATAGCTCTGCCAGTCTGTTTTGACCGGCCAGCTTGCAGAGGAGTATCGGGTAGCGATCGTGGTACGTAACAGATCTGGCCATTTACACCATGCTCGCACCATGGCGAACCCGGTTCGGAACCACTGCCTGGGGCACGGCCGGGTTGAATCGGGGCTGGCGGCGGGCGGACGTCCTCGCTGCTTTCCACGAGATAGCTGAAGGTAAAGCGGTCCACGCCGCCCGCATGTTCGGACAGCACGGCGCGCCGGCTCGTATCGTATGCAAAGGTGGAATAGCGCGTGCCGTTGAATGACTTGCCGGTAAGCCCGCCCGGAAAACGGACGTCTTCGTAATGGTATCCGATGGTCGTGGCCGGGGTTCCGGGCAGCGCCACGCTTGTGAGTCGCGGGACGCCATTGCCAAATACATTGGCATTATAGGTGTAGCGATATATACCGCCTGCGGGATCGGTGACCTCGTCAAGCTGCCCGTTTCTCCAGGAAAAGCTGACCTTCCGCCCGGACGAATGAGTGACGGACTGCAGGTAACGATCGGCATAGGCGAACATCCATTTGATGCCCTGACGGTTCCGGAGCTCCAGGATATAGCCTTCGGAATCATAGTTTTCGATCCCGCCGTCTTCATTGTGCAGGACAAGTGTGCCATCAGCATTACGCATGATGTAGGCCACTGGCTGGGCTTTGTCTTCATACCAGTAGCCGGTGCTGGTATCGCGAAGAAACTTGATGCGTCGGCCATCTGGCCGCTGCGACCAGAGCAGGTCCTGGGCATCGGAATAAACAAGGGAGTAATCGAAGTTGCTCAACCAGTGTCCGCCAAACAGGCCGGCTGCACTCCAATGGTGGTTATAGACGCGCTGCAGATAGAGTCCCATCTCACCTGCGCTGGCGAAGTCCAACTCCGGCTCGACCTTGTTGCCGGTATAGAGGACCACCGGGTTGCCCTCGGTATCGGAGCATTCGCCCTGTTTGTCGTCCGATTCCTGTTCCTTCGACGTGCTTGCGGCACTGAAGCCGCCGCCGCGTTCTCCGCGACTGCCGCGTCCGAAGCCGAAATCGGGCGCGAAGCCTGAGTAAACGCCTCCGCCCCCGTCGGCCCAGCTAAGCCCAAATGCCCTTACGGTGATTCTTCCCATCGTTGACGGCGCCCCACTGGCCACGTCGGCCACGGTGCGCACGTGGGGATTGAGCTTCTTCGATGAGGCTGCGTGCGCCAGCGAAGCGTTTGCGGCAATAACGTGAAGGGCCGCCAGCGCCACTGCCCCCATCACGTGGGACGTCATGCGGCTGCTGTTTGAAAACTGGTCCATCCTTATTTCCCTTTGTACATGGCCCCATGCCAGGCCGCATTACCCGCGCGGCCACCTCGGCAAATCCTGCCTGTACTCCCTGGGCGATGGATATCATTTTTCGTGCAAAACGCGTTGCTTGCGTCGAGTCCCGCACGTGCGGCCAGAACCCCAGTGATATGTCCTTTAAATGGCAGCGCTGAAGCGTCCATGCAGATAGATTGTTCGGGATCTTCAGACGAGGGCAGCCTGTGCCTGTGGCAGCCCACGTCAACTGTTGCCAGGCCCCAACCTCCATCAGCTCCATGCCCCATATCCAGACGCACACCTGCGGCACTCCCGGCCTGGTCAACGTGTCGACGTTCATGCAAACGCTGGTGCCATTGAAGTGGTTCGGTGTGCAGCAGGTCGCCAA
>Ga0160467_101024_pt1 | contig 15023 bp, 16 predicted proteins | sample HID1972I_E11MG_FD_108221 | JGI IMG/M metagenome (GOLD analysis project Ga0160467, IMG submission 108221) | Enriched pill bug-associated microbial communities from UW Madison campus, WI, USA - HID1972I_E11 MG | ecosystem: Host-associated > Arthropoda: Insects > Digestive system > Unclassified ...
GACAGCGTCATGGTGCGGGCACTCCCAGCTTCTGCCAGAGGATGGGCGGACATACGTACTGCATCTCCCCTGTATCGACGGCAACGGCGACCTGGATGGTATGGGCGCGGGTCAACCGCTCGCCATGCGTGGCGTCGAAGATCTCGTAATCGATCTTCAGGCGGTTCTCCCATTCGACGATCCGTGCACGGACCCGCAGCGCCTGCTGGAAATGCAACGGACGGATGTACTTCACGCGCGCATCGACCACCGGCCACAGGTAACCGGATGCCTGCATGTCCGGGTAGTCGTAACCATGGCGCTGCAGCAGCGCGCAGCGTGCGATCTCGAAATACTTGAAGTAGTTGCCATGCCAGACCACCTGCATCGGATCGCAGTCGTGGAAGGCCGGAGTCAGCGCGATCTCCGCGATGAGCTCATCGTTCTTCATACAGGTCCCAGCGTGTTTCGCGGATGGCATCGAGCAAGGCGCGCAGGTCGCCATCCAGTGCACGGTCTTCCTCCACCAGCGCGATGCGCTGCTGCAGGTCTTCGTACATTTCGGCCAACGCTCCCTGCACGACCGCCTCCATGCCCACCTGCGCGCGCAGCGCCAGCGCCTGGCGGGCGGCGATCAGCATGGCGGCAACCACCTGTTCCACCAGCTCGATCACACGCAGGCAGTCGCGCGCGGCGATGGTGCCCATGCTGACCTTGTCCTGGTTGTGGCATTCGGTCGAGCGGGAAAACACCGATGCCGGCAGGGTGTTCTTCAACGCTTCGGCGGTCCATGCCGAGACGCTGATCTGCAGCGCCTTCAGGCCATGGTTGATGGCCGCGCGCGGGCCGCTGGCGGCCGACAGGTTGGCCGGCAGGCCATGGCTGTACCGCGCATCCACCAGCAGGGCCAGCTGGCGATCGAGCAGGTCGGCGAGGTTGGCCACGGTGTTCTTCAGCGTATCCATCGCCAGGGCGATGTGGCCGCCGTAGAAATGGCCGCCATGCAGCACGCGCTCGCCATCCGGGTCGATCAGCGGGTTGTCGTTGGCGCTGTTGAGTTCGGTTTCGATCAGCTGGCGCAGGAACGGCAGGGTATCTTCCAGCACGCCGATGACGTGCGGCGCGCAGCGCAGCGAATAACGGTCCTGCAGGCGCTGGGCGTTGCGCGGCGGGCATTCGCTGTGCAGGTCCTGGCGCAGCCGCGCGGCGATCCGTGCCTGCCCCGGGTGGGGTTTGGCCGCGAACAGGGTTTCGTCGAAATGATGCGCGTTGCCGTCGCTTGCCAGCACATTGAACGCAGTCAACCGCGTGGCGAGACGGCACAGGTAATCCGCACGGCTCCACGCCAGGCAGGCCAAGCCGGTCATCACCGCAGTGCCGTTCATCAACGCCAGGCCTTCCTTCGGCCGCAGCCGCAGCGGCATCATGCCGATACGCGGCAGCACATCCGCGGCGGGCTGCACGCGTCCTTCATGCAGCACCTCGCGCTCGCCACACAACACGGCAGCCACGTAGGACAACGGGGTCAGATCGCCGCTGGCGCCTACCGAGCCTTCGGCCGGGATGCGCGGCAGCACGTCGTGACGGAGCAGCGTCGCCAGTCCGTCCAGCAACGCCAGGCTGACCCCGGACATGCCCTGTGACAGCGAAGCGAGCCGTGCGGCCAGCACCGCGCGTGTTTCCCGTGCATCCAGGAAACGCCCCAACCCGCAGCCGTGGTAGGTGTACAGATGGTGCGGCAGCTCGGCGACCAGCGCTGGCGGGATGGCCACCGTGCAGGAATCGCCGTACCCGGTGGTGACCCCGTAGACCACGCCGTCTTCCTGCAACAGGCGATCGAGGAAGTCCGCACCGCGCTGGATGCGCGCACGGAAGGCAGGGTCGTCGTTGAGCGCGGCCACGCGCTGGCCATTCGCCACGCCGACGACGTCTTCGATGGACAATGCACCTGCGCCGAAGTGGCAGGCGGAGCGTACTTCAGTCGGCATGCGGTGCCTGGTCCCAGAACGGAAAGAAGTTGAACCAATCCAGCGGCGACTGCACCAGCTGGCGTTCCAGCCAGTGTGCGTAGCGCTGGGCGTGGCCGGCAAGCGCGGCTTCGCGATCGCCGCGCGGCAGCTCGATGCACTCTGCGAACAGATCGAAGCGCACGGCATAGCCATCGCCGTGATGCAGGCACGAAAGCGTATAGACCGGGCATCCCAGCGCGGCCCCCAGCACGTAGGCACCGACCGGAAACGGGGCGCTGTGGCCGAGGAAACGCGCGTGCACCACGCGGGCGCTGCGCACCGGCACGCGGTCGCCGACGATGGCGACGAAGCCGCCTTCGGCCACCTTGCGGCCCAGCGCCATCGCCATTGCCGGACCGATCTCGGTCACCTGCAGCAGCTCCACCGACGCCAGTGGATCCAGCCGTTCCAGCAGGCTGTTGAAGCGCTGCGCGTGGCGTGTGTGCACCAGCACGGTCAGGCGCAGCCCCGGCACCTTTTCGGCCAGTACCTGGCAGAGCTCCAGGCAACCTACGTGCGCGGTCAGGAAAACGCCGCCCTCGCCACGTGCGATGCGGTGCAGTTCAGGCGTATCGTGCAGCCGCAACCGTCCGGCCGGATAACGCCGGCCCAGCGCCAGCAGCTTGTCGAGCATGGTGTCGCCGAACAGCGCGAAGTGGCACAGGCTGTCGCGCCAGCCAGGCACATGCCCCAGTGCTCCGGTATGCGCCTGCAGGCGCTGCAGGTACTGCATCGAGGCCTGTCGCCCGATGCGGTTGCCCAGCCACTGGCAGAGCACCACGGGCCACACGCACAGCCGGTACGGCCAGCGTCCCAGCCAGCGATGCACCCAGCACAACGCCAGCACCCCGGCAACCGAGGTGCGATCGCCGATCTCCGCCCAGTGCGGAACGTCGCGCGCGGGCCGGGTGGCCATCAGCGGCGACCCTGCAGGCGCCGGCGCAGCAGGCGCGGCGCCCGGCGCAGCATGCCCGCGAACAGGCGCGCCTGCATGCGGGTGATGCGCACGTTGTCGCGCCAGACATCGAAGTGCGAAACGCCGTCGCTGGGATAGGTGACCGGCGTGGCGAGGTGGTGCACCGGCACATCGCGCCAGTACAGCCGGACGAGGATCTCGGTGTCGAAGTCCATGCGCCGGCCGATGGTTTCTTCGGCCACGACCTGCTGTACAGCCGGCAGCGGATAGACGCGAAAGCCGCACATCGAATCGCGCAGGTGCAGCGACAGGGTGTTGATCCATACCCAGACGTGGGCGAAGTAACGGCCGTAGAGACGGATCTTCGGCACGGTTTCATCGTAAGCGGGAATGCCGCAGATCACCGCATCGGGGTGCGCCCGCGACAGCGCCACGAAGCGCCCCAGTTCGCGGGTGTCGTGCTGGCCATCGGCATCGATCTGCAGCGCGTGGGTGTACCCGCGCCGGCTCGCTTCGGCAAACCCGGCCAGCATCGCTCCGCCCTTGCCCTTGTTGCTGTCCAGCCGCAACAGCGCCACCCCCTGCCGGCGGGCCAGCACGCGCAGCGCTTCGGCGCAGGGCGGATGCGAGCCATCGTCCACCAGCAGGCAGGGCAACCCGGCGGCGAGCACGCCATCGACGACCTTGCCGATCGCATGTTCGTGGTCGTACACGGGAATGACCACCAGCAGGGCGTGGTCGGACGGGTGGGTCAGGTTCTCAATCGGCATCGGTGAACAGTACTTTGCCACTGGCATGAACACCGTGATCGGAGGTGAACCGGAATGCCAGTGCGTGCCGGGCATCATCCCACTGCAGGTGCAGGCGCAGCAGGTAACCGGGGCGGGCCACGTGCTGGAATTTGATCGTGTCCATGCGCAGGAACCGGGGCGGCAGGACGAAGACCTGATGCGCCAGGACGATCGCCCAGTCCACCTGTGCGACGCCGGGCAGCACTGCAACGTCCGGGAAGTGACCCTCGAACACGCGCAGGCCGGGCGTCAGCAACAGCGTGAGTTCGGCCGAAGCCGGCTCGCGGGACAGCCAGCGCACCGGCGGCAGATCCGGCTCGAAAAGCGCGGTGAGCGCGGCCTGGGTGACCTTGCCCTGCGCGTTGAACGGCAGCGCCGGCACCAGTCGCCAGCGACGTGGACGGGTCACCGCATCATGGCTGGCGGCCAGCGTTCCGGCCAGGCGGCGGGTGAGCAGGCGGCGGTCCGCATCATCCGCCTGCAGCACGCCCGGGTCGGTGGGCACCACCACCGCAGCCAGCTGCTCGCGATGCCCCGGCAGTACCAGCACGCGCACGTCCTGCACGGCCGGATCTGCCTGCAGCGCGCGTTCCAGCGCATCCAGCGAGACCCTGCGCTCCTCGATCTTGACGATGCGATCGGCGCGTCCCAGCACACGGAAGCCGCCCTCGGCCGCAGCTTCGGCACGGTCCGCGCTCCGCCACCAGCCGGCATGCTCCAGGTGCGCGGAGGCCACCGCCAGCTGGCCGTCATCGATGCGCCACCGCACGCCGGGCAGTGGCTGCCACGGCGGCGGCGCTCCGCCTTCGCTGCGACGCCATGCGATGCCGCCGGTCTCGCTGCTGCCGAAGACTTCGATCGGCGCGTGGCCCAGCACATCGTGCGCCAGCGCGGCGGCGGCGGCCGGCAACGGACCGCCGGAAGAGAACACCGCGCGCAGGTTGCGGCGTGCCGGTGCCCAGTCCAGCTGCACCGGCAACCGTTTCAGGTGCGCCGGCGTGGCCACCAGCACGGCCGGCGCCTGGGCCAGCGCGGCCACCAGGTCTTCATGGAAGAACCGGCGTGGCTGGACCGTACGGCCGGCTGCCAGCGGCCACAGCACGCGGAACAGCAGGCCATAGATGTGCTGGTGTGACACCGTGCCCTGGACCTGCGCGCCATCGAGCAGCGCGCCGAATGCCTGTTCCAGCGCCTCCACTTCGCGCGCCAGCTGGGCCAGCCGCTTTTCGATGGCTGCCGGCTCGCCGGTGCTGCCGGAGGTGAACACAACCAGCCTGCATGCCTGCTCGTCCAGTTCCATGCCGGCGCCAACGGCCACGTGCGGAGTTGTATCGACCGGCGCCAGCGGCTGCCATGCCGCGTCGACGTCACCTGCATAACCGGCCACGTGCGTGCGCAGCGATGCCAGCGTGCCCGGCAGGTTGTCGGCGGGCAGGAACACGCGCTTGCCTGCCGCCCACGCACCAAACAGGGCCGCGGCGAAGGCCAGCGCATCGTCGAAATACAGGGCCCAATCCGCTCCCGGCGCGGCGGCGAAGGCGATCCGCCAGCGTTCCATCCGTGCCCGCAGCACCGCATGGTCAAGCGGCTCTCCGTCCAGCACGCCCACAGCGCGGCCTGCCACGGGCGCGCCCACCAGGCGATGCAGCGCGATCCACTCAGCCATGCCCATGCGCCGCCTTGTGCCGCCGCCGCACCAGCCATTCGCCGCTGTACAGCACGCCCATCAACAGATACGCCAGCAGGCCGTTGTACAGCGCCCAGATGGCCTCCGACGCCCACAGCGCGGTGGCCAGGGCAATACTGCCGTTGAGCACGAAGAAACCGCACCACAGCTGGGTCACCCTGCGGGTATAGACGACCGCCGCCGCAGGCAGGCCCGGATCCTGCGCGCGTGCGATGCGTTCGACCACGGTGGGCGGCCAGCGCAGGCTGGCGCCGAAGGCCACCAGCAGCACCGCATTGACCAGCGCGGGGTACAGTTTCAGGGGCAGCGCGGCGTTGCCCAGCAGGGCAACCGATGCCAGCACGCCAGTGCCGGCGGCGGCCCACATCCACAACTGCTCACGGGTACCCAGCGCACGCAGCAGGGCCATGCCGAACAGCAGCAGGGACAACCAGCGCGGCTCGAAATGGCCCATCGCCAGGTACATCGCCAGCGGATAGGCCAGCGATACGCCGATCAGCGCCCCCCTGCGGACAGACACCACGCCAGGCCCCTGCGCGCGCGGTCAGGCGGCTGCCTGACCGGGCAGCAGACCATGCACGACATCGACCACGTCCTGCACGGTGCGCACGGACTTGAACGCATCCGGCTGCAGGTTGCGGCCCAGCAGCGGCTTCAGCTGCACGATCAGGTCCACCGCGTCGATGCTGTCGATGTCCAGATCGCCGTGCAGCCGCGCCGTGGGTACCACGAGCGCTGGCTCGATCTCGAAGCTGTCGGTCAGCAGGCGGGCGATGTGGTCGAAAAGTTCGGTCTTGGTCATGGCGATGGCCGTATCAGGCACGGTGGGCGGCGACGAATCCGGCCAGGGCCTGCACGCTGCCGAAATGACGGCGCGTTTCTTCCGAATCGGCGGACAGGCTCACCCCGAACCGCTTCTGCAGGGCCAGGCCAAGCTCCAGCGCATCGATCGAATCCAGGCCGAGGCCTTCGCCAAACAGGGGAGCGGTGGAGTCGATGTCGTCAGCGGAAATGTCTTCCAGCGACAGCGAGGAAATGATCAGTTCCTTGATCTCGTGCTCAAGTGCCTGCACGGGTCGGTTCTCCATACGTTTGGAAGTAGCGGCTGAGATGGTCGGTGACGCGTCGTGCGGCCAGGGCATCCCTTCCTGCCATGCCGACTTCGTCGAGAAACGTACCGATCGGAATGTCCTCACCGACCTCCAGCGTGACGTGGAAACGCCGCGGGGGCACACGATACCACTTCTCCCCCTTGCCCAGCGTCGGCGGCACGCAGCGGATGCGTACCGGCGTGATGTCCACACGCCCGCGTACGGCGATGTTCGCCGCGCCGCGCTGCAGCCGCAGCGGCTGGCCCGGCACGCTGCGGGTACCTTCGGGGAAGATGACCAGGCTGCCGCCTTCGCGCAGCGCGGCGATGCTCGCCTCCACCAGCGCCGGGCCGCCATCGTTGACCAGGTAGCCGGCCGCCCGCACGGTGCCGCGCATGAACGGATTGCGGGCCACCGCGCCCTTGATGACGCAGTCCGCATTGGGCAGCAGTGCCACCAGCAGCACCACGTCGATCAGGGTCGGATGGTTGGCCAGCACCAGCAGGCCATCGCGCTGCAGGCGGTGCGCACCCTGCACGTCACAGGTCATCACGCCCAGCATGCGCATCAGCGCCACATGGAGTGCGAACAGGCGCTGCACCAGCCTCCGTGCCAGCTGCTGGCGCCGTCGCGCATCACGCACCGCCAGCAGAAGGAACGGCACCAGCAGGGTGCCGAACAGCAGGCCGCCCACGCCGAAGGCGAGGAAACTGAAGCCGGTGGCAACTACCCGCCAGGCCTGGTCCAGGCGGCTTCCGATGCCTTCAGCCGGCACGCTGCCAGCTCCAGCGCTGGCCATCCACGACGCGCTCCAGCGTCGCGTCGCCGGCAAGCAGGAAACGATGCAGGTCCAGGGCATGCGGAAGCGTGCCGGGCACATCGTCGGGGCATCCATCGGCCTGCCAGCGCAGGCGCACGCGCATGCCGTCGGCGTCCGCCGCGGCCACCCGCCAGCACCATGCGTAGTACGCCGCGGGTTCGTCGAGGAAGTCTGCGTAGAGTGCAGGCAACGGCGGATCGTAGGCGACGATGCGTACTTCCGGGGCACCGTCGGCCAACAGCGCGGCTGCTTCCACGCAGGCCGCCTCGATGGTGGCCCTGCCGGCGGCAAGCGCCAGCTGGTTGCCGCGGTGGCCGCGGATGATGGAGTACAGCGCGCCGATCGCGTTGTGCACGGACAGGCCGAAGGTAGTGGGCGACAGGGCCTCGTCGGCGACCAGCGCGTGCAGCAGGTCCATGGACCGGTCCACGTCGCCGTGGCGGCTGGCGAACACCATCGGCACGTCGCTGTCGGCACCCCCCTCGCCTTCGCACCAGCATGCAGCCTGGATGGCCATCCGCCCCAGCCGCTCGATGCGCCGGCGCTGCATGGCCGGTACTTCAGGCAGGGCCGGCGTATCGTCGCCATGCGGAAGCCACGGGCTGCAGGCCCAGCGCCGCCATTCGTCGCGGGTGGCAAGTCCGGGCGCCCAGGCGGCCCAGTCGACGACGGAGAACTCGATCATTGCGGCAGGGAGTTGCGGAAAGACGGCACCGGGCCGGAGCAGCGCACGCTACCACGGCCTGCGCCGGCGCACGTATCGGCCACCGCCGATGCCTGCCAGGCCGGGAGCGCCGCCCGCCTCCGGAAGGGGCCTCAATGGTGGTAGCCGGCGTCCGCCTCCACCTTGCCGCGGAACACCCGGTACGACCACGCGGTGTACCCCAGGATCACCGGCAGCAGCACCACCAGCCCGACCAGCGTGAAGCCCTGCGACGACGCCGGCGCAGCGGCATCCCACAGGGTCATCGTCGGCGGCAGCAGATACGGCCACATGCCCAGCACCAGGCCGGCGAAGCCAAGCACGAACAGGCCCATGCTGAGCAGGAACGGCGGCGCATCGCGTCGTGGATGCATGGCGCTGCGCCACAACGCCACCGCGACCGCCAGGGTCAGCAGCGGTACCGGCGACAGCCACCAGAAGTTGCCATCGCTGAACCAGCGATCCATCAGCCGCGAATCCAGGAACGGCAGCCAGCTGCTGACCAGCCCCATGGCGACGATCACCGCCACCACCAGCGGACGGGTCAGCTGGCGCGCCAGCGCCTGCACCGGACCGGTGGTCTTCAGGATCAGCCAGGTACTGCCCAGCAGTGCATAGCCGGCCACCAGCGCCGCGCCGGTAAGCATCGCGAACGGGCTGAACCAGCCGAACGGACCGCCCTGGTACACGCCATCGACGATCGGCAGGCCCTGCACCAGCGCTCCCAGGATCACCCCCTGCGCGAACGTGGCCGCCAGCGACCCGATGCCGAACGCAACGCTCCACAGCCGCCGCGATCGATGCGCCTTGAAGCGGAATTCGAAGGCCACGCCCCGGAACACGAGCGCCACCACCAGCAGCAGCACGGGCAGGTACAGCGCCGACAGCAGTGCGGCATAGGCCTTCGGAAACGCGGCCAGCAGGCCCGCGCCACCCAGCACCAGCCAGGTCTCGTTGCCGTCCCAGATCGGCGCGGCGGTGTTCATCATCTGGTCCAGCTGTTCCTCGCCGTGCGAAAACGGCGCAAGGATGCCGATGCCCAGCACGAAGCCATCCAGCAGCACGTACATGAGCACGCCGAAGCCGATCACCGCGAACCACGCCACCGGCAGCCAGGTCGTCAGGTCCATGTCAGCGCTCCTCCAGCGGTTCATCGGCGGCCGACAGCGGCCGCGCCGGCGTGTGGGTGCCGCCGTCCAGGGACGGGCTGTCTTCATGCGGCCTGGGGCCCTGCCGCAGGATCTTCACCAGGTACCAGATGCCCCAGCCGAACACGAAGGCGTAGCCGACCACGTACACGCCCAGCGACAGCGCGGTCATCCACGCGCTCTGCGGGCCGACCGCATCGGCGGTACGCAGCAGTCCATGCACCACCCACGGCTGGCGCCCCATTTCGGTGACGAACCAGCCCGATACCAGTGCGACGAAGCCACTGGGCAGCATCCAGTTCCAGCCGCGCAGCAGCCAGCGCGAGCCCAGCAGCCTGCCCCGCCACAGCGCCCACGCCGACACCCATGCCAGCAGCAGCATCAGCGTGCCCAGCCCGACCATGATGCGGAACGCGAAGAACACCGGCGTCACCGGTGGCCGGTCGCTGGCCGGCACCGAGGTCAACGGATCGAAACGGCCATCCAGCGAGTGGGTCAGGATCAGGCTGCCCAGCCGCGGTATGGCGACCTCGAAATCATTGCGCTCCTGCTCCGGGTTGGGCAGCGCGAACACCACAAGCGGCACGCCCTCGCCTTTCCCGCTTTCGTGCCAGTGCGCTTCCACCGCAGCGATCTTCATCGGCTGGTGTTCCAGGGTGTTCAGCCCGTGCATGTCGCCGGCCAGGATCTGCAGCGGCACGGTGATGGCGGCGAAGACCACTGCGGCCGCCAGCATGCGACGCCCGGCGTCCACATGCTCGCCACGACGCAGGTACCACGCGCCGATGCCACCGATGACGAAACAGGTGGTGATGAACGAGCCCAGCGCCATGTGCGTGAGGCGGTACGGAAAGGAGGGGTTGAACACCACCTGCCACCAGTCCCGTGGGTGCACGATGCCATCCACCAGTTCGTAGCCGGCCGGGGTGTGCAGCCAGCTGTTGGAGGCCAGGATCCAGAACGTGGAGAACAGCGTACCCAGCGCCACCATGCAGGTGGACAGGAAATGCAGGCGTGGCGACACGCGTCCCCAGCCGAACATCATCACGCCCAGGAAGCTGGCCTCCAGGAAGAACGCGGTCAGCACTTCGTAGGTCAGCAGCGGACCGATCACGGTACCGGCGGTTTCGATCAGCCGTGGCCAGTTGGTGCCGAACTGGAAGGCCATGACGATGCCGCTGACCACGCCCATCCCGAAGGACACCGCGAAGATCTTCTGCCAGAAGAAATACAGCTCGCGCCATACCGGAGCGCGCGTGCGCAGCCATCGCCATTCCACGAACGCCAGCCAGCTGGCGGTACCGATGGTGAAGGCCGGGAACAGCACGTGGAAGCTGATCACGAAGCCGAACTGGATGCGCGACAACAACAATGCGTCCAAGGGACGCCTCCTGCCTGGCCTGAGTGGGAAACCGCACCATTCTGGGCCTCTTTCCGTGAAGCCGGGATGCGACGCGGTGACGCGCTGGGTCATCGTGTCGCATGCTGCCTTGCAGCCATGTAGTGCCGGGCTCTGCCCGGCAGCCCCATGAATCCTCCCAGCCGGGCAGAGCCCGGCGCTACGAACCGCGCGTCGCTAACGCAGGAAATACCAGGCGCCGGCCCCCAGCAGCGCAGCCAGCAGCAGCACCTGCGCCAGCACATAACCCGTGGTGCCCTGACGGCGCTCCTCCCGCAACCGGCTCGACAACGCATCGCGCACGTCCGGCGTCGGCTCGCCGGCATCGGCATCGCGCAGCGCGCGCGCCAGTACGCGGCGGCTGGCATCGTCCGGATGGTCCACGGGCTCGTTCACAGCAGTTCTCCGGCAGGCGCCCGGCGCAGCAGATCGGTCTTCAATGCCTGCCGCGCCCGGTACAGATGGCTCTTGATGGTACCGCCCGGCATGCCGGTGATCTGCACGATCTCGCCGATATCGAAATCCTCCACGTAGTGCAGGGTGACGATCAGCCGCTGCGCCGGTGTCAACCGCTGCAGGGCGGCCGACAGCCACTGCCCAGCCTGGCGGGCCTGGCTCAGCTCGGCCGGGCCGGGCTCGCCGTCGCCCACCTCCGGCAGGTCGTCGCTGCCGGTCGCCACGAACCAGTGCGTCTCCAGGCGCCGCCGGCGCAGGTACTGCAGCGCCGTGGTGTAGGCCACCCGCGAAATCCAGGTGCGCAGCGAAGAATCGAAGCGGAACCGGTGCAGTTGCCGGTATACCGCCAGGAACGTCTCCTGCAGCAGGTCGGCGACATGATCGCGGTCGCCGACCATCTTCCCGATCACCTGCGCGCAGGTCCGCTGGTGGTCGGCAACCAGCTGCTCGAAGGCCGGTTGCGATCCCCCGATCACCGCCAGCACCAGCGCCCGGTCTGCGGCGCGGCCATCACCGCCACCATCGCCCGTGGTGCCCGCAGTGGCCGCCGGCGTGGCTGCCACCGACGGCTGCCACCGCCGTGGCCGCAGCACCGCCAATGCATCGCCGAGCAGGCTCATCCGTGCCGGTCCCCGGGTCCGTGCGGCATGTGCGGGTTCAACCCTGGCGCGCGGCGGGACGGGTAAGGTACCAGGCCACCAGCTGGCCCAGGCCGACACTGCCGGCCAGCGCCGCGGCCGCGCCGAAGGTCAGGTCGTTCGCACCGATCGCCTCCAGCAACCCCAGTGCCAGCGCCAGGCTCAACAGGCTGATGCCCCAGCGCAGCGCCCCCTGGCGGCGACGCTCCTCTTCCAGCAGCGCCAGCGCGCGGATCACTTCTTCGGGCACGTGCGGCGCGACCAGCTTGCCGCGCGCCCGTGCATCGGCCAGCGCCTGTATGGCGTAGGCGATGCAGATGAACAAGGTGATGGGAACGAGGATCTGCATGGTGATGCTCCTTTTGCGGTGAATGATGCGGGTTCATGGGATTGGATGCGCGACGCCACGAACCGGTTGCAGTGCCTTTCGCATGGATCGTCCTGGCCACCCAGCCGATCATGCATCCACTCCCTCCCACGTCAGTGCCCAGGCCACGCCCGCTGCGGCCGCCATGACCTGTGGCCCAGCCCCCGCTGCGGACAGGCTGCTACCCTTGCCCGGTTTTCTTCTCCTGGTGCTTCCCGCCCATGTCCCGAGTGCTGCCCCTGTCCCTGTTGCTGTCCGCGCTGCTCGCCGCACCTGCCGTGCAGGCCGCGCCGACCCCGATCACCATCGAACAGGCCATGGCCGACCCCGACTGGATCGGCCCGCCCGTTGAAAAGGCCTGGTGGTCCTGGAACAGCCAGCAGGTGGAATACCAGCTCAAGCGCAATGGCAGCCCGGTGCGCGACACCTTCCGCCAGCCCATCGGTGGCGGCGCGGCCAGCCAGGTCGCCGACGACCAGCGCGGCACCCTGGACGTGGCCAGCCCGGTATACGACCGCAGCCGCACGCGCAGCGCCTTCGTCCGCAACGGCGATGTGTTCGTGCGCGACCTGCGCAGCGGCGCGCTGACCCAGCTCACGCGTGGCAACGAACGCTCCAGCGGCGTGAACTTCGCCACCGATGGCGGGGTGATCTGGCGCAATGGGCAGAACTGGTTCCACTGGACCGCCGCAGCCGGCGTGGCGCAGGTGGCCAGCCTGAAGGCGGAAAAAAATCCCGCCGATCCGCCCAGGGCCGACGTGCTGCGCGACCAGCAGCTGCGCACCCTGGAAACCCTGCGCCGCGACCGTGAGCAGCGCGAAGCACTGAAGGACCAGGACAAGCGCTGGCGCGAGACCGACCCGACCCGTGCCCCAGGCCCGGTATACCTGGGCAGCGACGTGGAGATCGTTGACAGCGTGCTGTCACCGGACCTGGTGCATCTGATCGTGACGACCCGGCCGAAGGACTTCGATGAGGGCCGCACCAGCAAGATGCCGCTGTATGTGACCGAATCCGGTTACGAGGAAACCGAGGACGCACGCACCCGTGTCGGCCGCAACGATCCTGACCCGCATACCCTGTGGCGCGTGGATGCCCGCAGCGGCAAGGCGGAGAAGATCGCACTGGACGCGCTGCCGGGCATCGGCACCGACCCGCTGGCCGCGCTGCGGAAGAAGGCTGGCAAGGACGCGCTGAAGGGCGACCGGCCGCTGCAGGTGATGAGCGACTTCATGGGCGGTGGCATCCGCTGGAGCCAGGACGGCCAGCAGGCCGCGATCATGCTGCGCGCCGTCGACAACAAGGACCGCTGGATCGTCAGCCTGGACGCTGCCGATGGCCGCCTGCAGAACCGTCACCGCCTCACCGACCAGGCTTGGATCAACTGGGGCTTCAACGATTTCGGCTGGATGGCCGACGGCCGCACGCTGTGGCTGCTGTCCGAGGAGTCCGGCTTCTCGCACCTGTATACCCAGGCTGCGGGCGGCAAGCCGCAGGCATTGACCAGCGGCAAGTGGGAAACCTCGGCGCCGGTGCTGTCGGCCGATGGCAAGGGCTTCTATGTCCTGTGCAACCAGCAGGCGCCGCATGATTACGAGATCTGCGCGGTGGACGCCAACAGCCGGCAGGTACGCGAACTGACCGACCTCAACGGTGTGGAGGACTTCAGCCTTTCGCCGGACGGCCAGCAGCTGCTGGTGCGCTATTCCGGTGCCTACCTCCCGCCGCAGCTGGCGGTGGTGCCGGCCGGCGGTGGCCAGGCCCGCGTGCTCACCGATACCCGCAGCGCCGAATTCAAGGCACGCCAGTGGATCCAGCCGACGCTGGTGGCGGTGCCGTCCCGGCATGGCGCCGGCGTGGTCTGGGCGAAGTATTACGGACCGGAAAACAAGGAACCGGGGAAGAAATACCCGATCGTGATGTTCGTGCACGGCGCCGGCTACCTGCAGAACGTGCACCAGCGTTACCCGACCTATTTCCGCGAGCAGATGTTCCACAACCTGCTGGTGCAGCAGGGCTATATCGTGCTGGACATGGATTACCGCGGCAGCGAAGGCTACGGCCGCGACTGGCGCACCGCCATCTACCGCAACATGGGCCACCCGGAGCTGGAAGACTACCAGGACGGACTGGACTGGCTGGCCACCACGCAGCAGGGCGACCGCGACCGCGCCGGCATCTACGGCGGCTCCTATGGCGGCTTCATGACCTTCATGGCGCTGTTCCGCTCGCCGGGCACGTTCAAGGCCGGTGCCGCGCTTCGCCCGGTGGTGGACTGGCACAACTACAACCACGAGTACACCGCGAACATCCTCAATACACCGGACATCGACCCGGAGGCATACCGCGTCTCCTCGCCGATCGAATACGCGCAGAACCTGCAGGACCACCTGCTGATCGCCCACGGCATGATGGACGACAACGTGTTCTTCCAGGATTCGGTGAACCTGAGCCAGCGCCTGATCGAGCTGCACAAGGACAACTGGTCGATCGCGCCGTATCCACTGGAACGCCATGGGTACGTGCGTGCCGACTCGTGGCTCGACCAGTACAAGCGCATCCTCAAGCTGTTCAACGAGAACGTGAAGTGACCCCGGCCGCGGCCACGATCCACATCGTGGCCGCGGTCATCGGCGACGGTCGTGGCCATGTGCTGGTGGTACGCAAGCACGGTGCCACGGCCTTCATCCAGCCCGGCGGCAAGCCGGAGCCCGGCGAGACACCCCTGGCCACGCTGGCGCGCGAGCTGCGCGAGGAACTGGGCGTGCGCCTGCTGCCGGAAGCAGCCATGGCGCTGGGCACCTTCAGCGACTGGGCGGTAAACGAACCCGGCCAGCGCGTGCAGGCCGATGCCTGGTACGTAAGGGTTCACGGGCAGCCGCGCGCGCAGGCGGAAATCGCCGAACTGGCGTGGGTGCCGCTGCGACCGCCGCATGGCCGGCCGTTGGCGCCGTTGAGCCAGGCGCACATCCTGCCGGCCGCCGTGCGCGTGCTGGCGGGTGGGCCGAACGGCATCGAC
>Ga0160467_101025_pt1 | contig 14994 bp, 17 predicted proteins | sample HID1972I_E11MG_FD_108221 | JGI IMG/M metagenome (GOLD analysis project Ga0160467, IMG submission 108221) | Enriched pill bug-associated microbial communities from UW Madison campus, WI, USA - HID1972I_E11 MG | ecosystem: Host-associated > Arthropoda: Insects > Digestive system > Unclassified ...
AAATAAGCGGGTTAGATCGCTTCACGCTCTTTCGGCATTTCCGCTCCCTGTTTGGCACGAGCCCGCACCGTTATCTCATCATGCGGCGTCTGCAAAAATGCAAGGACATGATGCGGGCGGGTGCGGGTCTTGCGGAAACGGCGTTTGCCTGCGGCTTTGCGGATCAGGCGCATTTTACCCGCCACTTCAAGAATGCCTTCGGAATGCCTCCGGGGCGCTGGCTAAGCCTTGTTTCGCACTGATCATTCCGGAAACATGATCGACCTGTGAGCCGCAGTCCCTGCCATGGCGCCATCGCCCACAGAAAGAGCGACCGAGCCGGCGGGCCTTGCCACATCACCGCATGCGAAGATTCCGCGCACTGTCGTCTGTTTCATGGCATCCGTCACGATGCTTGAACCCATCGGCCCTTCTTCCACGATGCAACCGAGCTTTTCGATCCAATCCGAGGCAATCAGCAATTTCGGTTGCGTGAAAAGACCGGCCAAAGCAATGCTGCGCCCATCCGCAAGAACGACATCCGCATGCCCTGCGATCTCTCTGATACGCTCTTTTTCCACCCGAACGCCCCGGGCTGACAAAAGCGCATTCTGTTCAGCATCCGGCACGAATATACCGTTGGTAAAAAAGGTCGTTTCACCCCAGTCCGGAAGCATCAGTGCATGGTGGATGGCCAGCGGTGAGGCCGCGATGACGCCGATCCTGCGCTGATCCAGTTCGTATCCGTGGCAATAGGGGCAATGGAAGACGGCGCTGCCCCAGCGTTCCTTCAGCCCGGCTATATCAGGCAGTTCATCCGTAACGCCTGTGGCAAGGATTAGTCTAGCCGCCCTTTCGCGGCGATTGCCATCGATCTCGATGACGAAGTCATCGAATGATCCTTCGGCATTCGTTACCCTGCCCTTTGCCCAGTGTATCGTCGGGTAGCGCTCGATCTGGCGGCGTGCCTCGGCGATGATGTCGCCCGGCGCCTTGCCGTCCTGTCCGAGAAAACCGTGGGAATGGCTGGCGAAGCGATTTCTCCGCTCACCCGCGTCCACCACCAGGATGTTTTTTCTCGCGCGCCCGAGCTGCAGGGCGGCGGACAGGCCCGCATAGCTGCCGCCGATGATGATGACGTCGTATTTCATGATGCACCTATCGTTCACCGAGCCGGAAGCGCCCGTTCGTTTCACGATACTTATATTGTTACATGATTTTTAGAGTCAATAGTCACGCAACTTATATTGTTACGTCATATGCTAACTGGTAATGTCGCGAAAAACAGGCGGATTTCACCGATGAGACACGACACGCGCCTTTCACGGGTGCTGCATATTCTGATCCATATGGAGAAACACGAGGGTGCGGCGACCTCGGAAAGCATCGCGGCGATGTTGCAGACGAACCCGGTGGTGGTGCGCAGAACCATGGCGGGCTTGCGGGAGCACGGTTACGTGTCGTCGGAAAAAGGCCATGGCGGTGGCTGGGTTCTGGCGCGACCGCTCAGCGAAATCACGCTGCTTGATATTTACCGGGCGCTTGGCGCGCCGGAATTGTTCTCGATTGGGCTGGCAGGAGATAATCCTAACTGCGTCATAGAGCAGGCCGTCAATGCTGCCCTTTTCGACGCCATGAACGAGGCGGAGACCATTCTCCTGTCCCGCTTCGGAAACATTACGCTTTCGGCGCTGGCGGAGGAATCGATGAGCCGCTGGTCCAGATTGTCCAACCACCCCTCCGCGATGGATCAGCTCTAACGCCGCAGAGTTGGCGCAATAAAAAACCGCCTGCCGTAAGGCAGGCGGTTTTGTCAGATTATCTAACCCATTACGGCTGCGTCTGCGTGCCGCCGGTATTCGGGCTTGCCGGTGCGGCATTGTTGGCAGGCGGTGTTGCCGGGACGGTCGGAGTCACGGGCGCCGGTGCCTGTTGCGTCGCCGCAGGCGGCATGGTCGAGGATGTCGTGGCCGGATCGGTGTTCGGGCCGCTCATCTGCGACCAGGCGAAAACGCCCACCAATGCGACAACGAGAATCGCCAGCCATGGCATCCAGGACGGAGACTTGCGGGCAAGCGGTTCATTGCTGATATTCAGTTCCGGACGAAGATCACGGTCCGGGCGCGGATTGTTTGGATCGAATGTCATGGTATTTCCTCCTCTTCATTCTGAGAAGAAAACGGCGTTCACGGGATTTTGTTCCGATTCTCCTCGGCCAGCACAATATGGGCGACAATTACGCGCTCTGCCTGAGGGCATCTGCCAGCACCGCCATGACCTGAGGAGCGGCCATTTGCGACACATTGAAACGCATGAAAGCGGATGCGTTCTGCGCGGAGCTGAAAACATTGCCGGGTGCCAGCACCACCTGTTGCACCAGTGCCCGGCGTGCAACATCGGCGGCGTCGACCCCCTCCGGCAGGCGGCACCATAAGAACATGCCCGCCTGCGGTTCGATCCACGGCACACATCCAAGCGCTTTCAAACGCGCCGCCGCCTCAGGCACCGCCGCCGCGAGACGCTGTCGAAGAGCCTCGACATGCTTGCGATAACTACCGTCAGTCAAAAGCGACAGGATCAATGCAGCCGAAAAATTGGCTCCACCAAAAGCAGTGGCAATCTTGAGATCGGTCAGGGCTTCCACCCATGCTGGAGGCGCTGCGATGAAACCGCACCGAACGGAAGCAGACAGGGTTTTAGAAAAACTGCCGATCTGGACGACCCGGTTCAGACCATCGAAAGCAGCCAGCCGTGGTGCCGCCTGCGTTTCAAAATCGGCAAAAATATCATCCTCGATGATGGTGAGGCCCGCCTGTTCGGCCAGCATCAGCAGGCGATGGGCGGAAACGGCGGAAAGCCTTGCGCCTGTCGGATTATGGATCGCGGAATTAGTGATATAAAGGCGCGGCTGATGCTCTTTCAGTGCCTGCTCGAAAAGCGGCAGGTCCGGTCCAGCCGGCGTATAGGGCACACCAACGATTTTCACCCGATGCGCCCGCAAGAGAGCGCGGAAGTTAAAATAGCAGGGATCATCGACAATCACCGTATCCCCTGGCTGCAGTAGGAAACGACACAGGAGATCGATCGCCTGCGTGCCGGAATCGGTGAGCATGATCTGGCTGGCGCCCGCCTGTACGCCATGTTCGGCAAGTCTGCGGGACAAAAGCTGGCGTAGCGGCAACAGCCCCATTGGGCTCGCATAATCCGTCAGCAAGGAAGCATCCGCACGGGCAAGCGCCCTCACCGCCCGCCTTAGCGCTTGCTCCGGCATCCATGACGCTGGAAGCCAGCCGCAGCCGGGCTTGGCAAGCGCCGCCCCCTCGTCCAGCGCCTGGCGCGACACCCAGAGCGGATCCACCGCCCTGTCCAGCCGAGGCTCGATATCGGCCAGAGACAGGGGCGCGAGCGGACCCGCCACATAAAATCCCGAACCCGGTCGTGAGCTTATAGTGCCATCGGCAACCAGCCGGTCATAGGCCTCGACGACGGTTGAAGTGGAGACCTGCATGGCCTTCGCAAGCGCTCGAACGGATGGCAACCTGGCGCCGGGAACGAGGCTTCGCGAAGCGATGCGTTGCCGCATGCTGGCCATCACCTGTTCTATGCGCGTTCCCGTCGCGAGGTGTCCGTCCACATTTCTCTCCAACCGTACCACCCAAACAACCATAACAGTTTCTTGAAATTGTATATGACTGTCGCTGTTTTCACCAGCCGTTCCGGATCAAGTAAGGGAAATTGCAGGAGACGGTCATGGACAAGACGACAAGCGGTTGGCTAAGCGGCCTTATCGGCGTGGTGATATTCAGCGGCTCGCTGCCCGCCACGCGGGTTGCGGTAACGGGTTTCGATCCAGTGTTCCTGACCCTCGCCCGCGCCAGCATAGCCGGCCTTCTGGCGCTCGCTTTGCTTTTTGTGTTCCGGCAAAAACGCCCGGCGCGCGATGATATGGCATCCCTTTTCATCGTGTCCTTCGGCGTGGTGGTTGGCTTCCCGCTGTTGACTGCCCTCGCCTTGCGGCACATTACCTCGGCCCACTCCATCGTCTTTGTCGGGCTTTTGCCGCTCGCTACCGCGGTTTTTGCCGTGCTGCGTGGGGGAGAACGCCCGCGGCCCGCCTTCTGGTTCTTTTCCTGCCTGGGCAGCGTTCTCGTTGCCGGCTTTTCATTGTCGAATTCGCTGGCCTCCGGGCTCGGAGCATCACTTGCCGGCGATCTCTTGATGCTGGGCGCGATTATCGTCTGTGGGCTGGGATATGCCGAGGGTGCTGCCCTTTCCCGCAAACTGGGGGGCTGGCAGGTCATCTCATGGGCATTGGTCCTCTCCCTGCCTCTGATGCTGCCGCTTGCCTTCTTCACAGGGCCGCAAACCCTCGCAGGCATCGACCCGCAGGCCTGGGGCGGCCTTGCCTATGTCTCGCTGTTCAGCATGCTGATCGGCTTCATCTTCTGGTATCGCGGGCTGGCGCTTGGCGGAATTGCCGCGGTGGGCCAGCTGCAATTGCTGCAGCCGTTCTTTGGGCTGGTGCTTGCAGCAACCCTGCTTCACGAGGAGGTCAGCCCTGCGATGATCGCCATCACGCTCGTGGTGGTGCTCTGCGTTGCCGGCGCGCGAAAATTTTCGCGCTGACGCCCGCCCCGTCAACTCGAGCGGCGGTCTACCCAGCGATGCCAGGCATCCTCGCTGCCGTTGAAGACATTGAGATCGATGCGTCCATCGACACCATGCGACAGGCCGGAGCCGGAATATTGCCAGAACAACCACTTGCGGCCGGGATAGACCACGGACGGATGCTGGGCAACGGCGCGCAGCCAGAAGGGATAGTCCTGGAACTCGCCGGTCAGATTGTCCTTATAAAAATCGGGCGCCGTATAGATAATCGGACGCTGGCCGTAATGGCGCTCCAGCTTGTCCATGAACACGCGCATCTTTTCCAGAATACGCTCACGGGAATGGCGCATCTTGCAGCTCGATTCGCCGTTATATTCCACGTCGATCACCGGCGGCAGCGCATCCGGATCGCGCGGTACGTTGCGAATGAACCAATCCGCCTGCTCGCCGGCCGACCGGCACCAGTAGAAGAAGTGGTAGGCGCCACGACGGATGCCCGCTTCCTTTGCACGCTGCCAGTTGGTGCGGAACATCGGGTCAAGATGATCGCCGCCATCCGTCGCCTTGATGAAGGCGAAGTTGGCGCCGCGTGTGCGCAGCTGCGGCCAGTCTATATTGGCCTGCCAGCGCGAGACATCCACCCCGTGGACCTGAAAATGGCGCGGCTGGACCCTGCCGAAATTGATGGGTTTGGCATCGCTGAAGCTGGAGCGGAAAATGCGCGAACGGATCTGCGCACCGGCACTGGCCGCCGGGGCTGCAGCCATGGCCAATTGTACCGGACGCTCTGCCGGTCGTACCATTCCAGCCTGTGACGGTGACGGCAAACGGGTTTCAAGCGCGTTCTGCGGCACGGGCGCTCGTGGGGTAACGGCTGAAAAGGCCTTTGGCTCTTCGGGCACCGGCCCGCCCCATGCCAAAACTTCCTGTCGCGGCTGGGCCGTGATGGGTTGGCTGCCCACGCTTGCCTGCGGCACCGGCGCGGATGGCGTAACCGAACTCGTGGTTTCCTTCGACGGCAGGCCGGCCATCAGGCTTTCCGGCCCGGAACTGGACGTACAGCCACCAAGCAGAAGGCAACCGAAGAGAAGTGCTGGCACAGCCGATGAACGCATGAGAACCCGTACGCAAAACAATCCAGGGGCACTCTGACGCCGCCCGGGAACCTCGAAATACAATTGCTAACGGAAGATTATCAAAAAAGACTGAATCTTATCTTTACGCCGACACCTTCCAACGCGCCCGTCATTTCTGGCAGGAGAATGCCTCGAGGTTTCGCGAAACGGAGAGCTTCAGGCGGTCATCGTGCTCAGATCGACCGTATCGGCGCCGGGGGAATTTTTCTTGATCGATTCGATGGCGTGGATGGCCGATGCCTTGGCCTTGTATCCTTCGGACGAAAACATCGTTTCCCCGTTGGATGCTTTGAAGCGGAAGCGATATTCCCCGGCCCTGTCCTGATAGATTTCGAATTTATACATGATCTTGGTGCCTCCTTGGCAAACGTCGGTGAAACACACTCAATTCTGAGCGGCCTTGGCCATATTCGCAACCGATAATTGCCAGATCACACAAGCCGTACCCAGGCACGGGCAATTTCCAGACCGGTCGCATCGGCCACATCGGCACGCCCGCCACGGTGATCGTGGTAATTGTTCATCCAGCCGGGCGCCATTTTCTCGACGGAAGCCGGGAATGCCTCACACCATCCGTCTACCACGGCCGTGGATGCCTCAAAATGAAATTGCGTGCCATAGGCGGCCCGGCCAACGCGAAAAGCCTGATTTCGCGTTGCACCATTGGTCGCAAGTCTCGTCGCCGCGGGAGGAAGCGTGAATGTGTCGCAATGCCACTGAAAAATGGGAAATGTCTTGTCGAGTCCCGCCAATAGCGGATCGGACACGCCCTCTTCCGTGAGGGATACGTCTTCCCAGCCGAATTCGGGCGGGCCGGCCAGAATATTCTCTCCGCCATAGGCGCGCGCCAGCAACTGGCTGCCGAGACAGACGCCCATCACGGCCTTGTCCGCATCGCCAAACGCTTTCATCAAAAGTGCGAGGTCTGGAAGATAGGGATAAAGCACGTCGTCAAGAGCGTTCTGCTCCCCGCCCAAAACGACGAGCGCATCGTGTGCAGCTGCATCGAGAGGAAGAGGCTCACCCGCATAGGCGCGGATGACATGCACGTCAGCCCCTGCCTCTTGCAGAGCGACGCCGATCTGTCCATGCGGCGTGCCCGCCATGTTTTCGATAATTGCAACGCGCATGGGGCCTCTTGCCGACAACGGGGAATACGATCGGCCGGTATCGCCGATCGAATTCAGCTTCACCACGAGAAAAACGGATTTTCAAGAGGCGCAATATCGTCAGCAAGGCAATAAGCGGACAAGCCGGCCTGTGGCACCTTAAAATTCCCGCGACAGCTTCGCGTCGACGGAATGCCGGTTGCCGCCGCGGACAGCGAAGAACAGGAAAATGGCTGCCCAGAGAACTGATTTTTCCGCGCCACCCAGACCTTCCGCTTTTACGATACCGTGAAAATAGACCGTTACTAAAAGCACGATCATTGCGGCAAAGGATGCCGGCCGCGTGAACAGCCCAATGGCCACGAGAATTCCACCGAAAAATTCGGTGGCGGCCAGGAGAGGTGACCAGAATACACCCGGATAAAAGCCGAGGCTCTCCACCATGCCGACAGCCCCGAACGGATTGGCGATCTTGCCGAAGCCGTGGGTGACAAGAAGAAGCCCGGCCACGACGCGCAGAACGGTCTCCACCAGATCATGTGTCGAATTATAAAGAGGTGCGACCGCCGGAACGAAAAGACGCTGACGATTATTGTCGAACTGGGCCATGGGATCTCCGCGTTTTAGCCTTCGATGGCTTATCTGTTCGCAAAGCAGCATGATAAGAACAAGCATGCCGCAGGTAAAAACATGAGTATTATAGTTGACATTATCGTGAGCATTATTGTCACCGGGCGCTGAAGGAGACGTGATCATGGCCGAGACCAAGCCCCGCATAACCATCCGCTACTGCACACAATGCAACTGGCTGCTTCGTGCGGGATGGATGGCGCAGGAGATTTTGCAAACCTTCGCTTCTGATATCGGCGAAGTCAGCCTCATTCCCTCAACGGGTGGCCTGTTCGAGATCACCGTTGATGGTGAAACCATATGGGAGCGCAAGCGCGATGGCGGTTTCCCCGGTCCAAAAGAGCTCAAACAGAGAATCCGCGATGTCATCGACCCGGAACGTGACCTCGGTCATGTCGACAGGACGAAGCATGAAGGGCTCGACAATTGACGCGGCAACATGTTTCAACAGCGTCTAACCAAGTTTTTTCCCTTTAAAATCAATGATCGTCATAAAAGTTCAAAAAGTCTGTTGACACCGGGCGGCTGCCCTCGTACATCGCTCTCCGTCGCCCAGATGGCGGAATTGGTAGACGCGCCAGCTTCAGGTGCTGGTACTCGCAAGGGTGTGGAGGTTCGAGTCCTCTTCTGGGCACCATTCCATTTTTGATCTTAGCCAGATCAAACACTTAGACGAAAAAACAGCAACATTCAGTCCTCCTGCAAAAGGCAGGGGAACATGTTGCGGTTTTTCGTTTTGCTGGCGATCAACCCCGATTTTTCCCATAAAAATACTGCCCAGGACGAGCACTAAGCCTTTGTCACTTTGACAAAATGCCAGCCATTCCCGCGCGCGGAATTCCGATATATTCAGACCTGGTATTGGGTTGCAGTTCGCTTAAGGCTGGGCGTCTTTGTCGCCACTGTTTTGCGAATGCTGTTCGCAATTCGGCGTACAGGAAAGCACGGTCCGTTCCGTCTGTCGAAAAACGCGAACCGTATTGCCCTCATCGATGGAGACGAGAATGCGCTCATCGACGATTGGATTGCCCTCGGCATCGAGAAGAACAAGATTCGTCGTGCCGAAACTGCGCCCGGTCAGCACGATCGTGGTGGCATCGGCCACCGTCGCATCGGCGACTTTCGAGTTGCCGACAATAACCTTGCTCACGGGGCGGTCGAGGCGAAGGACACGGGCGTGGTTCATCGAAACGCGCAATATGTCTTCCTGAGCAAAAACAGGCTGTAACGAACCCGATAGGATGACGGACAAGCCGACCACGATTTTCGCCAGTTTTCCGGATGACACGCGTTTCGCCCCTGCTCACTACCCGCACTTACTGTGCAGCAGAATGCGGGTTTTTAGTGAATGAAGCGTTAAATGATAGAGGCCCCTAATGTGAACGGTAACCATGCCTGACATGGCAATATTTTCGAGGCTCTCGCTGTCCCGCACCAAAACTGAACATCTATGTCTCACCGGGAGGACACTTTGCCGGAAATAAGAAACTGACAGTCTCTGGAATATATTTGTTTATCAGGAACTATAAAAATAGAGACAATACTTTTTTGTTTTGTTTACCAAGAGAAACTCATCCTGTCGTTTACTTTGGATTAATCCTCTTCTTTAAGCGCTTGGAAATCGCTCACCTGTAATTTGAACGCAACCGAACAACGGAAAACAGTTGTCGGCGTGCTGAACACAACACAAGAGTTAGGAGAGACCCATGACTAAGATTTTCGCTCGCTTCCTGAAGGATGAGTCCGGCGCCACTGCAATTGAATACGGCCTGATTGCTGCGCTTATTTCTGTTGCCATCATCGGCGGCGCATCGTCGCTGGGCTCCAAAATCGGACTCCAGTTCACGAACCTCGCGACTTACCTCAACTTGACCGCGAAGACATCGTGATTATACGCACCAAAGCATATGCCACCCCGTAAACGGGGTGGCATTTTTATAACAATCTTCCGTCAACTTCGAAGAGATAAAAATGGCAGTTGCGGCAATTTTTCTTATACTGCCTCTCTGCTTGGTGTTCGCTGCCATCAATGACGTAGCGAGCATGACCATACCCAACAGAATACCGCTTATATTGCTGCTTTCCTTCATTGTGGTTGCGCCCTTTACGGGTATGGAGTGGCAAACCTTCGCAATGAGCATTTCAGCCGCCGCAGCCGTTTTTTTTGCCTGTTTTGCGCTCTTCGCTGCCAATGTCATGGGCGGTGGGGATGCCAAACTTCTCACAGCTGCCGCTGTCTGGTACGGTTTCAATGCCTCCCTAATAGAGTTTCTACTTGCGGTCACCTTCATCGGCGGCGTGTTGACGCTTGGAATCCTGCTTTTGCGATCGCGCTCGCGGGAAATCATGGCGGCCGGCATTCCCATTCCGGATTCCTTGCTGGTTGCGAAGAAAATCCCCTATGGCATAGGCATCGCTATTGCCGGGCTTTTGACCTATGGCGAAACACCGCTTGTAAAAGCCGCCATCGCAAGTCTTTCCTGAGAAATCTGCGTTCACTGCAGGTTAAAGGCCTGTTAACCAGAAATCCAAGCATAATATTAACCATAATTATACCAATGACCGGCCATCCTGACGGGAGAAGAATCTGATTCCCTCAAGGATCGAGCATGAAACCGTCGCGTATCGTCATTCTGTCCGTTGCCCTAGTCGCCGCCGGTCTTGCCGGCATCGTTGCCATGCAGATTTCCGGCGCGAAGCAGGTCATCGAAAAAGCGGAAACGATCATTGAGAAGGAACCGACGGTTAACGTTCTCGTTTCCTCGGTCAACCTACCCGTTGGCAGCCGCCTGAACGATAGTTCGGTACACTGGACGCCCTGGCCCACTGGTAACGTCATCGACAGCTTCATAACGGAAGCGAAAAACCCGAACGCCATAACCGAACTATCCGGCGCTGTCGTGCGGCTGCCTTTGTTTCAGGGCGAGCCGGTACGGCCTGAAAAAGTGGTCGATTCCAGCACCCGCATCATGTCCTCGCTTTTGCCGGCCGGCAAACGCGCCGTCGCCACGGAAATTTCCGTCTCGACAGGTGCTGGCGGTTTCGTGCTGCCGAATGACCGAGTCGATGTCATCATGGTCCGCAAGGGCGATTCAGGTCATTTTTTAACTGAAAATGTTTTGAACAATGTCCGTGTTCTGGCGATCGACCAGCAGATCAAGGAAGGCGAGGACGGCACCTCAGCCGTCGTGGGTGCAACCGCAACGCTCGAACTCACACCCGAACAGGCCAAAATCATCACCGTGGCGCAACAGATGGCGGATCGCCTTACGCTGGCTTTGCGCTCAGTCGCCGATGCGCAGGAAAACGACACGCTTTCAGCAGGTTACCTTCTCAACGGCGGCTCCGGGCAGCCGGAGATTCAGGTGATCAAATCCGGTTCGATCGTCAAAGCCGGACAAGGAGCATCGCAATGACCGGGAGTTCCATGGCAAAGCGCATTAAACAACACCTGCGTTCCTCAATGGCGGGCAGCCTTGCATTTTGCTTGGCTTTTTCAGGTTTTCCGGGTCAGCACTCTCCCGCGTTTTTGCGTATCAGCGAAGCCGAGGCTCAAAGCGCGAGCATCGTGCGGATCACCGAAAGCGGTAGTGGCATTCGCAAGCGCCTGAAGCTCGGTCTCAACAAGGCACTGGTCATCGATCTGCCGGAGGATGCCCATGATATTCTCGTCGCCGATCCGAGCCTTGCCGATGCCGTAACCCGTACGTCCAAGCGCATCTATCTGTTCGGAAAAACGGTGGGCCAGACCAATATCTTCATTTTCGGAGATGGCGGGCGCGAAATCGTCAGTCTTGATCTTGAGGTCGAGCGCGATATCTCTGGGCTTGAGGCCAATATCCGCCGTTTCATTCCCGAATCGGACATCAAGGTAGAGATCGTTTCGGACAACATCGTTCTCACTGGATCAGTGCGCACGCCGCAGGATTCTGCACGCGCCGTCCAGCTTGCCGAAGCATTTCTGAAAGGCGGCGAAGCCACCACCCGCAACATATCGCTGACGGGCGGTAACAATGGCGGTGACGCGGCGATATTTGCCGAAAACCGCCAGACATCGCAGATCGTCAATATGCTGACGATTGAGGGCGAAGATCAGGTGACGCTGAAAGTCACCGTTGCTGAAGTTAGCCGGCAGGTGCTGAAACAGCTTGGCTTCAATGGTTCCATCAGCAGCTCGACAAGCAATAACGGTTTCGAATTTTCAAATCCGTCCAATCTCGGAAATGCAATTAGCGGTGCGTCGCGAATAGCCAGTGGCGCGATTGGCTCCGGCTCGCTCAACTTTGCTTCCTATCTCAACGCCATGGAACAGGCGGGTGTCGTGCGCACTCTGGCCGAACCAAGTCTTACCGCCATCTCCGGCGAACAGGCCAAGTTCTACGTGGGGGGCGATTTCCGTCTGCCTGCAGAGCAAGAAGTTACCATCGACAAGGATACGGGCCAGCCAACCATAACGCGTACCACCGACACGGTCGACTACGGCATCACGTTGAACTTCAGGCCCGTCGTGCTTTCACCGGGACGGATCAGCCTTAAAATCGAGACCAATGTTTCCGAGCCGACATATGAAGGCAACGTTGTAACCGGAAATGCGGGCCGCACCATCCCAGGTTCTACCTACATGTCGATCCGCAAACGCGAGACATCGACAACAGTCGAACTTCCGTCCGGCGGCTCGATTGTGATCGCAGGTCTGGTCCAGGACAATATTCGTCAGGCCATGTCAGGACTTCCCGGCATTTCCAAAGTCCCGATCTTCGGCACGCTTTTCCGCAGCAAGGATTTCATCCGCAACGAGACGGAGCTTGTCATCATAGCAACGCCCTATCTGGTACGTCCTGTTGCGCGCAATCAGATTGCCCGGCCGGATGACAACTTCAACCCGGAAAACGATGCCGCGATGTATTTCATGAACCGTGTCAACAAGGTCTATGGCCGGAAGGATCAGGTCCAGGCGGCTCCCTATCAGGGATCAGTGGGGTTCATCTACAAATGACGACACACGCACGAAATCTCGTCCTCAGAGCAAGCCCGGTCCGGGCAGGAAACGTCATGCAGGAAAACCCTTCTTCCTTTTCCTCAAGCCTGCCGGGCAGACGGGCAGGTCTCGTCGCCATGGTAGCGCTTGCCGCCGGCCTGTTGCAGGGTTGCGCACGCGACCCGATGACGACCAACGCCATTCCTGACGACTACCGCACGCGCCATCCGATCACCCTCTCGGAAGCCGAGCATTCGCTGGATATTCCGGTTTCAGCAGGCGATAGCCGGCTGACCACGGCAATGGCGGATAATGTCCGTGGTTTCGCCCAGAATTACGCCTCGATGTCGACGGGAATCGTCAATATCCAGATGCCATCGGGATCAGCCAACTCGGCAGCGGCTTCAAAAATGGCGAGACAAATCCGCTCCGCGCTTTCCGGCGCTGGTGTGCCCTCTGGCAAGATCATGGAAACACGTTACGCTGCATCCCCGAATGGCGACGCCGCCCCCATTCGACTGAGTTATGTGGCCGTTACCGCCATGACCGGGCAATGCGGCCAATGGCCCGAAGACCTTTCCGACAATACCTTTGCCAACAAGAACTGGTACAATTTCGGATGTGCCTCCCAGAGCAATCTCGCGGCACAGGTTGCCAATCCCATGGATCTGGTTGGCCCGCGTGGCATGAGTCCGATCGACGCGGAGCGCCGAGCAGTGGTGATTGACGCCTATCGCAGCGGCAAAAACACGGCGACGCCAAATTGACGCGGTTCCAACAATTGTCAGGGCAGGAAAGACGATGAGCGCTGTAGAATACGATATCAAGTCAAGCGGCGACGCGGAAGCCGAACAGCCGGCGCCGCGTGCCTCGGATATGGATCGCCTGCGGCCCTTGCCCCGCATATCCGTCCATGCCTTCTGCGTCAGCGAAAACATGCAGCGCGTGATGGATGCCTTATCCAGTGACAGGCGGATGAGCAAGGTCACCCTGCGGGTAACCAAGGGCGACATCAACGCGGCGGCGACGATGTTTTCCGCCTCACCAACGCCCAACCTCATCGTTCTCGAAACAGCAAGCTCACCGTCTTCTCTGCTGGATGATCTCGCTCCTCTGGCAGAGGTTTGCGACCCCACCACCCGTGTCATCATCGTTGGCCGGCACAACGACATAACGCTTTATCGCGATCTCATCCGCAACGGCATTTCCGAATATCTCGTCGCACCGATCAACATGGCCGATCTATTGGCCTCGATCGCGACGATCTTCGTTGACCCGGAAGCGGAGCCGCTCGGTCGCAACATAGCCTTCATCGGTGCCAAAGGCGGGGTGGGCTCGTCGACGATCGCGCATAATTGCGCCTTCGGCATCTCTACCCTCTTCTCCACCGAAACCATTCTGGCGGATATGGATCTTGCCTATGGCACGGCCAACATCGATTTCGATCAGGATCCCGCTCAGGGCATGGCGGAAGCGGTGTTTTCGCCGGAACGGCTGGACGAGGTGTTCCTCGACCGTCTGCTGACGAAATGTTCCGACCACCTCTCACTTTTGGCCGCACCCTCTCTTCTCGACAGGACCTATGATTTCGATCGTCAGGCGTTTCTGCCGATTCTTGAGGTCCTGCAGCGCAGTGCGCCCGTCGCGGTTCTCGACCTTCCCCATCAATGGTGTGACTGGACGCGGGCGGTGCTTGCGGAAGCCGACGAGGTGGTCATTACGGCGGTTCCGGATCTCGCAAACCTGCGCAATACGAAGAACCTGTTCGACGCGCTGATAAAACTGAGACCCAACGACAAGTTACCGCATCTCGTTCTCAATCAGGTCGGCATGCCGAAACGCCCGGAGATCGCCCCTGCGGATTTTCTCGACCCACTGGAAATCGAGCCGGTCGCCATCATTCCGTTCGACACCCAGCTGTTCGGAAATGCCGCCAACAGCGGTCGCATGATCAGCGAGATGGACGAAAAATCCCAGATCGCGGAAACGTTCTCGCAAATTGCCCATACCATTACAGGCCGTACCATTCTGCGCAAAAACAAGCGCGGCGGTCTGGACAAGCTCAAGAATATTCTCAAGCGCAAATAGGCTCCCTTTCTGGGCCTTTAGACGGAAACGCCGATGTTCGGAAAACGCGGGCCAGAAGGCCCAGCCAGAACCATAAAGCCGGATTTTGTCGCGCCTGCCATACAGCAGGTGAAGGCAACGCCTGAGCCGCGATCTCTGGCGATCGACACTTTGGAGCCCGGCCAATCGCCTGCAACGCGGCAGGCACAATCTCCCATGCAATCGCCGCAGAAAAAGCGTGCCCGCACGGAAGATTATTACAATACCAAGGGCCAGGTCTTTTCCGCGCTCATCGATACGATCGACCTTTCGCAGCTCGCCAAGCTCGACGCGGAGAGCGCACGCGAGGAAATCCGTGATATCGTCAACGATATCATAACGATCAAGAATTTCGCCATGTCCATCGCCGAGCAGGAAGAGCTGCTCGAAGACATTTGCAACGACGTTCTTGGTTATGGGCCGCTGGAGCCGCTTCTCGCACGCGATG
>Ga0160467_101026_pt1 | contig 14990 bp, 12 predicted proteins | sample HID1972I_E11MG_FD_108221 | JGI IMG/M metagenome (GOLD analysis project Ga0160467, IMG submission 108221) | Enriched pill bug-associated microbial communities from UW Madison campus, WI, USA - HID1972I_E11 MG | ecosystem: Host-associated > Arthropoda: Insects > Digestive system > Unclassified ...
ACGCCGTGGACCTGGCGCGCACGCCTGACGGCCGCTGGTGGGTGACGGCCGATCGAACGCAAGCACCGTCCGGCGCCGGCTATGCGCTGGAAAACCGCACCATCGTTTCCCGCGCCTTTCCGGAGCTTTACCGCGACCTCAAAGTGCAGCACCTGGCCGGCTTCTTCCGCACGCTTCAGGAAACCCTGGCCCGACAGGCACCCAGTGACGACGAAGCGCCTCTGATCGTGTTGCTGACCCCGGGACGGTTCAACGAAAGCTATTTCGAACATCTTTATCTGGCGCGCCAGCTGGGTTACCCGCTGGTGGAGGGCGGCGACCTGACAGTGCGCGACGCCACGGTCTACCTGAAAACCTTGAGCGGTCTGCGCCGGGTACACGCGATCATGCGTCGACTCGACGACGACTTCTGCGACCCGCTGGAATTGCGCACCGACTCAGCCCTTGGCGTGCCGGGGTTGCTGGAGGCGGTGCGGCAGGGCCGGGTGCTGGTAGCCAATGCTTTGGGCAGTGGGGTATTGGAGTCTCCCGGGTTATTGGGGTTTCTGCCGAAGATCAACCAGTTCCTGTTTGGCGAAGAACTTATCCTGCCGTCCATCGCCACCTGGTGGTGCGGTGAAGCGCCGGTGCTGGCTCAGGCGTTGGAAAAACTGCCTGAGCTGTTGATCAAACCGGCTTTTCCATCACAGAGTTTTACTCCGGTCTTTGGTCGGGATTTGAGTGAAAAACAGCGCCAGGTGCTTGCTGAGCGCATGCAGGCGCGGCCTTACGCGTACGTGGCGCAAGAATTGGCGCAGCTTTCCCAGGCACCGGTCTGGCAGGCAGAAGATGGACAGTTGCAACCCCGCGCTATCGGCATGCGCGTGTATGCCGTGGCCAGCCGCGACGGTTATCGGGTTTTGCCGGGCGGACTGACCCGCGTGGCCGCCGAGGCAGACGCCGAAGTGGTATCGATGCAGCGTGGCGGCGCGAGCAAGGACACCTGGGTTCTGGGTGACCGTCCTCCGAGCGGCGAGCAATGGAAAACCCAGCGCACGATTGGCGTGCACGACCTGGTACGGCGCGATCCTTATCTGCCGTCGCGCGTGGTGGAGAACCTGTTCTGGTTTGGTCGTTACTGTGAGCGTTGCGATGACAGCGCGCGGTTGCTGCGGATCATGCTGGCGCGCTATGTCGATGGCGACGATCCCCAGGCCTTGCAGGCAGCGGTCAATCTCGGTGAGCGGTTGATGCTGCTACCCGAGGAGGGCGAATTGCCCGAGCGCTTGCTCGCCGCGTTACTGGGGGATGACTGGTCATTCAGCCTGCGCTCCAACCTGCAACGCTTGCAGTGGGCCGCCTCCCAGGTGCGCGGAAAACTCTCTCGGGAAAACTGGCAAGCGCTGGTGGAGCTGCAACGGGAAGCCATGGAGCTTGAATCCGAAGAACCGGATTTTGGTGAGTTGCTGGATTTCCTCAACCGCCTGGTGATGTCCCTGGCGGCACTGTCGGGTTTTGCCCTCGACGACATGACCCGGGATGAAGGCTGGCGTTTCCTGATGATTGGACGGCGGATCGAACGACTGCAGTTTCTCAGCGCCAGCCTCGCGGCTTTTTTGCGCGGCGCCGACGCGTTCGAGCAGGCAGGGCTGGAATGGTTGCTGGAACTGGGCAACAGCAGCATCACCTACCGTTCACGGTATCTGGCAGTGGCGCAATTGATCCCGGTGTTGGACCTGTTACTGCTCGACGAGCAAAACCCTCACGCCGTGCTGTTCCAGCTGAAACTGGTGACGCGCACGCTCAAACGCCTGAACGACGACTTTGGCGCACCGCGCGAAACAGCTTTGCCGCAGCTGGTGGAGCGATTGGCGCGGTTCGATCTGGGGTGTCTGGAAAATTCATTGTTCGGTGAGGCCAGCGTTCGCGCTGCCATCGACGGGCTTGCTGATTTGCTCCAGGAGATCGCTGAAGCCAGCGGGCACGTGTCGGATCGCTTGGCTCTGCGTCATTTCGCCCATGTCGACGATGTCAGCCAGCGCACGGTGTCTGTCTGATGAGCGCCCATTACCAGATCTTTCACGACACCCATTATCACTACGACAGCCCGGTGTCCCTCGCCCAACAGCTGGCGCATTTGTGGCCTCGGCCCTGTGCCTGGCAGCGATGCACCGATCAGCAATTGCTAATCAGTCCTGACCCGACTTCGCGTCGCGATGAGCTGGATGTTTTTGGCAACCCGCTGACGCGCCTGGCGTTCGAGCGGCCCCACGACGAATTGCTGGTCAACGCCAGCCTGACTATTGAAGTGTTGCCCCGGCCTGCACTGGACTTCACCCGGTCTCCCGCGTGGGAAGACACCCGCAACGCGTTGACGTACAGCAGCCAGCCGCTGTCATCCCAATTGCTCGAGGCCTGTCGTTATCGGTTCGAATCGCCCTACGTGCACTTGAAACGCAACTTCGTCGATTTTTCCGAAAGCTGCTTCCCCTCGAACCGACCGCTGCTGCTCGGGGTTCAGGCGCTGATGGAGAAAATCTTCAGCGAATTCACCTTCGATGCCGAAGCGACCCAGGTGGCGACGCCTTTGGTGGAAGTGCTGGAGCGTCGACGCGGGGTATGCCAGGACTTCGCGCATCTGATGCTGGCCTGCGTGCGTTCCCGTGGACTGGCCGCGCGCTACATCAGCGGCTACCTGTTGACCCAGCCACCTCCGGGCCAGCCGCGCTTGATCGGCGCCGATGCGTCACACGCCTGGGTGTCGGTGTTTTGCCCGGTGCTGGGATGGGTGGATTTTGATCCGACCAACAACGTACAACCGGCGCTGGAGCACATCACCTTGGCCTGGGGCCGGGATTTCTCCGATGTATCGCCGTTGCGCGGGGTAATTCTTGGGGGTGGAAATCATGACCCGGAAGTCCGCGTCACTGTGATGCCATTGAACTGACCACGTCCAACTGTAGGAGCGAGCTTGCTCGCGATGAACCTGAGTGCACCGGGGGGCGATCAGGCTTATAGCGTTATCGTTAACGACCATCGCGAGCAAGCTCGCTCCTACACAGGACACAGATCCGGTGGGCCTGATCAGATCATCGGGCCCTGAGGGTCTCAGGCGTCGGGCGCCTGATCTTTCGGTGCTTCAACATCACTTTCTGCGGCCACTTCACCCTCTGCTTCCGGGTTCAGTGCAGCGGCTTCTTCTTCAGCTGTAGCTTTCTTGCGCTGAAGCTTTTCCTCTTTCTTCTGCTCCTTGGCCAAGTCTCTCTGACGTTTGGCGAAGGAATAATTAGGTTTAGCCATGGGCGATCCTCTGGGGTCGAAGGTGAGGTTGAGCGGCGCATATTCTGCCCTGTATCGGTGCCGAGCCGTTAGCTGGGTTTTTGCTCGGCCCATTTTGGCGTGACCACCGGTTTCCAGGCGTCCAGTGCATCGAGCAGGATTTGCGGCGATTCGCTCGTTTGCAGCATGTCACGGTGTGCTTCGCGAACGAAGCCTTCGCCGACGATATGATCAAGAAAACCGGTCAATTTGCTGTAGAAACCGTTCACTTCCAGCAAACCAAGCGGTTTGCCGTGGTAGCCGAGTTGGCCCCAGGTCCAGACTTCGAACAATTCTTCCAGCGTGCCCAGGCCGCCGGGCAGGGCGATGAAAGCGTCGCTGAGTTCCGCCATCCGCGCCTTGCGGGCATGCATGCCGTCGACAACTTCCAGCCGCGTCAGGCCGCTGTGGCCGATTTCCTTGTCCTTGAGGCTTTGCGGGATGATCCCGATGACTTCTCCGCCAGCGGCCAGCGCGGCATCCGCCACGATTCCCATCAGCCCCACGGCACCACCGCCGTACACCAGGGTCAATTTACGCTCGGCGAGCGCACGCCCGAGGGCGACTGCCGCTTCACGATAAGCCGGGTTGGTGCCGGTGCTGGCACCGCAAAATACACAGACGGATGCTAAAGACATGCCTTACTCCAGGGTCGGGATGACCACAGAGTAAAGGCAGGGGCAGCACGACTCCAAGGGTTAAACGTCGCGTTCAGGCGTTTCATAGGAGCCGCTGGCGCCACAGGCGTAGGCGGCAAGCAGACTGCACAAAAGACTATTCAGGGACATGTGACGAGCTCCGGCTATTGGCGATGGCTCGATGATAAGGCCGCGCCAGACGCCTGGCTGGTAGATTGTTTCGATGGGTGTCATAGCCCGAAAGTTGTATACAATTTTTGATTCAGGTCATAGGAACTTGCGAAGATTTCAGGCAGTCTTCTGTCCATTCGCACGTTTTGTTAACCCTGCCTTGGAGATTCACCATGTTTGCCAAACTTGTTGCGGTATCCCTGCTGACACTGGCCAGCAGCCAATTGATGGCTGCTGAGTGCAAGACCACCATCGACTCTACCGATCAGATGTCCTTCAATACCAAGGCCATTGAAATCGACAAGAGCTGCAAGACTTTCACCGTCGAGCTGACCCACTCCGGTAGCTTGCCGAAAAACGTCATGGGTCATAATTGGGTGCTGAGCAAAGAAGCTGACATGCAGCCAATCGCCACTGACGGCCTCGCAGCGGGCATCGACAAGAACTATCTGAAAGATGGTGATACTCGCGTGATCGCACACACCAAGATCATCGGTGCCAAGGAAACCGATTCGGTCACCTTCGACGTGTCGAAGCTTGATGCCGCTGAAAAATACGGCTTCTTTTGCTCGTTCCCGGGCCATATTTCGATGATGAAAGGTACCGTTACCCTGAAGTAATCGGTTCAGGCTCCACTTCAAAAAAACGTCGCTGCGAGATTTTGCAGCGGCGTTTTTTTTATTGGAAATTCAGGTCAGTCAGTAAGTACGTGGATCCGAACATCGTCTCTTCCATTCATCTGAAAGTGGGTAATACCTGTCATTTATGACAGTAGTCAGTGTTTCGACGTGCTGATTAGATGGTGACTCCGTTGAAACAGAACCATTTAATCTGGAAGAGGATTGATCATGAACAAGGAAGCAACGCTCTCTGCAGCCCGCAGTGCGAATCTTGGACAGTCTGGTCTAAACATTGATCTGGATAAACCAGTCATCCTTCAGGTATATGATTCGACGGAGAACCCGATCCCTCCTGATGGAAGTACTGACGATTTGAACTTGCGGTTGACTGGCACGGCAGTTGGGGCAAGTACGGTAAGTATTTACGATGGCAGCACCAAGATGGAGGACGTCGACGTAGCACCCATAGGCCTATGGACGTATCTCTCGTATAACTTGGAGCCAATAGTCCACGTGTTTACTGCCAGAGGGGTGGATGGACAGTCGTCTGATCCTTGGGCTGTTACGGTGAAACTCAAGGCTCCAACCATCTCGTCCATCACAGATTCCCAGGGTAATGAAGTTGAAAGCGAGGGCTCGACGACTGATCGCTCATTAAGCTTTTTCGGTGAAGCGACACCAGGTGACGAAATTAGCATTTATGACGGTGCTACTTATATGGGAAGCGTCGAAGCGGACCCCTCTGAGGGGAATTGGCGTTTCGACCTGATCGGGTTATCTCTAAGCACACACGCATTTACTGCAAGAGCATCTGACGATCAGGCATCGCCCCCCTGGATCGTTCGCGTGGATCCGCAAGCGGGCGACACCCTGATCGATGCCGCGCAAGACTCCAGCCATAACAATATTCAGAATGGCGGAATGGCGGAAGCACCGAAGATACCTCGCTAACATTGTTTGGCTCGGCGACACCGAAAGCCACTGTAACTATTTACGATGATGGTGATCCGATTGCTACCGAGGGACCCATTAAGGCAGACGATGTGGGCAGCTGGAAGGTGACGCTCAGCGATCTGAAATTGAAGCAATACGTATTCACGGCACGAACGTCCGACAATAAACCTTCAAATTTTTGGCGTGTTAACGTAAAGCAAAAACTGGAAGCTCCCGATATCTATGCCGCCAAAGACTCAAGTGATGGAGAGATCGAAAACGGAGGCGATACCTACGATAACTCGCTGACATTGTTCGGCTCGGCGACGCCGAAAGACACCTTGACCCTTTACGATGGCAGTGGCCCAATCGAGACGGATGCCCCCATCGTTGCGGACGATGGTGGGTTCTGGAAAGTGCAACTCAGCAATCTGCCGTTCGAACTCCATGTGTTTACTGCCAGATCGTCTGATGGTCAGCCATCGGGCCCTTGGAGCATTCATGTGAAGCGCAAGTTACGGGCGCCTGTGATTGAGGCCGCCAAAGACTCCGACGGTAATGAGATCGAAAACGAAGGCACTACCGAAGATACATCAGTGACATTGTTTGGCTCGGCAACCTATAACGATACGGTGACCCTTTTTGACGGTGGTGCTCCGGTTGTTACCGACGAGCCCATCACGGCAAACGAGCGAGGTCTATGGTCGGTAACGCTCAGCAGTTTGGAGTCGAAGCGCCATTTTTTTACAGCGCAATCATCTGATGGCCAGCCATCGGATCTTTGGGTCATTACTGTCGAGTTGGCTTACACGTTGCGTATCGAAGGTGTCAAGGCTAATGGTAACCCTATCCCGAATAACGGCAGTACCACTGAAACCGTACTGAATGTTCACGGAAATGCGCCAGGGTTTTTCAAACTGCGGGTTTATTACAACGGCGTAAATGTTTCTATTGCTGACGTAAATAATGACGGCAGTTGGAATCACCAGACTTCAGTTCTCACGCCCGATGAATATGTTTTCCAAGTGCGTTCGGCAGACGAAGAGCAGTTATCCAATGAGTGGAAAGTTACGGTCGAGGCACTTGGCGAGCGTTCTAGCTAATCTGTCTTAAAGAAGTATCACGGAGGAATCCGCAAGTCGGGCTTCATGCTTGATTCGGTTTGTGATTCCTGTGCCTTCAAACACAAAGCCCACCGAGGACGAATCTTCGGTGGGCTTCGTTTTGTTCAGCGAAAACTCAAGGCGCGAACGGCATCACACGCTTGTGATGAGTCTTCCTGTAGGTCTCGCAGATGATCCTGAACGCTTCCTCACGCACAGTCTCGCCATGCAGAAACGCGTCGATCTCGGCGTAGGTCACGCCATGGGACGCTTCGTCCGGTTTGCCGGGCGACAGGTCTTCCAGATCCGCTGTCGGAATCTTTTCAACCAATGACTCCGGGGCTCCGAAGCTGCGGGCGATGTTGCGTACCTGGTTTTTCACCAGGCCGCTCAGCGGTGCCAGGTCGCACGCGCCGTCACCGAACTTGGTGAAGAACCCCATCACGGCTTCTGCCGCATGATCTGTCCCGATGACCAGTCCCTGGGCTGCACCGGCGATGGTGTACTGGGCAACCATGCGCATCCGCGCCTTGGTGTTGCCGAGTACGAAATCCACCGACACGGCGTGTTTTCCTTCGAAAGCAGCAACTTCATTAGCGAGCGATTTAACCGCAGGGCCAATGTTAACCGTGTGGCGTTCATCCGGATTGATGAAATCTACCGACGCCTGGGCGTCGTGTTCGTCGAACTGGGTTTCGTAAGGCAGGCGCACAGCGATGAACTTGTAGTTGTCATCACCGGTGCGAGTGCGCAATTCGCGCATGGCACGCTGGGCCAGCAGGCCGGCCGTCAGCGAATCAACACCACCGCTGATGCCGAGCACGAGGGTCTTGAGCCCGGAGCTGACCAGGCAATCCTGAATGAACGTGATCCGTCGGGCGACTTCCGCCTCAAGGGCGGCATTGTCGGCGAACGGCGGTTGAACCTTGAGCTGCTCAGCAATCTCACGCTGTACGGCTTGCATGAATTCACTCCTTGCTAGATGTGCTGGTTGGGGCGGCAGGAACTTTGAAAACGTGTCGCAAGTAGGCGACGAAATTAGGGTCTTTGCAGTGAGTCTTGCCGGGCTCATCGGAAATCTTGGCCACAGGCTGACCGTTGCAGGCGGTCATTTTAAGCACGATGCTCATCGGGTCGACACCCGGAATATCACACGTCAGGTTAGTGCCGATGCCGAAGCTCACGTTGATCCGACCGCGCAGTGCCCGGAATATTTCCAGGGACTTGGGCAGCGTCAGGCTGTCGGAGAACACCAACGTCTTGCTCATCGGGTCGATGCCGAGCTTATGGTAGTGGGCGATGGCCTTTTCAGCCCAGATCACCGGGTCCCCGGAATCATGGCGAAGGCCGTCGAAGAGCTTGGCAAAATACAGATCGAAATCGTTGAGGAATGCATCGGTCGTGATGCAGTCGGTCAGGGCGATCCCCAGCAGGCCACGGTATTCGCGGACCCAGCAGTCGAGGGCAGCGATCTGGCTGTCGATCAGTCGTGGCCCCAGTTGCTGGTGCGCCATGATCCATTCGTGGGCCATGGTGCCCAACGGCTTCATGTCCAGTTCACGGGACAGGTGGACGTTGCTGGTGCCGACGAAACGCCCTGGGAAATCGTGCTTGAGCACGTTGACCACTTCTTCCTGCACGCGGTACGAGAAGCGACGGCGGGTGCCGAAATCAGCTACCTGCAACTCGGATAATTCCTCGCGGCTGGCATGGGCGGTCAGCCAGTCGAACTTGCGGTAAAGCTGCTCGCGAGCCTGTTCCAGCACGATTTCCCGATAGCGATAGCGATTACGCACTTCGCTGACGATAGACAGAAGCGGCACTTCAAACAGGATCACATGCAGCCACGGTCCGCGCAGACGGATGAACAACTCGCCGTTTTCTATGCCGGTGTGCACGTAGCGCAGATTGAAGCGGAACAACCCGAGAAAGCGCAGGAAGTCCGGCTTCATGAAGCTGATACGTTCCATGAAACCCAGCTGATCGGCTGTCAGGCTCAATTCGGCCAGGCGTTCGATCTGAAAACGGATCTCCGCCAGATAAGGCCGCAGGTCTTCGCTATTACGGCAACGAAACTCCCATTCCACTTCTACGTTGGGGTAGTTGTGCAGCACCGCCTGCATCATCGTCAGTTTGTAGAAGTCGGTGTCGAGCAGGTTCTGCACGATGCGATCGGCAAACACACTCTCGCTCATAACGGGGTTCTCCAGGCTGGCCGCGGCTCATGTCACGACGTTACAGCTGTTTCATTGAAAGGGACTAGTGGCGCATATCGGTGGCGGGTATTGCCAGCGATTTTTGAATCGACGAATCACCTTGTAGGAGCTGTCGAGTGAAACGAGGCTGCGATCTTTTGATTTTGGCTTTTAAAACAAGATCAAAAGATCGCAGCCTCGTTTCACTCGACAGCTCCTACAGGGGCTAGTCGTTGGAGGCGGGGCTATCGATCTGCTCCAGCATCCACTTCACAAAGTCTCGCACTTTCGGCACTTCCGCCGAATGCTCCGGATACGCCAGGTAATAGGCGTCGGAGCTGGGCATCGCGTGCTGCCAGGGTATGACCAGTTTGCCGTCGGCCAATTCCTCTTCAACAAGAAACTTCGGCAAGAGCGCCACGCCACAGCCAACCTGAGCGGCGCGGATGCACATATAAAAGGTTTCGAAACGCGGGCCGTGGTAACTGTGTTCGGTGTGGTAACCCTGACTGTCAAACCAGTCGTGCCACGCCTGTGGGCGAGAAGCGTTTTGCAGCAGGACGAGGTCGGTGAGTTGCGTAGGATCGGTAAACGGCGTGGCGGGCAGGCTGCCGGGGGCGCACACCGGGACCAGCTCTTCGCTGAACAGCTTCAGACACTCGGTACCCGGTCGCGAGCCTTGGCCAAAGTAGAACGCCAGGTCGCTGCGACCTTGCAGCAAATCGTCCGCTTCCTGCTCGCTGCACAGGTCCAGGTGGATCGATGGATGACGCAATCGCCAGCCTTTCAAGCGCGGCACCAGCCAGCGCGCGCCGAAGGTGGGAGGCGTGGACACGCGCAGGACTTCGGTCTCCCCGCCGTAGGAACGCAGGTAATGGGTCGACATCTCCACCTGCGTGAGGATTTTTCTTACCTCCACAAGATACAAATCGCCGGCCGGCGTCATTTGCAGGCGTCGGCGTACCCGCCGGAACAGCAAGTGCTGCAGCAACTCTTCGAGTTGCGCGACCTGTTTACTGACGGCGCTCTGCGTCAGGTTCAGCTCTTCGGCGGCCCGGGTGAAGCTCAAGTGCCGGGTGACAGCCTCAAAACACTGCAACGCGGTAATCGACGGCAGATAGCGTTTGTTCAGCATGAGCGGTCCTTTCTTCTTGTTTCTTTATTGCCAGCAATGCACAGCATGAATAAACGGAATGATATCTCTCTTAAAGGTCGTTTGTTGAGTAACCTCCAGAGCGCTAAAACTACAGGTCTGATCAGCCGTGATTTTCCGGCTGCACACGTTCTGTCTTTTGCTTGAGGAGTAACCCATGGTTGCCGCATTGCTTGATCGTCTAGGTGTAAACCCGGCCCTGTACCAGAACGGCAAAGTGCCGGTGCATTCGCCGATCGATGGCAGCCAGATCGCTTCGGTGAACTGGGAAGGCGCCGCTGAAGTCGAGCAGCACATCAGTCGTGCAGATCATGCGTTTGAGTTGTGGCGCAAGGTCCCGGCCCCGCGCCGTGGCGAACTGGTGCGTCAACTGGGCGAAATCCTGCGTGAATACAAGGCTGACCTTGGCGAGCTGGTGTCATGGGAAGCGGGCAAGATCACTCAGGAAGGCCTGGGTGAAGTTCAGGAAATGATCGACATCTGCGATTTCGCCGTCGGCTTGTCCCGTCAGCTGTACGGCCTGACCATTGCCTCCGAGCGTCCTGGCCACCACATGCGCGAAACCTGGCACCCGCTGGGCATCGTCGGTGTGATCAGCGCATTCAACTTCCCGGTTGCGGTCTGGGCCTGGAACACCACGCTGGCGCTGGTTTGCGGCAACCCGGTGATCTGGAAACCGTCCGAAAAAACCCCGCTGACAGCACTGGCTTGTCAGGCACTGTTTGACCGCGTCCTGAAGAATTTCAGCGATGCGCCGCCGCACTTGAGCCAGGTGATCATTGGCGGTCGCGATGCTGGCGAAGCACTGGTCGATGACCCGCGTGTGGCGCTGATCAGCGCCACTGGCAGTACCCGCATGGGCCGCGAAGTGGCGCCGAAAATCGCCGCGCGTTTTGCTCGCAGCATTCTGGAGCTGGGCGGCAACAACGCCATGATCCTCGGCCCAAGTGCCGACCTGGACATGGCCGTTCGCGCGATCCTGTTCAGCGCCGTCGGTACTGCCGGCCAGCGCTGCACCACCTTGCGTCGCCTGATTGCCCACGAGTCGGTCAAAGAAGAAATCGTCACCCGCTTGAAGGCTGCTTACTCCAAGGTCCGCATCGGCAATCCGCTGGAAGGCAACCTGATCGGTCCGCTGATCGATAAACACAGTTTCGACAACATGCAGGACGCGCTTGAGCAAGCGTTGAGCGAAGGCGGCCGGGTGTTTGGTGGCAAGCGCCAATTGGAAGACAAATTCCCGAACGCTTACTACGTTGCGCCCGCCATCGTTGAGATGCCGGAGCAGAGTGACGTGGTCTGCCACGAAACCTTCGCGCCGATTCTTTACGTGGTCGGCTACAAGGATTTCGACGAGGCGCTGCGCCTGAACAACGCGGTGCCGCAAGGCCTGTCGTCGTGCATCTTTACCACCGACGTGCGTGAAGCCGAGCAGTTCATGTCGGCGGTGGGCAGCGATTGCGGTATCGCCAACGTCAACATCGGGCCGAGCGGCGCGGAAATCGGCGGCGCATTTGGTGGTGAAAAAGAAACCGGTGGTGGTCGTGAATCCGGTTCCGACGCATGGCGCGGCTACATGCGCCGTCAGACCAACACCGTGAACTATTCGCTGGAGTTGCCATTGGCTCAGGGTATTACGTTCGACTAACCGGTCATCCCTGAGCGAGCTTTTGTGGCGAGGGGATTTATCCCCGTTGGCTGCGCAGCGGCCCCGAATATAGGACTGCTACGCAGCCCAACGGGGATAAATCCCCTCACCACATAGCTCATCCAAAATGAACTGTGTGTTGGTTAGGTTTCTGTTGGAGTCTGGCAATGCCGTTACGCGAAGAGTGTCTGTGGGAAAAACTGACGCCGCAAAGGCCTGACAACGCCGCCCTCAGGGGCGAAGTGACGGCAGACGTTTGCGTCATCGGTGCAGGTTTTACCGGGCTGTCGGCGGCGGTGCATCTGCTGGAACAAGGCAAGACAGTGTGTGTGCTGGAAGCTCATCGCGCCGGTCAGGGCGGGTCGGGGCGCAACGTCGGGCTGGTCAACGCCGGGATGTGGATCCCACCGGACGAGATTGAAGCCGGGTTCGGCGAGGCGGTGGGCAGTCAGCTCAATCGCATGCTCGGGGCGGCGCCATCGCTGGTGTTCAGCCTGGTCGACAAATACAACATCGATTGCCAGTTACGCCGCGAAGGTACTTTGCACATGGCGCACAACGCCCGTGGCGAAGCGGATCTGCGCAGTCGCGAAGAACAATGGAAACGTCGCGGCGCCCCGGTCGAACTGTTGACCGGCCAGCCCTGCGAGCAAGCGACGGGAACCAAAAAGATCGCCGCCGCACTGCTTGATCGGCGTGCCGGCACGCTCAATCCGATGGCTTACACCACCGGGCTGGCCAAAGCGGCCATCGGCCTGGGCGGTCAACTGTTCGATCACTCTGCGGTCACGCGACTCGAGCGTCAGGGCCAGAAGTGGTCGGTGCAGACCGCGCAGGGTTCGGTACTCGCTGAACAGGTGGTCATCGCTTCCAACGCCTACACCGAAGGCGACTGGACCGAGCTGCGACGCAATTTCTTCCCCGGTTATTACTATCAAGTGGCGTCGGTCCCGCTGACTGACGAGGCTGCACAGCAAATCCTGCCTGGTGGCCAGGGCTCATGGGACACCCGTCAGGTGCTGAGCAGTATTCGTCGAGACAAGGAAGGTCGCCTGTTGCTGGGCAGTCTGGGAAACGGCAATCAGAAACCGACCTGGTTTCTCAAAGCCTGGGCGGATCGAGTCCAGCAGCACTATTTTCCATACCTCAAACCTGTCGAGTGGGAGTGCACCTGGACCGGTTGCATCGCCTTCACCCCGGACCACCTGATGCGCCTTTTTGAGCCGGCGCCGGGAATAGTGGCAGTCACTGGCTACAACGGTCGGGGCGTTACAACAGGGACCGTGGTCGGCAAAGCCTTTGCCGATTATTTGTGTAACGGAAATCCTCAGGCTTTGCCGATTCCGTTCGCGCCCATGCAGCCCCTGGCGGGAGTGGGTTTGAGAAGCTGTTTGTATGAAGCGGGCTTCTCGCTGTATCACGCAGGCCAGTGCTTGCGCATCGTCATTTGATTGTTGAAATTTGTGTCCGAAACACGGCGCTTTTTCGAGCAGCGACTAGCCTGTAATGGTGCGGGTTGTAGCAGTACCGCACCAGCGGTGTGCACTTCGGTGACGCACGATGTTACAGGCTGGTTGCACGTCGTTTGGCGCCGCGGTTGCAATGATGGCGCGCTCGGGTTGCGCCTTTAAAAATAAACGGTTTCACCTTCCGCGGTTTAGACGGTTGCACGCCCAATGAAAATGGGCTCGAAACAGTCGAAATAACAATAAAGCAGCGACTTTTTTCAGAATAAAAAACCGATGGCACGGCCCTTGCTCTGAGCATTCAGTGAAGTCGCAGTGCCAACTAAAAAAAACCTTGGAGCACCACCTCATGTCCCAGACGTTTTACAAGAAAGGCTTTCTGGCCCTCGCAGTGGCAACTGCGTTGGGTGTTTCTGCGTTTGCACAAGCTGATGTGAAAATCGGTGTGGCAGGTCCAATGACTGGCGCCAACGCAGCATTTGGCGAGCAGTACATGAAGGGTGCACAGGCAGCAGCCGACGCCATCAACGCGACGGGCGGCGTCAACGGGGAAAAAATCGTACTGGTGAAGGGCGATGACGCCTGCGAACCGAAACAGGCTGTGACGGTCGCCAAGGACCTGACCAACCAGAAAGTGGCGGGCGTGGTAGGTCACTTCTGCTCCTCGTCGACCATCCCGGCTTCCGAGATCTACGACGAAGCGGGCATCATCGCAATCACCCCTGGCTCGACCAACCCACAGGTGACCGAACGCGGCCTGAGCGCCATGTTCCGTATGTGCGGGCGTGACGACCAGCAAGGCATCGTTGCCGGCGACTACATCGTCGACGTGCTCAAAGGCAAGAAAGTGGCCGTGCTCCATGACAAGGACACCTACGGCCAAGGTCTGGCAGATGCCACCAAGGCTCAGCTGGTCAAGCGCGGTGTAACGCCGGTGCTGTATGAAGGCCTGACTCGCGGTGAGAAAGATTTCAGTGCCGTCGTGACCAAGATCCGCGCGGCCGGTGCCGACGTTGTCTACTTCGGTGGCCTGCATCCGGAAGCCGGTCCCCTGGTTAAACAACTGCGTACCGAAGGCCTCAAAGACGTGAAATTCATGTCCGACGACGGCATCGTGACCGACGAACTGGTGACCACCGCTGGCGGCCCGCAATACGTCGACGGCGTGCTGATGACCTTCGGCGCCGACCCACGCATGCTGCCAGACAGCAAAACCGTGGTAGACGAGTTCCGCAAGAAAGGCACCGAGCCTGAAGGCTACACCCTGTACGCCTACGCTTCGGTCCAGACCCTGGCTGCGGCCTTTAACGGCGCCAAGTCCAACAAAGGCGAAGAAGCAGCCAAGTGGCTGAAAGCCAACACCGTCAAAACCGTGATGGGCGACAAGTCCTGGGACTCCAAGGGTGACCTCAAGGTTTCCGACTACGTGGTGTACCAGTGGGACAAGGACGGCAAATACCACCAGCTGGAAAAACAGAAGTAAGGGCTGACTCGGCAGGCTGACTCAACAGTTCTCCTGTAGGAGCGAGCCTGCTCGCGAAAAACGTCAACGATGACGCGTGCTTGCTGGTTAAACGCGTTGTCCTCAGGTTCTTCGCGAGCAGGCTCGCTCCTACAGGGGGCCGTGGTGGTCAGCCGCGTCGTGGCTGACATTACTCCGACGTAAATCTGTATTTTCCTTAGAAGAACCGCACACCCACAGGTGTGCAGGTTCTCATTGCGTGAGATTGCGTTATGGATGGTATTTTCCTGCAGCAACTGGTCAA
>Ga0160467_101028_pt1 | contig 14983 bp, 6 predicted proteins | sample HID1972I_E11MG_FD_108221 | JGI IMG/M metagenome (GOLD analysis project Ga0160467, IMG submission 108221) | Enriched pill bug-associated microbial communities from UW Madison campus, WI, USA - HID1972I_E11 MG | ecosystem: Host-associated > Arthropoda: Insects > Digestive system > Unclassified ...
GGCAACAGCGTCGGCACCGACGGAGCTGTCGATGGCGAGCGCACCGGCAGCACGGTCGGGCCAAACCAGTACATCCTGCGCGACAACGCCGGGCTGGGGATCATCAGCGGCACACTGTGGAATGACACGGCAACACCGACTGCCAGCGCGACGCCGGATGGCTCGGGCCTGGCCGGGCAAACTGTCACCCTTACATGGGCCGGCGTCGATGGTTTGCTCGACACCACCGCGGACAACCTGCAATTCAGCACTGTGACCGACAGCAATGGGCAGTATCGTTTCGGCGTGCTGCCGTTGGGCGTATTCCGCATCGACGTGCCCGCCGGTTTGGTCAGCTATCCGCAGCCATTGGGCGATTTGCGCGTGCGAGTCGATAGCGATGCCGGTGCGCTCGGGCAAATCACTGTCAGCTTGGGCGACGCCGATGCGCAAAACGCCAATGCCGGCTACGTCGAGCAAAATGATGCTCCGGTCAACTCACTTCCCGGCACCCAGCAGGGCCAGGAAGACGTGATCCTGAGCATCGGCGGGATCAGCGTTGCCGATGTGGACGCTGACCGGGATCCAACAGTGGCTGATCGTAATCTCAGCGTGACCTTGAGCGTGGCCAACGGCACGTTGTTCCTCGGCGCAGCAGTGCCTGGCGTGACAGTGACGGGCGCCAACACCGCCAGCCTTACGCTGAGCGGTACACTCGCCGACCTCAACACCGCGCTGGCCGGCTTGCGTTACCTGGGCAATCCGAACTTCAACGGCACTGACACCTTGACGGTGGTCAGCAACGACCAGGGCAACTACGGCGATGCCGATGGCGATGGTTTGCCCGGTGCACTGAGCGATGCGCTGATCGACACCGATACCCTGCAGATCATTCTCGCGCCGGTAAACGATACGCCGGTGGCGGTGATCGACAATGCAACCGCGCTCGAAGCCGGCGGCACCAACAATGCCGCGATTGGCGTCGACCCGCGCGGCAACGTGCTGACCAACGACACCGATGTCGACATCGCCACCAACGCCGATCAGTTGCACCTCGTGTCTGTCGGGCCTGGCAGTGGCACCGCCATCCTGGTTCCGACGGGTGCGGTGGTGGTAATCAATGGTCAGTACGGGCAATTGACCATAGGCAGCAACGGTTCTTATCAATACACCGTTGATAACAACAACGCGGCAGTACAAGCCTTGCGCCTGACTGGCCAGACCCTGGTCGACCAGTTCGATTACACCGTCGGCGACATTGCGGGTGCCACTGCCCTCTCCTCCCTGACCGTCACGATTCAAGGCGCCAACGATACGCCCGCGGGCGTGAATGACGATGGACTGGCGATCGAAGCCGGCGGATTATCGAACGGGACACCTGGCAGCAATGCCACCGGCAACGTATTGACCAATGACACTGACGTCGACAGCACCACCAATGGCGAAAGCAAAACCGTCACCGGGATACGCGCCGTCGCCGAAGCCGGAAGTGCCGACTTCTCTCCGGTTGCGGTCGGCACCAGTCTGACGGGGCTATACGGAACGCTCACCATTAACCCCGATGGCACTTATACCTACGTTGTCGATAACAACAATGTCACGGTGCAACGCCTGAGTGCAGGTGATCAACTGGTCGAGTTCTTCAGCTATCGGATCACTGATGCCGGAGGGCTGGATGACGTTGCCCAACTTCGGATTGTCGTGCAAGGCGCTAACGATAATCCGCTGGCCAGCGATGACCAGGCTTCTGCGCAAGCAGCCTCGACGAATGGCAACGCCAGCGAGAGTAACCCGAGCGGCAACGTGATCCAGTTCCCCAGCCGTCCAGGCCCCATCAACCAACCCGGCGGTAACGGCGTAGACCAGGACGTCGATACAGCTGACCAACCGAGCAGCCAGTTGCTCGTTAACGGCGTGATCAACACAAACGAAGCCAGTTACAACCCAGCCACTGACGTACTCAGCAGCGTCGCTTTGGGCACGACGTCAGCAAACGGCACTATCGTGGCCGGGCTGTACGGCACGCTGCGCATCGGCGCTGACGGCTCGTACTTCTATGATGTGGACAGCACAAACGCTGCGGTACAAGGACTGGCGCCGGGGCAAACCCTGACCGAGTTTTTCACTTATAGAATCACTGACACCACAGGCCTGACCGATATAGCTCAGCTTGTCATCACTGTGCGCGGCGTCAACGATCCACCCGTGGCGCAAAACGTCGTTGCCGTGGCAACGGAACAGGGTGGCCTGGCAAACCAGGCACCGGGCGTCAATCCATCGGGCGACGCCACCGCCAATGACACTGACCCCGACGGAGACCCGCTGACTGTCACACTGATCAAGGCCGGCGCTACCGCAGATCCCGGCACGCCGATCGCAGTGAGCGCCGCAGGTACGGTTCTCAATGGATTGTATGGGCGTCTGACGATTTTCCCTGATGGCAGTTACAGCTACGAAGTCGACAATGACAACCTCGACGTTCAGGCCCTGCGCCGCAGCAGCGACCTTTTATTGGAGCGTTTCACCTACACCATCAGCGACAACGCAGGCCCGACCCCGGAAACCAGCGCCGCAGAGATCATCGTGCTCATCCGGGGCCAGAACGATAATCCACTCGCCGGCGATGACAGTGCCACGGCCATCGAGGCCGGAGGCCCGAATAATAACCAGCCCGGCCAGGATCCCGCTGGCAACGTTCTGACCAACGACAGCGATGTCGACGGCGGCGAAGTGCCGGGCGACCTGCCCGCTTACGACTATGGCGAAACTCGCGCGGTGTCGTCAGTGCGCACGGGCAGTGAAACCGTGAGCGGCATCGCCGGCACACTGGGCAGTGAACTGCGCGGTGTTTATGGATGGCTGACTCTGAATGCCGACGGCAGCTACAGCTATCGACTGGATAACAGCATGGCGGCTGTTCAGGCGTTGCGGCCTGGCAATACGCTTGCAGATGCGTTCAGCTACACCGTGATCGACGCCGCCGGGGCCACCGACGTCGCAACGTTGAACATCACGATTCAGGGACGCAATGACACGCCTGTTGCACAGAATGATGTAGCCACTGCGGTCGAGGCTGGCGGCTTGAACAATGCGACTCCGGGCCTGAACCCGGGCGGCAATGTGCTGCTCAATGACTCGGATGTCGATCTCAATGGTGAAGCGCTCAGCGTGTCCGGTGTCAGTCAGGGCATCAGGGTTGGCATCATCGGGACAGGTCTTGCAGGTGCCTACGGGACACTGACCCTGAATGCCGACGGCAGCTACACCTACGTGGTCGACAACAACAATCCATCGGTTCAAGCCTTGCGCAGCAATGCCAACGTGTTGACCGAAACCTTCACCTATCGCATCACCGATTTGCTCGGCGCCACCAGCACCGCGACGTTGACCATCTCTGTTCGCGGCGCTAATGATAATCCCCTGGCAACGGACGACAGCACCGTGGCAGTCGAGGCCGGCGGCACCGCCAATGCCACGCCTGGCGTCAATCCGAGCGGCAACGTTTTGACCAATGACAGCGATGTCGATGCCAATGACAGCAAGATCGTCACCGGTATCCGCAGCGGGAGTGAGGCTGCTGGCGGCACGTTCACGACGCTGGGCATCAGCCAGACTTTCGCCGGCCTGTACGGCACCCTGACGATCAATGCCGACGGCACTTACAACTACGTGGTAAACAACGGTTTGGCCGCGATCCAGGCACTCAAGGTTGGCGATTCGCTGGTGGAAACATTCACCTACCGGATGCGCGACACAGCCGGTGCAACGGATGCAGCGCAATTGAACATCCGCATCGACGGCGCCTGGGATGCACCTGTGGCCAGCAACGATACCGTGCTTGCGGTCGCTGATAATGGTGCGGGTAATGGCGTCAATCCGACCAGCAACGTTTTGCCCAATGACACCGACGTAGACCAGGGCGACACCCTGCAGGTCAGCGGTATTCGCTTTGGTACGGAAGCGGCGGGTGGCTCGCTTGTCGCTGTGAATGCGGGCACCAGTAATGCCACTGGCACACTGGTGAACGGACTCTACGGGCAGTTGATCATCGGTGCCGACGGCAGTTACACCTACAACCTTGACTCCAACAACCCGGCAGTCTTGGCGCTGGGGCCACTGCAGTTTCTCAATGAGCGTTTCACTTACCAGGTCACCGACCGTGGCGGGCAAAACGACCTGGCGGAAATTCAGATCATCATCCGTGGCCGCAACTCGGCACCGGATGCCAACACTGATACCGCGACAGCGGTTGAGGCCGGGGGCTTCAACAATACTCAGCCGGGTGTCGACCCGGTCGGTAACGTAATCGGCAACGACACCGATCCCGAAGACGACAGTCTCCGCGTTTCGGCGATCCGTACTGGCGGCCTGGCCGAAAATGGTACCAGCGGGTCATTGGGTGCATCGTTGCGGGGTCTCTACGGTGATCTGGTGATCAACGCCGATGGCAGTTTCACGTACACCGTCGACAACAACCTAGCCGTGGTGCAGGGACTGCGTCAAAGCGGGCAAAACCTTATCGATGTCTTCAGCTACACCCTGGTGGATTTTTTCGGTGCCAGCAGTAATGCGGAACTGCGCATTACCGTGGACGGCAACAACGACACGCCGATTGCACAGGACGATTCATCAACAGCCGTCGAAGCCGGAGGCATTGCCAACGGTACCCCAGGCAGCAACGCCATCGGTAATGTGCTGGATAACGACAACGATGTCGACAGCGTGGCCAACGGTGAAAGCAAACAAGTACTGACTGTCACCGCTGACAACGGCGCCACCAGCGCCGCTGGCCAGGTGCTGATCGGCCGCTACGGGCAACTGACCCTGAACTCGGACGGCAGCTACACCTACCTGATCGACAACAATAATCCTGTGGTTCAGGCCTTACGCACGGCGGGCAATACACTCAGTGAAAGCTTCACTTACCGCATGACCGACACGGCCGGCGCCACCTCGGATGCGCGGCTAACGGTCGTGATACAAGGCGCCAACGATGCACCGGTGGCGCAAAACGACAGCGCCATTGCCAGCGACCAGACACTGGCGCCACAAGCCTCAGGCAACGTGCTGCCGAATGACGGAGACGTTGATGCCAATGACAACTTGCAGGTGGTGGGCGTGCGTACAGGCGTCGAGGCCGGGTCGGGAATGGCGGGCATTATTGGTCAGCCGATCAGAGGGCTCTACGGCACATTGATTCTCAACGCAGATGGCAGCTACACCTACACCGTCGACCAGAACAACCCGCAAGTGCTGGCGGCGGCCGGACTGGGACAAGTGCTGCAGGACGTGTTCACCTACACCATCGTTGACCTTGACGGTGCCACCGATCAGGCTGAACTGGTGATCAGCCTGGACATCGCCACACCGTTCATACCCGCACCGGGGGGCAACAACTTCAGCCGTGATCCAAATACTCAAATTCATAATTTCCTGCTGCCTGATCTGGTACCGGCGGTGTTCGTCACGCCGGTGGTCGAGCGCGCTGCGCAAATCAGCGAAATATCGGCCTTTGGAGCCAACGGCAGCAATCTGCGTCTTGCTGCAATCGGGGAACTGTCGAGCGATTCATTAGGCAACGGATTAGGAGTAGTACCCGGCCAATTTGTGGCTCAGGCCGTACGTGACAGCCGTTTGGCCAGCGAACTCGATTGGCTCTGGATACAGGGCAGGCAGAGTCGAACCGGGCTAAGCGCCGATGGCCTGCTAAGCGATCCATCATTGTTCACGCTCGATTCGCTGCCCTTGGCCGAAAGCCAGGCTCAGGAAAAACCTCAGTCTCAGCCGACCAAGGCCAGAGGATTCAGCGCGCAGATACGCGATGCTGCGCAGCGACTAAGGCCTGAGAATCGAGGCAATTGAATCGGCTGAACGCCGTCGTCACAAGAACGCAAAGGATTGAAAATGCCAAAAGACGTGATCCGGTTTGCCAGTTCCGCACTCACTTGCGCCCTGTTGCTCAGTGCCTGTTCATCGCTAGAGCCGAAACCCGCCACTGACGATGAAAATCGTCAAAGGATCATCGCCGACCAGACTCGAATGTATTCGGCGCAGGAGCCCGTCACCGCGCCCATTACGTTCTACGAAGCGGCCGCCCGAGCGTTGAAATACAACCTCGACTACCGCCTCAAATTGATGGAGAGCGCATTGGCGTCTGACCTGCGTGATGTATCCAGTCACGAAATGCTGCCACGGCTGGTCGCCTCCGCCGGTTACGCCGGGCGAAACAACGATTCCGGCGGCACGTCTATCGGTATTGAAGATCGGCAGATCAGCTTGCGTCCGTCGACCTCTGAAGAGCGATACCGCGAACTCTACGGACTGAGCCTGAGCTGGAGCCTGCTGGATTTTGGCGTCGCGTATTACCGCACACAGCAAAAGTCCGATCAGATACTGATGGCCGAGGAACGTCGACGCAAAGTCGCGCAAAACGTGTTGCAGGATGTTCGTAACGCCTACTGGCGCGCGCTCGGGGCGCAGCGACTACTGCCCGAAGTCGACAAGTTGCTGATGCGCACCCACACCGCATTGACTTCGGCCCGCGAGGCTGAAAACCGTGGTCTCTTGCCTCGCAAAGAAATCCTCGCTTACCAGCGCGCCCTCCTCGACTCGATCTATTTGCTGACAGTGCGCCGCCAGGATCTGGAGTTTGCACAGGCTGAACTCGCTGCCCTGATGTCATTGCCGCCGGGGGCGAAAATGATCCTCGCCGACATGCCGGATCCGCCGTTGCCACAATTGCAGCAAAGCATGGCGCAGCTGGAGCAGCTGTCTCTGGAAAATCGTCCGGAAATCATGGAGGAGTGGTATCGCAAGCGGGTCAACCAGAAAGACCTCGACATTGCCAAGGCTCAGCTGTGGCCAAACGTCAGTTTCGATTTCGGCTACAAATACGATTCCAACAAGTACCTCTACAACAACGACTGGATGGGCACCGGGCTTCAGGTTTCAATGAACCTGTTGCGGCTGCTGCAGTTGCCCTCACTCAACGCCGCACAGAAATCCCAGAACGAAACCGACGACACACGTCGCGTAGCGTTGTCCATGGCCATTCTGACTCAGGTAAGGGTGGGGGCTTTGCGCTATCAATTGGCGCGTCAGGAGGTGGAGTTTACCGAGGACAGCCTGCGAGTGGATCGTAGTCTGCTGGATTACGCGCAGGCGGCTAAAACGGGGGCGCTCGGGTCGGAGCTGGAGGTGATTCGTTCGGAGGGCCGTTACTTGCTGTCGCGTTACCAGCGTGAAGCGGCCTTCTCCAGCGCCCAAGCCGCTTGGGGTCGCTTGTACAACTCGGTGGGACTGGACGTCCTGCCCACTGAAATTGAGAAACACGACGTCAAGACGCTGGCCAAAGAAATTCAACGGACATTGAATGAACAGGAGCGCCAACGGCTGCTCGTCACTGAGCAAGGAATGCAGAATGCGCCGATCCGCCCTTAATTCAACGCTGTTTATTCTGCTTGGCGCCAGTTTGACCTTGCCCGTCAATGCACAGGACAGTCCTCCTGCCGCGCCCTCGGAGAGTGCCAGCGCGATACGGGTTCTGCTTGCTGCCGAGCTGGAAACCACCCTGTCGAGCCAGATGAGCGGCACCTTGGGTGAGCTGAAAACCGGGTTTGGTGAACAGGTTGCAAAAAGCGCCGTGCTCGCGCGGTTCAACTGCAATGAGGCGGAGGCCAGGAGCAAAGTCGCCGCGGCTGAACTGGCGATGGCCAAGCAAAGTCTGCAAGCAAAGAAACAACTCCGGCAGTTGAATGCCGTGGGGGACATCGAAGTCTCCATGGCGAATACCGAAGTGCAAAAGGCGGACGGCGCGCGAGCGATGGGGGCTGCCCAAAGCAGTTATTGCCAGGTGCTCGCACCGTTTTCCGGGCGCGTGGCCAAGGTTTATGTGAAGCCTTATCAAACGGTGACTGCCGGCACGCCACTGTTTGATCTGGTCAGTGACGGCTTGCTGAAGGTGCGCCTCAACGTTCCGTCCAACCTTCTGAAAACACTCAAGCCCGGGCTGCCGCTGCACGTCAGCATTCATGAGACCGGCAAGACTTACCCGGCTCAAGTCAGCGCTATCAATTCGCGGGTCGATGCAGTGGCGCAAACCGTCGAGCTGGAGGCAAAACTCGACGGCAAATACCCTGATCTGATGGCCGGGATGAGTGGCACCGCCCGGTTCGACCAAGACAATGCGCGGCAAAACGACCAGCCATGACAATGAACGAGCCGCTGCCCCACCCTCACCTGCTACTGGAGCTTGACGCGCTCCGGGACAAGGCCATGGCCGCCGAGTCCTTGAATGCTCTGGCGTTCAGCATGGCGAATGATTTGTACCCGATCTTGCAATTCCATCAGGCATTGGTGTTTTCGCAACGCGAGTCGTCCCTGGAACTGCTGAACGTATCGGGTTTATCTCGGCCAAGCGAAGATTCGCCTTACCTGGTGTGGCTGCGACGCGCGATCCGCTGGGTCGCCAGTCAAGTGCCGGAGGAACAACCCGTATGGCTGACTCAGGAAACCACCACGCCGCCAGCGGACATTACCGAAGGGTGGAGCGAGTGGTGGCCGTCGGGGGTGTGGTGCGTGCCGTTGAAGGATCGCGACGATCAGCGGCTGGGCCTGCTCATCGTGTTGCTGGAGCAGGCACCGCCGCCGGTCTTATGGCAACACCTCAAAGGGCTGGTCAACACGTGGGCTTACTGCTGGGCAGCGCTGACCAGACGTAAGCGCTTCAACCGCTGGCGACTTAATCGCAAGCAACTGGTTATTGGCCTGATCGTGCTAGGCGCTTTGATGTTGCTGCCGGTTAGGCAAACCGCGCTGGCGCCGGCACAAATCGTGTCGCGTCAGGCGCAAATCATCAGCTCTCCCATCGACGGAGTGGTGCAACAGATTCACATTCGCCCCAATCAACCGGTGGATGTTGGTACGCCGTTATTCTCGCTGGATGAAACCACCTTGCGCAGCCGCGCGGAGGTACTGGGCAAAGAAGTCGCGGTGGCGGATGCCGAGTTGCTGGCCGCCAGCCAGCGCGCATTCGACAACCCGCAGAGCAAAAGCGAACTGACACTGCTTGAAGGCCGCGCGCAACAGCGCCGAGCGGAACTCGCAGCAGTGCAGGCGCAGCTAAAACGGACGCAGGTTCTTTCTCCGAAAAGTGGCGTGGCGGTGTTCAGCGATCCCAATGACTGGCTGGGCAAGCCGGTAGTAACGGGTGAGCGGATCATGCAGATCGCCGATCCGAAGCAACCGGCCATGCTGATTCAATTGGCAGTAGCCGATGCCATCGCGTTGGAGCCCGGCGCTGAAGTGACTTTGTTCCTGACTGCGTATCCACTGACCCCGCTCAAGGGCAAAATCCTGGAAACCAGCTACCAGGCTCGCCCTGCTGATGAAGGCGTGGTGTCCTATCGCTTGCTGGCAAGCATCGAAGATACGCCAGCGCATGCTCGCCTCGGTCTGCACGGAACGGCCAAGTTGTATGGCGGCCGGGTGATGCTCGGTTATTACCTGCTGCGCCGGCCATTGGCAACCTTGCGTGCATGGAGCGGCTGGTAATGCTTGACCCCGCCGATGTGCCACTCCCGCCACTACGGGAAGACCTTCGCCTGAGCGAAGCTGCGTCCGGTAGCAACGGCGAGCCGGCGTGGGTGATTCAGGACACCGTCATCAACCGCTTTTACCGGATCGGTTGGCTGGAGTTCGAATGCTTGCGACGCTGGGGCCGGTCTCCACGCCAGATCAGCGAGCAGATTGCAGACGACACCGCGCTCAAACCGGACGTTGACCAAATTCTGGATTTTCGGCAGTTCCTCGAACAGCATCAGTTACTACGCGCAGGCCCGGCCGCTCTGGCGAAGCTGCAAGCCAAAAGCGAAGAAGGCAGTTGGCTGAGCTGGCGCTGGTGGTTGCATCACTATCTGTTTTTCCGCATTCCGCTGTTGCGCCCACAGCGACCTCTGCAGCATCTGGCTCGAGCCCTGGGCTGGTTGTTCCACCCGTTCACCGGTTTACTTGTATTCAGCTTGAGCCTGCTCGGTATCATTCTCGTGCTGCAGCAATGGGATATCTTCACTGGCGCCGTGGTCGAGTCGTTTTCGACCGAGGGATTGTTCAGTTTTGCGTTGGCGCTGATCGTTGCCAAAACCCTGCATGAATTGGGACATGCGTTAGTGGCCACGCGACTTGGCTTGCGAGTAGGTCATATGGGCATCGCGTTCGTGGTGCTATGGCCGATGCTTTATACGGACACGGGAGAGAGCTGGAAACTCAGCCGTTCGCGCCAGCGCCTAGCGATTGCCTCGGCGGGGATCGTTACCGAACTGTCCTTGGCCGGCCTCTCCACGCTTGGCTGGACTTTGTGCGATCCGGGCGCCTTGCGCAATGCCTTGCTGTATCTGGCGACGACCAGCTGGCTGCTGTCATTGGCATTGAATGCCAGCCCTTTCATGCGTTTTGATGGCTATTTCATCCTTTCGGACTTGCTGGACTTTCCCAACCTTCACGAACGCTCCTCGGCTCTGGCCCGGGTCACTTTGCGACGCAACCTGTTGGGCTTGCAAGAAGACTGGCCAGAAGTATTCCCGCCCAGGCAACGCCGACTGCTGGTGTCGTTCGCCATCGTGACCTGGTTGTATCGCCTGGTGCTTTTTCTCGGGATCGCGTTGGCGGTCTACCTGTTTTTTTTCAAGCTGCTGGGAATCATCCTGTTCATGGTCGAGCTGTGCTGGTTTATAGGACTGCCTGTCATGCGCGAGTTGGGCCACTGGTGGCGGCATCGCGGGGAGATCCCAGGCATGCGCAAAGTTCTGTTTTATTCAGTGCTGACGATGATACTGGCCGGGCTGGCGATTCCTTGGCATACACAAATCGACGCAGTCGGCGTGGCGCGTGCAGAACATCAGCTGCGTGTTTACGCCCCCTACCCGGCCCGTCTGCAATCGATCCACAGCGAAGGGGCTGTCGAGGCAGGTGCAACCTTAGTCACGTTAGATGAACCCGACATCGCGTCTCGCCTACTCAGCAGCGAAGCCAATGCGCGCACCTACGAAGCGCGGCTTTCCGGGCTGATCGCCGACCCTGGAGGCCTGGCCGAAGACGCCGTCACCCGTCAGCGTTTAAACGTGCAGTTTGAAGAGGCCCGCGCCGCGCGTTCGGAAATTGCCAGGCTCAATCTGCAGACGCCCTTCGCTGGAATCTGGCTGGACGTCGACCCCGACTGGAAGCCGGGGCAGTGGGTCGGGCGGCAGGAACCGTTAGGCATGCTGATCGATCCGCGCTGTTGGCAAGTAGACGCCTATGTTGCTCAAGATGAGGTGCATCGCATGACCAACGGCGACCTCGTCCGTTTCTATCCAGACGGCCAGACAACCCCGCTCACTGGTCGGCTCATACAAATTAGCAGTACCCGCGCGAGTCAGTTGTCGCACCGTATGTTGTCGTCTCGTTTTGGCGGGCCGGTGCCGACCTCGCCCGATGAGCAAGCGCTGGTACCGAACTCGGCGCTGTTCCAGGTGTTAATCCAGCTGGATCAGCCTTTGCCAACACTTCGGGAAACCCGTGGGCATGTAAAAATCGAAGGTGAGCGCCGCAGCCTCTTGGCGGGAGGTGCCATTCACGTCATGGCAGTGCTGATGCGCGAAAGCGGTTTTTAGCCCGCAACCATGAAGATGATGATGGGCCCGCACACCGCAAGAAGCACATTTGAAATGGCGTAGCACACGGTAAAACCGATCACCGGAGTGTTGCTCCCAGACTGTTCAATGATCTTGTTCATCGAAGCCGCCTCAGTCTGAGCGCCGGCCAAGCCGCCGAAAAGAATCATCGGATGCAAGCGGAGCACATAGCGTCCGAAATACAATGCAACCAAGGGCGGCAGAATCGTCACCACCGCGCCGGATACCAGCAGGGCAAGACCTTGCTCTCTCATCGCTGCGAAAGCTGCCGGGCCGGCAAGGAGGCCAACTACCGCACCAAATGCAGTTAGACCAAACTCCGAAAATGCCCATTGCGCGGCGGGCGGCAAAGCGCCTATTTCTGGGTGTCTCGAGTTGTACCAGCCGATCACCAATGCCGCGACCAACACCCCGCCGCCGACTCCCAATTCCACCGGAATCATGCCGATGTGAGTCGACAACAACCCCAATAGCGAACCTAAAACCATGCCTAAAGTATGCATGGCGATGTCGCTTTTATAGTTGCTCTTGCGGATCCTTCCCAGACGCTTCGCCAACGCTTCCACACTTGACGTGCGACCAGTGAGGGTGAGTACATCGCCCCTGCGCAGCACCGTATTTGGTAAGAGCGGCAGTTCGTAACCCTGACGGGTGATGGTGTTGATGAAGCAGCCCAGCCGACTAGGATTCTCAAGTATCACCTTAATCTCGTGGATGGTCTTTCCCGCAAACTCTTCGCTAGTCAAAACGATGTCTGCTTGGCGAGTTGGAAACGACAAGGATTCCGGATGGTCTATCTCCGGGCCGACCCAGTGACTTAGTGTTCCAACTGCTTCGCGCAGCGCGTAGACGCCGACCACGTCGCCCGCCGCGAGAGTGAAATATTCGTCGCGATCGATGACCTGTCCCGCTCGCACGATACGCTCGATGGTCAATGCGTCGTGCGCTTGCTCGATATCAATAATGCGCAGGCCATCGGCCTGGCCGTTTCCCGCAACTTGGTGAGCGCGTACGACCATACGCGTGTAAGGCACTGTAATAGCGTGCTCTTCCTTTGCAATACCCAACTCGAGCTCCAACTCGCGCGCCGAAGCTCTTAGATCGACCCCTAGTAACCTGGGCGCAACCGTGCCGACAAAGACAATCAGGCCAATGGTGCCGAAAAGGTAAGTAATGGCGTAAGCGATGGCCATGTGGCTGTTGAGTTCGGCTTTTGCCGCGCTGTCGATTGCCAGTTGATTGATCGCACTGGTGGCTGTGCCCATGATCGCAGTGTCAGTCAATGCCCCAGCCCCGAGTCCAGCGGTGAAGCCGGCATCAAAATCGAACACCGCATTCATCAGTAGAATCGAGCCCAGTGCCGTTCCGCATAGTACGATGGATAGCACCACTAACTTCAACGTACCTCGGTTGAGACTCCCGAAAAACTCCGGGCCGCTTTTGAAGCCCACCGCGTAGATGAACATCACGAAGAATACCGATTTCAGGCCTGCCGGCACTTCTAGACCAATCTGACCAATCAACAACCCCATCAGTAAGGCGCCCGCCACTGAGCCCAAGTGAAAGCTTCCGATATGGATCCGTCCTAAGAAAACCCCAGTCGCAATGGCAAGAAATACTGCAATTTCAGGGTTGGTGCGCAGAGCGTGAAGTAAAAAATCAAGCATGTCCAACTCCCTATCAATGACTAGCTCTCGCCTTTTTGCTCTTGTGCAGGCGCGGTAAACCATCTTTCTTTCGGTACTTTTTTCTCTTCGCTTGGGTCAGCAATGTAGTGCGGCGACATGATCTGAACGCCGTATTCGTTGAACACATCCTGGATGTTGGAGTGCAGCAAGCTAAGCAATACCGCACGTGGCCGGGGCTGAGTGGGAATGGCTTGGGCAACGAGGCGGTATTCCGGGTAAAAGTCTGACAAAGAAGTTTGGAACACCTGCGCAGGCGGATCTTCCAGCACACCCGGCGTACGCTTGGCAGCTTCCAGCAACATCGCTTCCACTTGGCGCCAAGGCGTGTCATAGCCGATGGTAACAACGGTATCGACTACGTACCCCGGCCCCTTCACTGTGCGTGAATAGTTTTTGGTCACCGTGCCAGTGATCATTGAATTAGGCAGCGTCAATACTTCCCCCAAGCCTGTACGAATGCTCGTGGTGAACATACCCAGCTCAGTCACTGTGCCTTCATAATCGCCAATGCGTACGAACTCTCCGGGGCGCAATGTTCGGGTGTACGTGAGAATGAGTCCGGCAGCTGCCTGGCCGACAACACTGGAGGCGCCCAGCGAAATCATCAGACCAATCAACACCGACAGTCCTTTAAAGGCATCAGTACCGGCGCCTGGCAAGTACGGATAGGCCATAGCGAGCGCGAACAACCATATGGCCAAAGAGGTCAGGCGCTGAGTCGGCTGCAATGTTTCATGGTTCAGCCAATTCAGAGTGCCGGGGGTGGACATGCGCCGAAGAATCCGGCGAGCGAACACGGTCGCGCCGCGGGCGATGAAAAAAATGGCTAGTGCCACGCCGAGCCCGGGAATGGCGTCGACAATGCTTTGAAATAAATGGGCGGCTACTTCCAACAAATAGTTGTTGAGGCTTTCACCCCAAGGCCGAGTATAGGGAAAACGTGACAAAACGAATCCGAGCCATTGATAAGTAAGCAGCAGGATGACAATCCAGCGCAGCAGCCATAAGAGGCGCCTTACAAGCGGGTAAAGGTAACTGCCATCTATCACTGGCACCCGGCCGACTTTCAGCGCCCGAGTATGACGTTGCATCAGGTAGGGAAGCTTCTGCAAAACTCTGTGCCGCAAGAAAGCAATGCCCCACAGCAATGCGACATAGACAATGGTTGCGATGGCAGCAGCGCCTAGCGAACGGGCGATCAATTGTAGGCTGCGCGCTTCCTGCGTCTCAGCGACAGCTTGACGCAACCTGACGGCCGCGGCTTCCGCGGCTTGTTGGACTGTAGGGTGTTCAACGTTATCGACATCGTTGGGTGAGATAATGAACGCACGTTTAGACCCCAACAGCACCAGGTAACTATCTTGAACCGAGTCGACTGAGACGCGCAGGTCAACCGTCTCATCCAGCGCCTCATTGATCACGGTCTTCGCGCGAGCAACCCGGGATGCCGGCGCTTCTCCGAGCAGCGTGGCCCGGAATACCACGATGCTGCGGTTTGCCAACTTGAGTTCCATAGGATCGGCTGACTTGACCGAGACATCGGCCCATAGCTGTGTCGGCGAACCCATCGCAAACAGGATAACGAAAATTGCGAGCAGCCTGCTCCGCATTTGTGAAGGCCTCATGTCACAGGTGTCAGAGGGAGAA
>Ga0160467_101036_pt1 | contig 14932 bp, 12 predicted proteins | sample HID1972I_E11MG_FD_108221 | JGI IMG/M metagenome (GOLD analysis project Ga0160467, IMG submission 108221) | Enriched pill bug-associated microbial communities from UW Madison campus, WI, USA - HID1972I_E11 MG | ecosystem: Host-associated > Arthropoda: Insects > Digestive system > Unclassified ...
TCACCCACCAGGGCAGGGCTGACCCTCACCCACCAGGGCAGGGCTGACCCTCACCCACCAGGGTTGGTCGTCGGCCGCGGTCAGTACAGATCCACCGGGTCGACATCCAGCGACCAGCGCACGCGCCGCGCTTCGGGCAGACCGTGCAGCAACGGCACAACGTGGTCCAGCACGGCATGCAATACCGGGCGCTGCGCGCTCGACAGCAGCAGCTGGGTGCGCTGGTAACCGGCGCGACGGGGCATCGGCGCGGGCATCGGCCCGAAGGCTTCCAGCCTCGGCTGTTCGCCCAGCAATCCGCGTGCGGCCATCAGGAATGCGTTGGCCTGCTCCACCTGCTGGGCCTCCGCGCGCAGCAGCGCCAGATGGGCGAACGGCGGGAATCCTGCGGCCTGACGCTGGTTGAGCTCGGCCGCCGCGAACGGGTGGTAACCGCCGTTGACCAGGGTTTCCAGCAGCGGATGCCCGGGGTGATGGGTCTGCAGCCAGACCTCGCCGGGATCGCGCGCGCGCCCCGCGCGACCGGCCACCTGGATCAACTGCTGGGCCAGTTTCTCGGTGGCGCGGAAATCGGATGAGAACAGGCCTTCGTCGATACCCACCACCACCACCAGCGTCAGCCTGGGCAGGTCGTGGCCCTTGGCCAGGATCTGCGTGCCGACCAGGATCCCGGCCTGGTCGCCCAGCCTGGCCAGCTGCTGCTCCAGCGCATCGCGCCGGGCGGTGGTGCTGCGGTCGATGCGCAGCACCGGAACATCCGGAAAGGCCTGCGCCAGATGTTCTTCCAGGCGCTCGGTGCCGATGCCCTGCGGCTGCAGCGCCAGGCTGCCGCAGGCCGGACAGGCCAGCGGCGCAGGCTGCCGCGCACCGCAGTGATGGCACTGCAGGCGGCGGCCTGCACCGTGCACGGTCATTGGCGCATCGCAGCGCTGGCAGGGTGCGGTCCAGCCGCAGTCATGGCACAGCAGCACCGGCGCATAGCCGCGGCGGTTCTTGAATACCAGCACCTGCTGGCCGTTGCGCAGATGGGTGGCGATGCCTTCCAGCACCTCCGGCGACAAGCCATCGCGCAACGGGCGCTTGCGGACATCCAGGATGCGCACGCGTGGCGGCCGTGCTTCACCGGCGCGCTGTTTCAGCCGCAGGTGGGTGAAGCGCCCGGCATGCGCGTTGTGCAGGGTTTCCAGTGACGGCGTGGCACTGCCCAGCAGCACCGGGATGCCCAGCGCCTTGCCGCGCACCAGGGCGAAATCGCGGGCGTGGTAACGGATCCCGTCCTGCTGCTTGTAACTGTTGTCGTGTTCTTCGTCGATGACCAGCAGGCCTGCCTGCGGCAGCGGAGTGAAGATCGCCGAACGGGTGCCGACGATCACCCGTGCCTCGCCACGCGAGGCAGCAGCCCATACGCGGGCGCGCTCGTTGTCGTTCAGGCCCGAATGCATGGCGTGCACGGCGATGCCCAGGCGGCCACGGAAGCGCGCCAGGGTCTGCGGTGTCAGGCCGATTTCCGGCACCAGCACCAGCGCCTGCCGCCCCTGCGCCAGGCAGTGGATGATCGCCTGCAGGTAGACCTCGGTCTTGCCGCTGCCGGTCACGCCGTCCAGCAGGAAGGGGGTGAAGCCCTGGGCGGCGGTGATGGCTTCGGTGGCGGCGGCCTGGTCTGCGTTGAGAGCCGGGCCGGGCAGCGGGTGCGCCTGCATCGGGGCCACGCTCAGTGCGACCCGTTCCACCAGGCCACGCTTGGCCAGGCTGCGTGCCGGTGCACGCCAGTCGTGCATGCGCGCGGCGATGACGTCCTCGTCGACGATGGCGTCGGCCAGCAGCTCGGCCAGCTGGCGCGGACGACTTCCCGCGCGCAGCGAACCGCGCTGTTGCCGCCCGTCGTCGGTGAGCTGCCAGCCCCAGTGGTGGGTGTCCGGCAGGGGCTCGCCGTGCCGCAGCGGGCCGGGCAGTGCGGTGGAGAACACTTCGCCCAGCGGCGCGTGGGTGTAGTGCGCCAGCCAGTGCAGGCTGGCGCGCAGCTCACCCTGCAGCAGGGGTTCGGCGTCCCGCCATGCCACTGCCTGGCGGAGCGAGGTGCCGGGTGCCGCGCTTCCCGCTTCCACCACGACCCCGATCAGTTCGCGGGGGCCGAACGGGACACTGATCCGGCAGCCAGCGACCGTCGCCGGTGCGGGACCGTCGGGCGCCAGATAGTCGAAAAGCTGCGGCAACGGGACCGGCAGCGCGACGCGGAGGGTGGGAACGTGGACAGGCATGGGGGCAGTGTAGCGGCCTGTTCAGCCGCGCCAAGCGCCGATTCAGCCGTGTGACTGTTGAGTTGCGGCTGGTTGAATGCTGGCTAAATATCAGACTCCATTGAACTTTCAGGGTTATCCACACTTTCTGTGGATAAGTCTGTGCGTTAGCGCGGGCTGAAGCCACTGAATGCCAATGCCGACAGCCCCAAGGTCGCTGTGGTCAAAAAAACGCCACATAATATTTCATATATAAATCAACTGGATACATGTGAAGTTGCGCATGGTGCCGACAAATTTCCATGTGCACACGTCGGATGGCCGTCGTCCATTGATGCTGTGCACAACCTGCAGCACGAATCGCTTCGAACGCGCAAGCCTCGGCGACCTGTGACGCCAACAGCTATCATTCCGCGTGAATTCCTGGAGTACCCGATGACGGCCGCACCTGCTTCACTTTCTTCCACGTCAGCCGGTGCGCTGCCTGCTTTTCTTCGTGGCGTGGAACGCCGGGCCCTGGTGCTTGCAGAGCTGCAGACCGGCGATGCCGCGCGTGCCGAGCAGGCACTGGTCGCGGTGATGCGTGCGTTTGCGGCAGTCGCCAGCGACCTGCCGATGGCGCAGTGGCCGCCGCGTTTCTGGGCGCTGCTGGCTGCGCGACAGGCCCTGCGCGATACGCCCGGCGGACGCTGGGATGGCGCTCTGGCGCACCTGGGCAGCCTGCCGCCACTGGTGCGCCTGGCCTTGCTGCTGCGTATCGGTGCCGGCCTGGATGAAGATACCGCTGCCCGCCTGCTGGATACCGATGTCGATACCTACCAGCATTGGCTGGCCGAGGCCTGCCCGCGCGATGCCGCCGGCCGGCCCGATGCGCAGGGCTGGCGCCAGCTGGCCGAGCAGGTGCAGCAGCGTATCCGTGAACTGCCGGCGCAGCGCCTGAAGCAACTGCAGCAGCCCGCCGCCGCCGCGCCTGCCGGTGCGCCCGCACGCACCTGGCGCGCGCCCGCCGCCGATCATCGCGAGCAGGCGCCACCGCCCAGGCGTCGGCCTTCGTCGCCGCGTCGCTGGCGCGGCCCGGCGATCCTGCTGGGAACCGTGCTGGTACTGCTGCTGGGAGCGCTGGGCTGGCGCCACTGGTCCACGCAGGGACTGCCGCCGCTTGCCCCCGTGCCTGAAGGGGCGGTGGGCGATGCCGGCCCGGTGAGGGTGGAGCCGTTGGAGAACGATGCACCGAAGGTGCCTGCGGCGGGTACCGATCCGATGGCGGCGGATGATGCGGCGATGCTGGCCGATGCCGATTTCCCGTTGCTGGCCGATGCGGACCTGCATGCCTGGACTGCGGCCGGCGCGCCACTGCCGGTGGACGAATCGCAGGCGAAACCTTCGCGGCCGGAACCGTTGGCGCCCGTGCTGGAAACGGCGGCGGCCGATGAGTAGGGCGATCCTCGCCGCCGGCCTGCTGCTGGTACTGGCAGGCGCGCATGCGGCCCCAGGGGCGGGCGTGGCGGCGCTGCCGTCGCCGGCCAGTCCCGCAGGAAACCGCACGATGGCCGCGCCTGCCTGGGAAAACCTCAGCGCCGAGCAGCGGCGTGAGCGCCGCGCACAGCATGCAACCTGGCGTGCGATGACCGAAAGCGAGCGCCAGCGTGTACGCGATGCCGCAGCCCGGTTCGCTACGCTGCCGCCGGACAGGCAGCAGGCGCTGCGCGACCAGTTCAACGCCCAGGACCAGGCCTTCCGCAATGGCTGGCGGCTTGGGCCACTGCTCGGCGAGTACTTCGGGCGGCTGCAGGGCATGTTCGGTTTCGTACCTGAGGCGCAGCGCGACAGGACGCTGGCGGTCCTGCGCCAGCTTTCGCCTGCACAGCTTTCGCAACTGGCGCTGGTGGCGCAGCGCACGCCGCCGCAGCAGCGCGAGCAGGTACGTACGCAGTTCCTTGGCGTTGCCCCGGGCCAGCGCGATGCCTGGCTCGCGCGACAGGCCGGACAGTAGCGCCGGGCATCCCTGGCAGGTCGGACACGGCGATGGCGGCCGGCGGGACACCGTCGCGGACCGACCGGTTTCCGCATGGTTTCCGTGCGTGCCTCAGGTAAGATGAGCGCCCGCAACCCGGTGCCTGTGCCCTTCGCGCGCAGCCGCAGTTGCCGTCCGTAGCATCATGTCCATTGCCTCCCCCGCGCCGCGCTTCAGCCAGGAAGTGCGCGCCACCGGTCTGCTCGCCCTGCCGCTTGTCCTGGGCCATGTTTCCACCGGCCTGATCTCCTTCGTCGACAATGTCATCGCCGGCCACCACGGCACCCATACGCTTGCTGCCGTCACCATCGGCACCGCGCTGCTGTGGCTGCCGCTGCTGATCCCGATCGGTACCCTGATCTCGCTCACCGCATCGGTATCGCAGCTGCACGGTGCGGGCCGCGAACGCGAAATCGGCCCGTTGTTCCGCCAGGCCCTGTGGCTCGCCTTGGGACTCGGGCTGATCATGTTCACCTTCCTCAGCGTGGTGCCACCGCTGTTGCCGGCCTTCGGCATCGCGCCGGACATCGTGCCGGGTGCCACGGCCTTCCTGCACGCCGTGCGCTGGGGCGGGCCTGCACTGACGCTGTACTTCTGCATGCGCTATCTCAGCGAAGGCATGCATTGGACCCTGCCGACCATGCTGATCGGCTTCGGTGGCCTGCTGGTGCTGGCGCCGATGGGCTATGTGCTGGCCAACGGCAAGCTGGGCTTTCCCGAACTGGGGGCCGAAGGGCTGGGTATCGCGTCGGCGGTGATGATGTGGCTGCAGGCGATCGCCTTCGCCACCTATCTATGGAAGACCAGGCGCTTTGCGCATCTGCAGCTGTTCTCGCATTTCGAAGGCCCACGCTGGGCAGCGATCCGGGACCTGCTGCGTACCGGTCTGCCGATCGGCATTACGGTGCTCATGGAAGGCGGTCTGTTCATCGTCACGGCCTTGCTGATCGGTCGATTGGGGGCACATGAAGCCGCTGCCCACCAGATCGCGATCAATGTGGCGCAGCTGTGTTTTATGATCCCGATGGGCGTGGCCGAGGCGACCACCGTGCGGGTCGGGCATGCGGTCGGTCGCGGCGACGGTTTCGGCGTGCGCCGTGCCGCGTGGGCGGGTTACGCCATCATCATGGCGACGCAGGCGCTGTCGGCGCTGGTACTGTTCACCGGCCACGATGCCATTGTCGGTGTGTACACCAATGACGTTGCCGTGGCGGCGCTGGCCTCCACGCTGCTGTTGTACGCAGCAGCCTTCCAGTTCCCGGACGGCATCCAGGTGCTGTCGGCCGGCGCGCTGCGCGGCCTGAAGGACACCCGCGTACCGATGTTCATCGCCATGTTCGCGTACTGGGGACTGGGCATGCCGCTCGGCGCCGGGCTCGGCCTGGGACTGGGCATGGGGCCGCAGGGCATGTGGATCGGGCTGATCGTCGGGCTGACCGCGGCTGCCATCCTGATGGGCTGGCGACTGCAGCGCAGCAGTGCGCGACTCGGCCAATCCGCCCTGTCCTGAGACCACCGATGTGAGCGTCGCGTCACTGCCGGTCCCTGACTTGTGTCCGATGCCGTGTCCCCGTGCAACCGCTATGCTGATCCCGCTTGATCCACGGCAACCTGCCAACCGGAGCCACCCATGAACCACACCGTGCCACCGCCGTTGCCCCCGGCACGCCGCAACCCTTTCGCCGCCTTTTTCGTCGGCCTCTGGGACGTGATGAATTTCACCCGGCGGTTGATCCTCAACCTGCTGTTCTTCGGCCTGTTGTTCTTCATCCTGGTCGCGCTGGTGGTGGCCGCCGGCATGGGCGCCGGCGCCAGCAGGACGGTGCACGACCGCACCACCCTGGTGATCGCGCCGGAAGGCCGGCTGGTCGAGCAGTTCAGCGCCGACCCGGTCAGCCGCGCCTTCGCCAAGGCGATGGGCGACAAGGGCGCCGAGGAAATCCAGCTGCGCGACCTGATCCGTGCCATCGATGCCGCGCGCGATGACGCGAAGATCGAGCGGGTGGTGCTGGAACTGGACAAGCTGCAGCCTTCCGGCTTCGCATCGCTGCGCGAAGTGGCTGGCGCCCTGCAGCAGCTGCGCGCCTCAGGCAAGCAGCTGGTCGCCTACAGCGAAAGCATGGGGCAGTCGCAGTACCTGCTGGCGGCGCAGGCCGATGAGATCTACCTGGACCCGATGGGCGGCGTGCTGCTGGAAGGCCTTGGCCGCTACCGCCAGTACTTCCGTACCGGCCTGCAGGACAAGCTGGGCGTGGATGTGCATCTGTTCAAGGTGGGCGAATACAAGTCGGCGGCCGAGCCGTACGTGCTCGACGCCGCTTCGCCGCAGGCCAAGGAAGCCGACCTGTACTGGATGAACGACGTGTGGCAGCGCTACCTGGGCGATATCGCCAGGGCGCGCCGGCTGGATCCCGGCCAGCTCGCCGCGGGCATCGATACGCTGCCCGAAGGCGTGGCTGCCGCCGGTGGCGATCTGGCGCGGTTCGCGCTGCAGCAGAAGCTGGTCACCGCGCTGAAGACGCGCGAAGAGTTTGAAAACCTGATGGTCGAGCGCGGCGTTGCCGATGCGGATGCCGATGGTGGATTCCGCAGCATCGATCTGGGCGCCTATCTGGCCCAGCTGGACGCGCGCCGCAATCCGGTGGATACGCGCCCACAGGTCGCGGTGGTGGTGGCATCGGGCGAGATCAGTGGCGGCGATCTGCCGGCCGGCCGCATCGGCGGTGAATCGACCTCCGCATTGCTGCGCGAAGCCCGCGACGACAACGACGTGAAGGCGGTGGTACTGCGGGTGAACTCGCCCGGTGGCGAAGTCTTCGCATCCGAACAGATCCGACGCGAAGTCGTCGCACTGCAGGCGGCCGGCAAGCCGGTGGTGGTGTCGATGGGCGATCTGGCCGCATCCGGTGGTTACTGGATCAGCATGAATGCCGATCGCATCTACGCCGATGCATCGACCATCACCGGTTCGATCGGCATCTTCGGCATGGTGCCGAACGTCGCGCGCGCGCTGGACAGGATCGGCGTGCATACCGATGGCGTGGGCACCACCCGTTTCGCAGGTGCGTTCGACATGACCAAGCCGTTGGATCCGGCGGTTGGGCAGGTGATCCAGTCGGTGATCAACAAGGGCTATGCGGACTTCACCGGTCGCGTCGCCGAAGCCCGCGAAAAGCCGGTGGAAGCGGTCGATGAAGTCGCCCGTGGCCGCGTCTGGAGTGGTGCGCAGGCCAAGGAACGCGGCCTGGTGGATGCCTTCGGTGGCTTGAAGGACGCCGTGGCCGACGCGGCGGGCCGCGCCAGACTTGGCGCCAACGACAAGTACCGCGTGCGCTATATCGAAAAGGCCGCCAGCCCGTTCGCGCAGTTCGTCAGCGGATTCGCCGGCAGCCGTGCCGGTGGCTGGATGCTGGCCGAATCGGGCATGGGCCGCATGGTGCTGGCACGTGCCATGCCGGAAGTGGACACCCAGCTGCGCTTCGTGGAAAACGCCATGCGCGAGCAGGGCAACGGCACGCCGGTGAAGGCGCTGGCCTACTGCTTCTGCGGCTTCTGAAAAATGGGGACGGAGGTGGTTATTTCGAATTAACCTCCTCCGTCCCCCTTTTTGCTGGTGGCCTGCGGCTCGGGTGGTTTGTCCTGCGCGGGGGCGGGAGGGCGCTGGCAGGCGGACAGCAGGGCCAGGATGGCGAGGGCCGCCATCGCAGTCACGATCTTCTTCATGGGGCATCTCCGGCGCGGACGATGCGCGCAGTGTCGCACCGGTGCGCGCGCCTGTCGCGTTGGCCGCGTGGCGTTATCCTGTGAACTGGTGCAAGGGCCATGGCCCGATACGGAGAACAAGACGTGACTGCGCAGCGTTGGCGGCTGGATGGACAGACCGCGCTCATCACCGGCGCCAGCGCCGGCATCGGCCTGGCGATCGCCCGTGAACTGCTGGGTTTTGGAGCCGACGTGATGATCGTTGGCCGCGATATCGACGCGCTGGAAACCGCCCGCGATGAGCTGGCCGACGAGTACCCTGCGCAGGCCATACACGCGCTGGCCGCCGATGTGTCCGATGAGGAGGATCGCCGGCAGATACTGGACTGGGTGGAAGACCACGCCGACGGCCTGCACGTACTGGTGAACAATGCCGGCGGCAACATCACGCGCCCGGCCATCGATTACACCGAAGACGAATGGCGCAGCATCTTCGAGACCAACCTGTTTTCGGCCTTCGAACTCTCGCGTTACGCGCATCCGCTGCTTACCCGTCATGCCGCATCGGCGATCGTCAACGTCGGCAGCGTATCCGGGTTGACCCACGTGCGCAGTGGGGCGGTCTACGGCATGACCAAGGCGGCCATGCACCAGATGACCCGCAACCTGGCGGTGGAATGGGCGGAGGATGGAATCCGGGTCAATTCGGTCGCGCCGTGGTACATCCGTACCCGGCGTACGTCCGGCCCGCTGTCGGATCCTGACTATTACGAACAGGTCATTGATCGTACCCCGATGCGACGTATCGGCGAGCCGGAGGAAGTCGCCTCGGCGGTGGGGTTCCTGTGCCTGCCCGCGGCCAGCTACATCACCGGTGAATGCATCGCGGTGGACGGTGGATTCCTGCGCTACGGTTTCTGAGCCGGCCGTATCCTGATTGCCGGACCACTCAGGGCACCGGGCAGTCGCTCGCTTCCAGCACGGCCTGCAGGCGTTCGCGTTCGGCGGTGGTGCTGGCCTGGTTTTCCGGCGACGCGAAGCGCTCGCGTCCACGTGCATCGCGGAAGTGCTGCTGCCAGCCGCCGCAGCGCTGGTCCTCGGCGAGTTCGCTGCAGCTGTCGCGCACGACCTCGCAGCTGGCTGCATTGCCGGGTGCCATGCTGCCGCCGAGCCCCGTCAGGGCCAGGGGCGCGCAGCGGGCGGGTGCCGGCTCCCGTTCGTGCAGATAGTGGCTGCCATCGTTCCCGGTGCAGCGGAAGATGGCCGGCAGCGGGGGCTTGGGCGGTGCATCGGCGGATCTGGCCGCCGCCTGCGCGCGCAGCATGTCGCTGTCGAGGATGCTGTCGTTGTCTTCACCACGGCCCGCCTGCAACGCCGGTAACAGGCTGCTGTCGAGCACGCCGGACGTGGCCGGTGCCGTTTCACCCAGCGCGGTGGATACCGTGGAGGTGGCCGATGCACCGCGGCGCTGGATGATCTGCGCGCTGCCGGAAGGGCAGGGGGCATCCTGGACCGTGACCGTGCCGTTCGCATCGGTGCAGCGGAACACCACCGCGTCGTCGGCGGAAGCCGGTGCGGCCAGGACCAGCAGTAACAGAAGACGGTGGCGGTTCATGGCCCGATTGTAGCGGGCGACTCAGCGACCACTGCAATCCTGGTCCAGTCGTGCATCGATGCCACGCTGCTCGCGGGTGATTGCATCGCGCTCGCCCTGCAGCGCGCTGTTGTAACGACGGTCCATTTCCCAGCGCTGGTCGCGCAGGCGGGCGCAGACCTCCTGCTGGGGAAGTGCGTGGCAGGTATCGCGAACCAGGATGTTCCCGGCCGGAATGCTCACGTTGTGGCCTGCCACGGGCGGTGGCCGATGATCGGGCCGGCGCATGCCGTCGCCTTCCGGACGGATCGGCGGCAGGCCGGGTCCTCCTCTCCACGGCCGCTGTGATCCGCCCGGCAGCCAGGCACTGGTCCACAGCGCTACCCAGCGCGGATTGCCTTCGTTGCTGTCGCTCACGTAACGCCGGCCTTCATCGCTCACGCATTCGTACATGGGCCGTGGCGGCGCTGCATGGACATGCCGTATCTCGCGCTGGACCTGGGCCGCTGACGGCCCTGGCGAAGGGACCTCTGTCGTGCTGGCGGCACGCGGCGGCGGATCCTGTGGGCGCTGCATCTGCCGTACTTCCTGGCGCCCCTGGGTGCATGGGGCGTCCTGCAGGGTTACCGCGCCATTGCTGCCGACGCAGCGGTAGACGCGCAGGCTGTCGTCCGCCGGCGGTGCCATGGCTGCGCCGGCCAGCAGTGGCAGGAGGGCAAGCAGCAGCGGCATGCGCGGGTCCATGGCTCATCGTGCGTCATCGAAGGGCCGGGCGCCAGCAGCCGGCAACCCTCGCGGCGTGGCTCAGGAGCGCAGTACCTGCCCGGTCAGTGCGTCGCGGATGGGGGTCGGTTGTGCAAGCCCCCCCGTGCGTCCGTCCACCCAGCCGTGCAGCAGGGTGAGCAGGCGCGGATCCAGTTCCTCGCGGGTACGTGCGGGTGGCTCGCCGGCGAGGTTCGCGCTGGTGGACACCAGTGGCCCGCCCCACGCCCTGCACAGCTCGACCACCAGCGGGTGGGCACTGATGCGCACCGCCAGGCCGCAGTGCTCGCCGGTCACCCACGGCGGCGCCAGGGGGCCGGCCGGCAGGATCCAGGTATTGGCGCCTGGCCAGCTTTCCAGCACTTCGCGCTGCCGCGCATCGGGAAGATCCTGCAGAACGGCCCATCCCTGCAGCTGGTCCAGCTCCGCCGCGACCAGGATCATGCCCTTGGCTTCGGGGCGCTGCTTGAGCTGCAGCAGGGTATGTACGGCTGCGCGGTTGGCGGGATCGCAGCCCAGTCCCCAGACCGCTTCGGTGGGATAGGCGATGACGCCGCCCGCATGCAGCGCAACGACGGCGGAATCCAGCGTGAGTTCTTTCATCGGGACCACCGCCGTTCAGGCGGGCCGGGACCGCCGGCCCATCACAGGAACATTATCCCCCCACGCCGGGGCGGCAGGTAGGCCCTTACCCGGCGGTTTTCTTCGCGACTTTCTTCGCGACCTTCTTCACCGCTTTCTTCACCGCTTTCTTGGCGACCTTCTTTGCGGCCTTCTTCGCCACCTTCTTGGCGGCAACCTTCTTCGGCGCGGCGTCCTTCTTCACCGTGGTCTTCTTCGCCGCCTTCTTCGCACCGAAGCCCTTGCGCACCGGCTTGCCGGTTTCTTCCATAAACTGCTGCGCTTCGGCCAGGGTCAGCGAGGCCGGTTCACGGTCCTTGGGAATCTTGCCGTTGAACTTGCCATCACTCAGGTACGGGCCGAAACGGCCATTCAATACCTGGATCTCGCTGCCCTCGAATTCCTTGATGATGCGGTTGCGCGCGATCTCTTCCTTTTCCTCGACCAGGAAAACGGCCCGTGCCAGGTCGATGGTGTACGGATCGTCTTCCTTCTTCAGCGAGGCATAGGTGCTGCCGCGCTTGGCGAACGGGCCGAAGCGGCCGATGCCGACGCTGACCGGCTCACCGTTGTCCTCGCCCAGGGCGCGTGGCATCAGGAACAGTTCCAGCGCGTCTTCCAGGGAAATCGTGTGCATCGACTGGCCGGGGCGCAGCGAGGCGAACTTCGGCTTTTCCTCGGCATCCTCGGCGGTGCTGCCGATGGCGGCATACGGCCCGAAACGGCCCAGGCGGACGCTGACCGGCTTGCCGGTCTTCGGATCGGTGCCCAGCTCGCGGGCACCGCTGGCCTCGGCACGATCGACCGATTCCTTCTTCTCCTCCACCAGCTTGTTGAACGGCTCCCAGAAACGGGCCATCAACGGAATCCAGTCTTCCTCACCGCGCGACACGGCGTCCAGCTCGTCTTCGAGACGAGCGGTGAAATCGTAGTCCACGTACTGGGTGAAGTGACTGGACAGGAATTTGGACACCGCACGGCCGACATCCGACGGGCGGAAGCTGCGGCCTTCCATCTCGACATACTTGCGGAACAGCAGCGTCTGGATGATGGACGAATAGGTCGACGGCCGGCCGATGCCATATTCTTCCAGCGCCTTGACCAGCGCCGCTTCAGTGAAGCGCGGCGGCGGCTGGGTGAAGTGCTGTTCGGCGACGATGCGCTCCAGCGGCACGCGGTCGCCGGGCTTCATCGCCGGCAGCTTGCGGCCTTCGTCATCGTCCTCGGCACTCTTGCTGTCCTTGCCTTCCTCGTACACGGCCAGGAAGCCGGGCACCACCACGGTGGTGCCGCTGGCGCGGAACACGTGTTCGCTGCCGGCGGAAAGATCGACGCTGACGGTGTTGAGCGTGGCCGGAATCATCTGGCACGCCACCGCGCGCTTCCAGATCAGTTCGTAGAGCCTGCGCTCGTCATCGGTGAGATAACGGGCCACCTGTGCCGGCGTGCGAAGCGCGGAGGTCGGGCGCACCGCTTCGTGCGCTTCCTGGGCGTTCTTGGACTTGGTCTGGTAGGTGTTCGGCTGGTCCGGCAGCGAAGCGATGCCGTAGTCGCGGGCGATCACGTCGCGGATTTCCGCCAGCGCATCCTGGGACAGGTTGACCGAGTCGGTACGCATGTACGAGATCAGGCCGACGGTGCCTTCATCGCCGATGGCCACGCCTTCGTAAAGTTTCTGCGCCACCTGCATGGTCTTGCGGGTGGTGAAACCGAGCTTGCGCGAGGCTTCCTGCTGCAGCGTGGAGGTGGTGAACGGCGGCGCGGGGCGGCGCTTGCGCTCCTTGCTGGCGACGTCGGTGACGTGCAGCGCGCCCTGCGCGGCCTGCTGGATGCGCAGCCGCGCGGCCTCGGCGGTGTCACCGTCGGTGACGGTGAACTGCTCGAATTTCTGCCCGTCCAGCTTGATCAGCTTGGCGTTGAACGGCTGCGAGGGATGCGCGCAGGCGGCACCGATGGACCAGTATTCGCGGGCGATGAAGGCTTCGATCTCCTCCTCGCGCTCGACGATCATGCGCAGCGCCGGGCTCTGTACGCGGCCGGCGGACAAGCCACGCTGCACCTTGCGCCACAGCACCGGGGAGAGGTTGAAGCCCACCAGGTAATCCAGCGCGCGACGGGCCTGCTGCGCATCGACCAGATCACCGGCGATGGCGCGTGGCTGGTTCATCGCTTCCTTGATGGCGCGCGGGGTGATCTCGGTGAACACCACGCGCTGCATCGGCTTGTCGCCGACCAGTCCGCGCTCTTTCAGGATCTCGGCGATATGCCAGCTGATCGCTTCACCCTCGCGATCCGGGTCGGTCGCCAGGAAAATGTCATCGGCGCCCTTGGCGGCCTTGGCAATGGCATCGACATGCTTTTCGTTCTTGTCGATGACGTCGTAACGCATCGCGAAGTTGTTGTCCGGATCGACCGCGCCTTCCTTCGGCACCAGGTCGCGCACGTGCCCATACGAGGCCAGGACGGTGAAGTCCTTGCCGAGGTATTTGTTGATCGTCTTGGCCTTGGCGGGCGATTCGACGATGAGCAGGTGCTTGGGCATGGGGCAGGATTCTTCTGCGTGCGGCCGGGGATGGGGTCGCTAGGGTGGAGCAAATGGCTGCATTAGTGAAGCCACCGTGTCGATTTACATAAGCCGAACGCCCGGGGGGTGAACCGGGCGTTCAGGTTTCTCTTTATTAGAGGAATCACGCCGTGAGCGTGCTGTCAAGCGCTCGCGGCCGGTCCGGCCTGTCTCAGCCGGCCATTTTCGCGATGGCCGCGATCAGCGCGATCATCATCGTCATGATGCCCACGAAGCCGATGCCGCCCAATACCAGGACCACGATCGCCACTGCACCCAGCTCACGACGCTGCAGCTGGGGCTGGTCGGTGAAGGCCCATCGGTCCACCACCACGGTGTCGCAGATCATGTCGTGCAGGGCCTGCTTGCGTTCGGTGAAGGCGGCCATCAGGTAACCGATCACCAGGATCAGGCCGCTGAGGATGGTGGCGAAGTAGCGCCCGATGGAACGGCCCAGCGAGATGCGCTCGCCGTTGCTGCGTACCACCTTGATGCCGATGGCCATCTTGCCCGGGGTGGCGCCGCCGCTGGAGGCATGGAACCAGCCGTAATAGACCAGGCCGATGCAAAAGCCGAGCAACGCACCGGCCAGCTGGCTGGCCACGCCGGCGGTGGTCGCGCTGCCGCCGGCGAAGCCGGTCGCCCCGCCGATGCCCAGGCCGACGATGGCACCGACGATCATGGCGAAGACGGTCAGGATCACGTAGTCGATGAGATAGGCGGCCACGCGCTTCCAGAAGCCGGCGTAGACGACCTCAGCCGCGTGCAGTCCGGCAGATGCCGCATGGGTGGTGTACGGCGAGGCGCTGATGGGACCCGTGCCCGGCAACGGTGCGGTCCCGTTGTCGATGGCGGCATAGTCGCCGCGCAGGTCGAAACCGGTGCTGGGAGCGGCGGCCACCGCCGCCAGCGTCTGCAGCTGCAGTTCTTCGGCAGCGCTGCGCAGTGCGGCCCACTGTGGCATGCCTTCGCGCCAAACCAGAGTATCCAGGGTGAGCTGCCCGCGCTGGAAAAGCTGGCGGATGTCATGTGCGGGAACCGGTCCCTGGCGTTGCTGCCCTTCGGCGTAGTACCACTCAGTCATCGTCATCCCCTATCGGGTCGTCCTTGGAAATATGGGGCCGCGGCATTCAGTCGCGGCAGGCGGTCGGCAGGTAGCGGTCCCCGGTCTCGCCGCTGCACGTCCAGCGACCGGCATCAGGGTCGAATTCCAGCCACAGCAGGTCGCCGTCGACCTTGGCCTTGCCGATGGCCAGAGTAGCCTCGATACCGCAATGATGGTTCTCGAATGTGCCGAGCTGCACGCTGGACAATCCGTGGCCGGTGAACTGGCCGCGCGCCGGGAAGCCGGGATCGGTACTGGCAGGGCAGCGGCGATGTTGTGCCGAGAATTCTTCCACCTGGGATTTCAGCGGCTGCAGGGCGACGATCGCCTCTGA
>Ga0160467_101037_pt1 | contig 14918 bp, 12 predicted proteins | sample HID1972I_E11MG_FD_108221 | JGI IMG/M metagenome (GOLD analysis project Ga0160467, IMG submission 108221) | Enriched pill bug-associated microbial communities from UW Madison campus, WI, USA - HID1972I_E11 MG | ecosystem: Host-associated > Arthropoda: Insects > Digestive system > Unclassified ...
CCCATGACGGCCGGGTAGTGCCGGGCTCTGCCCGGCAACGTCATCACAGCCGGGCAGAGCCCGGCTCTACGCGGCAACCCCATCACGGCCGCAAAGCCGGGCAGAGCCCGGCTCTACCGGACCACCGTCTCCGCCAGCTGCACGTCCACGGTCTGCACCGGCTCGCTGGCGCTGCGGCCCAGCTGAAGCTGGTAGCGGCCGGCCGCGATCTTCCACTGCCGCGCGGTGGTGTCGAAGCTGGCCAGCGTCTTCGGCTCGGCCTCGATGCGGATGCGACGCTGCTCGCCCGGCTGCAGTGCCACCTTGTTGAATCCCACCAGCCGGATCGGCGTGGTGCTGCCTTCGGGCAGCTTCAGGTAAAGCTGCGCCACATCGGCGCCGGGCCGGTCTCCGCTGTTACGGATGTCCACGCTGGCAACCAGGCGCTGCCCTTCCACGCTCACCTGCAGGTTGTCGTAGGCGAAACGGGTATAGGACAGCCCATGCCCGAACGCGAACGTAGGCGTCAGGCCCTTCGCTGCCATCCACTTGTAGCCCACGTTCGCCCCTTCTATGTCGAAGTCGAACGTATCCACCGCGGCCTCCTTCGGCTGGAATCCAAGCCCAGGCACGTGCGGCCGCGGCAGCTGCGATTCGTCGGCCACCCACGTCACCGGCAGGCGCCCGGAGGGATTGACCCTGCCGGCCAGCAGCGCGGCGATGCCCTCGCCCCCCCGGATGCCCGGATACCACGCCTGCAGCAGCGCAGGCACTTGTTGCAACCAGGGCGTGCGCACCGGTCCATTGGTCTGCAGCACCACCACCGTCTTCGGATTGGCGGCAGCCACCGCCGTTATCAGTGCGTCCTGGCGGCCGGGCAGCTGCATGTCTGGCAGGTCCACCGATTCGGCCGACCATTGGGTCGCGAACACGATGGCCACGTCGGCGGCGGCCGCCGCGCGCGCCGCCGTCTTCGCATCACGTCCGTCAACGTACTGGATGTCCGCATCCGGGCGCTCCCTGCGCAGCGCCTCCAGCGGTGACGATGGATGGAAGATCACCGGCCCCGGCCAGGTGACAGGCATCACTCCGGGAACCGCATTGGTGCCCCGGGCGGTGACGCCCACCATCGAAGACCCCCCGCCGCCGATGACACCCTTGTCGGCATGTCCCCCGACAACGACGATGCGTCTGACGGTGTCGGCCAGCGGCAGCAGCCCGCCCTCGTTGCGCAGCAGGACACTGCCCTCCTCCACCGTGCGCTGGGCGACGGCGAAGCCAGCATCGTCGTCAATGGCCTCATGCACGGGGGGACGGTCGAAATTCCCGTGCAGGAACATCGTGCGCAGGATGCGCGACACCATGTCATCCAGCCGCGCCTGCGGCACCACGCCGGCACCAACGGCCATGCGCAGCGGTTCATCGAAGAAGGTGGTGGCGTCGAATACTTCGCCGGCCGACTGCTGGTCCAGCCCCGCCAGGGCCGCCTTCGAACCGCTGTGCACGCCGCCCCAGTCGGACATCACGAAACCCGGGAACTTCCATTCCTGCTTCAGCACCTGGTCCATCAGGTAGGCGTGCTCGCAGGCGTACACGCCGTTGATCCGGTTGTAGGCGCACATCGTGGAGCCCGGCCTGCCCTGCTCGATGGCGATCTCGAACGCCAGCAGGTCCGATTCGTGCATCGCCTGTTCGCTGATCCGCACGTCGTGGAAGTTGCGCCGGGTCTCCATGTCGTTGAGCGCGTAATGCTTCATCGTGGAGATGACATGCTGGCTCTGGATGCCGCCTATCGACGCGCCGACGATGCTGCCGGCCAGCAGCGGATCCTCGCCGGCATATTCGAAATTGCGTCCGTTGCGCGGATCGCGCTGCAGGTTCACGCTGCCGCCAAGCAGGATGTTGAAGCGCTGCTGCCAGGCTTCCCGGCCCATCGTCGCACCGCCTTCCCAGGCAACCTGCGGATTCCACGTGGAGGCCGTGGAAGGTCCCGATGGCATGGCGGTGGCATGGTCGCCGGGACGGATGCCGCCCGGATTGGTGACACCCACCCCCGCATCCGCGGACTGCTGCGACGGAATGCCCAGGCGCGGCACGCCGGGCACGAACCCCGCCGACCCCACCGCGCCTTCCGGCAGCGGCCCGCCGTCCTTGCCCAGCCCGAAGTAGCTGCGCAGCATCTGGAATTTCTCGTCCTGGGTCATCTGCGCAAGCAGCAGCCGGGCGCGCTCGTCGGCGGCCAGGGTGGCATCCATCCACGGCCTGTCCTGCGCACCGGACGGCGCGTACTCAAGGCTGAGCAGGCGTGCCTGGAGCGGCTTGCCGGCCGCATCACGCAGCGGCAGCGGTGTATCCCTGCGGGTGACGAAACCGGCGCTGTCCACGCCCGCCATGCCGGTGGCCTCGAAGCCCGCCAAGGCACGGGAACCGGCCCGCAGCAGCACGGCCGGCGCGCCCAGCCGCGAACGTTCCACGCGCGATGCCAGCGCCGCGGCATCGCCACCGGCATCGGCATACACCGCCACCCCATGGCGGCCGTCGGCCAGCCGCAGGTAGCCACGTCCGGCAGGGCCGGGCCCATCTTCGGCCTGCACGGGCAGCCGCGTCAGCAGCACATGACCGGTCGCCGTCCCCTGCGCATCCTCGCTGGCCGTCACGAAGCGATAGGCGTAGCCCACCTGGTCGGCAAGGCTCTGCAGGGGATCGATGTCGCCCACCGCGCGCGTCACCCCCGCAACGCTGACCAGGTCCACGTCCACCGCAGGCAGCTGTGCGGCAAGGCCCTGCATATCGGCAGCAGCCGGTGGCCGCATCAGGCCAAGCACGGTGAACGCAGGTGCCGGCTCAGCGGAGAACGCCGGCGCGGCAAGCGCCATGGCGAGGGCGGCGGACAGGGAAAGCGACTTTGTAAACGTTTTCATCGACGGGCGTTTCTTTACCGATGCCTGCGCAGTCGGTCCTGGAAGGGGTGCCGCCGAAGGGAGCAGCGCGGGCCATGGGCAGCGGGCGTCGCAGCGCCACCGCAAAGGACGGGGTCGTGGCCGGCATGCGCGCGGACCCCTCCGTCCGGCATGACCACCTGCCCCTGCATCGGGATGCATGGTGCAGTCCGACAGGCAAAGAGTGGTGAGGCCTTCGGATACTGTCAACCTCGGTCCTGTCCCCCAAACGTCGCATGCCACGCTGGAGCGCCCGCCATGCATGGGCTATCGTGCCTGCCATGTTCCATGGAAGGAGTCCGCACATGTCACGTGCCCTGAATGTCACCACGCTCATCGTTTCCTCGCTTGCGCTGCTGGCCTGTGGCTGGACCGCCTGGCGCCAGCACCAGCTGGATTCACCGCAACGCATCGTCCATGCCCGCGGCGTGGTGATCTCCGACGCCAACGGCCAGGCGCGGCTGATCCTCGGCGCACCGGTCCCCGATCCCACCATGGCAGGCAAGCCCGCAGCGCCGCGTGCCACGCCCTTGTCCGGGCTGGTCCTGCTCGGCCCCGATGGTTCCGAGCGCGGCGGCTACGGCACCTCCGATGCCGGTGGCGAAGCGCTGCTGACCCTGGACGATGCATCCGGCGCCACCGAAGTCTTCAAGGTGGTGGCCAATCCGGATCGTGGCGCCACCCTGATGGTCAAGCACCAGAACAATACCGGCGCGATGCTGACGTCCTGGCAGGGCGAACCGGAACTGATGTTCATCGATGACAGCGGGCGTTCCTTCCATGTGCGTCCGGGCACCCCGGCCGCGCCCTGACCGCGTCGCGGCACTGGCCCATCGCGCACCAGGCGGCGACACTGTCGTCCGGTCTTCAACGCAGGAAACCACCGGTGCCCGCACCTTCCCATGCCTGGCCGCAGGCCGACAGCGTGGCCGCCATCGCGCACAATCTCGAAACGGTCCACCGACGCATCCAGGCCGCCTGCCAGCGCGTGGGCCGCGATCCGCGGGATGTGCGGCTGCTGCCGGTCAGCAAGACCGTCGATGAAGCGCGCCTGCGCATGGCCTGGGCGGCCGGTTGTCGCGAGCTCGGCGAAAACAAGGTGCAGGAGGCGCAGCGCAAGGCCACCGCGCTGGCGGACCTGCAGGGTCTGCGCTGGTCGGTGATCGGCCACCTGCAGACCAACAAGGCGAAGGACGTGGCACGTTTCGCCGCTGAATTCCAGGCACTGGACAGCCTGCGCGTGGCGCAGGCGCTGCAGCAGCGCCTGGAACTGGAGGATCGCCGCCTGGACGTATTGGTGCAGGTCAACACATCAGCCGAAGCCAGCAAATACGGGCTGGAGCCTGCACAGGTTCCTGCCTTCCTGCGGCAGCTGCCGGCCTTCGACCGGTTGCGCGTGACGGGATTGATGACGCTGGCGGAATTCTCGACGGACGCCGCGCGCGTGCGCGCCTGCTTCGTGCGCCTGCGCGAACTGCGCGACCGGCTGCGCCAGGACGCTCCGGACGGCATTGGCCTGGACGCGCTTTCGATGGGCATGTCCGGCGATTTCGAGATCGCCATCGAGGAAGGGGCCACGGTGGTGCGCGTCGGCCAGGCGATCTTCGGCGCCCGCACCACGCCGGACAGCCATTACTGGCCGGGCGGCGGCACACCATCGCGATAACTCCCGCAATGCCGGCCAGCGGCCGGCACCTCAACGGATGAACGGTGCCGCGGCCGCTCAGCGCGGGCCGAGCACCAGCGTCAGGTCATCGCCCTGCGGCATGCCGGAGCGCCGCTGCACGTGGCCTTCGGCGTCCTTGAACAGGATGCCCGGCGTGCCCTGGAAGCCCATTTCCACCATCAGCATCTGGTTCGCATCCAGCTTCCGGGAGACCTCGGCGCTCAGCGCAACCGGCTTGATGCCGCCGTGGCCGAAGGCGTTCTCGTTCTCCAGCAGCGCGGCAGCAGGATCGCGCGCCGACAGGATCGCCGCCGCCTTGCCCGGGCTGTCCTCGCGGATCACGCCGACCAGGATGTGACGCAGCTGCACCTTGCCGGCATCCACCCACGGGCGCGCCGCTTCCCAGAACCGGTGGCAGTAAGGACAGTTGGCATCGCTGAAGGTGTAGACCACGCGCGGCGCGCCGGCCTTGCCATCTGCCACCCAGGCGCTGGATTCCAGCCTGTTCCAGATCCGCGTGGACATTGGCCCGGCCACTTTCTGTTCCAGCGCATCCTTGGCCACGTCGTTGCCTTCGGCGTCGAACAGACTGCCGACCAGGACATGACTGCCATCCGGCGTCACATACGCCGCGGCTGGCTGCTGGCCGCCGACCACGCCGGCGAAGCCGCGCAGGCCACCCGGTGCATCGAACTCACCGACCACCTCGAAACCATGCTTCTCGATGCCCTTGAGCACCTCCGGCACATTGCCAGCCGAGGTTGCGGCCGCCTTCGCATCTTTGCCGTCGGTCGCCTTCGGCGGCGTCTCCGCCTGCCCGCAACCGGACAACGCCAGCAGCATCGGCAGGACCAGCGCCATCGGAGCGGCGCGCAGGGAACTGGACAACATGACAACTCCTCTTTGAATGCCCGCGCAGGCTAACGCAGCCGGCGCAGTTTGTGTTCGAGTGCGGCCGCGCTCAGTTCGCCCACGTGCAGCTCGCGCAGGCGGCCATCGCCGTCGAAGAACAGCGTGCCGGGGTAGACCTGCACGCCCAGTACCTGCGAGGTCGCAGCCGCCTCGTCAAGCAGCACCCCGCGCAGGCGCGGCGCATGCCGGTGCAGGAAGTGCACCACCGTGGCGGTATCTTCGCCCTGGTTGACGAATACGAAGCGCACCTGGCCATGGCGTTGCTGCGCCCTGGCCAGCACCGGCATTTCGCGCACGCAGGGGCCGCACCAGCTGGCCCACAGGTTCACCACCAGCGGTCGCCCATCCGCGGATGCCAGCGTGGCTGGCGTGCCCTGCAGATCATGCAGTACCAGCGATGGCACGCGCACATGCTGCGCCTGCCACTGCTGAAGCAGCAGCGAACCCATGCCCCACGTGCAGGTACCGAACAGCGCGCAGTACAACACGATGGGCCGTGATGCCTGCATGGCACGCAGCTTCCATGCAGCCCATGCAGCCGCTGCCGCGAAGAACCCGATCCCGTCGAATCCACCATCGCCGATGCCCAGCATGGACCATGGGGCGGCGCTGTATTCGGGCAGATGGCGCAGCACGAACAGCATGCGTGCGCCCAGCAGGCCGATCAGATACATGTCCAGCAGCACGGCGGTGACGGGTCGCCACGCACCTGCGGCGCGCCCAGGCCAGCAACGCGCCAGCAGCAGCGACAGGATCAATGGAAAGACGGCCAGCACCACCGGCAGTGGCACTGGCCCCAGGCTTGTCATCGACATCTCCCGTCCTGCAGTCCGACAGGCGGCCACTCTGCCGGAACATCCTCCCCGGCGCAGGAGGGAAGCCTGGTCACTCAGGCCGCGTGACGGTCGATCGGGCGCACCGGCGTACCCATCGGTGAAGGCGCCGGCAGCGGCACCGAGGTGCTGGAACGGTCGCGCAGCTTGCCCGCCACCATGCGCCGGTACGTCGCCGGCGTCATGCCGACGACCCGCAGGAACAGGCGCCGGAAAGCGCTCTGGTCCGCATAGCCCACGCCCCATGCCACTTCATCGATGGCCCCGCCCTGCTGCAGCAGCAGCTGCGCCTTGGCGATGCGCAGGCGCTGGCAGTACTCGATGGGACGCAGGCCGGTGGCCTTCAGGAAGCGCCGCTGCAGGGTCCGCGGCTCCAGCCCGGAAGCCTGGCAGATGGCGCCCAGGGTGGCGCCGCGCGCGGCCGTGGGGTGCAGCCAGCGCTGTGCCTTCAGCACGTCGCGGTCGCCATGGGCGAAGTTGGCGCTGAAACGCTCCAGGTCCTGCTGCATGCCCGCCGGCACCACGATGCCCTGCTGCTGCGCCACCGCCGCCATCACGCCCTGGCCGTGCACGCGGTACAGCAGGCGCAGGCCCAGGAAGCGCCATGCCTGCGGGCCGCTCACGGTGAGCAGGTCGCCATCATCCACCAGCGAACGTTCGCTCGGCACCCAGCTGCCGTTCTGCGCATTGAGGCCCGGGAAGCGGCTGGCATCCAGGCTGGCCACCGCACGCCCGGCCAGCAGGCCGGCACGCGAAAGCACGCCGATTCCGTCATTGACGCCCGCCAGCAGGCTGCCGCCATCGTAATGGGCGCTCAGCCAGTCCAGCAGGATGGCCTCGTCACGGATCTGTCCGTGCTGGCTGACCTGGCCGGGGAGCGCGATGATCGCCGGGACAGTGGCGTCCAGCAGTTCGGCTCCGGCGACCCGCTGCGGCCCGCCGCCATCGGCGGCCATCACCCAGCGCGACACCAGGATGCGTGCGGTATGCCGGCCCTGCTGCTGGGCCAGTCGATTGCCCACATGCGCCATCTCGGCCAGCATGGATGCGGCCGACGGATCGGCGCCAGGGTATTCCACTACTGCGATTTCAGTCGGATCGTTCTTGTGTGCGTCCATCTGCTCCTCCTCTTGCCTCTCACGAACCGAGCCGAGCCATTGACGGCGTGACTCTTCGGTGGCTGCAGGTTAGGAATCGCACACAGGCGGCGGCTATGAAGAAAGCTGCAAAGTGCGTCAATACCGAAGCGTTTCAGCAGTTATTGACTCTGGACCACACTCCCGGGTTGATGATGGTCACATTAGGAGGTGCCTATGAACATTGGACAGCTCGCACGCCAGACGGGTGTGCCGATCGATACCGTCCGCTACTACGAGCGCCAGCAACTGCTGCCCGCCGCGCGGCGCTCGCCGGCGGGCTACCGTATCTTCGACCAGGACGCGGTGCGGCGGCTGCGCTTCATCCGGCGCGCCAAGACACTGGGTTTCACCCTGGATGAGATTGCCGGGCTGTTGTCGTTGTCCAGCCGGCGCGACCAGGACATGTCCGATGTGCGCAGCGCCGCAGCAGCCCGGCTGGCCGATGTTGACCAGCGGCTGCGGGAACTGCAGCGGATGCGCGGCGCCCTCGCCCAGCTGATCGATGCCTGCCCCGGCCATGGCGATCTGGCGGCCTGCCCCATCATGGCCGCGTTGCAGGAAGACCCCGCATGAGCGATCGCACGCCCCATGCCTGCTGCAACGGACACGCACCGGCCGGCGCCACAGCTGACGGTGGCAACGCCGCCCACGCTGGCCACCGCGATCCGGTGTGCGGCATGCAGGTGGACCCCGCGACCTCGCCGCACCATGCGCGCGTGGGAGGACAGGACTGGCATTTCTGCTCCGCGCGCTGCCGCGAACGTTTCATCGCCGAGCCGCAGCGTTTCCTGCATCCGGCGTCGGCCGCGCCTGCGCCGGTACCGGAAGGCACGCTGTACACCTGTCCTATGGACCCGCAGATCGTCCAGCCGGGCCCGGGCACCTGCCCCATCTGCGGCATGGCGCTGGAACCGATGATGCCGACCCTGGACGAGGCCGAGAATCCCGAGCTGGCCGATTTCCGTCGCCGTTTCTGGTATTCGCTGCCACTGAGCGTGGCCACCATGGCCCTGGCGATGCTGGCGATGACGCCGCTGCTGCATGGCCTGTCGCCCACCGTGCGGGTATGGCTCGAAGCGCTGCTGGCAAGCCCGGTGGTGCTGTGGGCCGGCGGGCCGTTCCTGAAGCGTTGGGCGCAGTCGATCCGCAACCGCAGCCCGAACATGTGGACGCTGATCGGCACCGGCGTGATTGCAGCCTACGGTTACAGCGTGGTGGCCACCCTCGCACCCGGGCTGTTCCCCGCTTCGTTCCGCCAGCACGGGCATGTCGGCGTGTACTTCGAAGCGGCCGCGATGATTGTTTCGCTGACGCTGCTGGGCCAGGTGCTGGAACTGCGCGCGCGGGCACGCACCTCCGAGGCGATCAAGGCACTGCTGGGACTGGCGCCGAAAACCGCGCGGCGCATCGATGCCGACGGCAGCGAACACGATGTGGAACTGTCGGCGCTGCGTGCCGGCGACCGCCTGCGCGTGCGGCCCGGCGAGAAGGTGCCGGTGGACGGGCATGTGCTGGACGGCCGATCGCACCTGGACGAATCGATGCTCACCGGCGAACCGGTGCCGGTCGCGAAAGGCCCCGGCGACACCGTGATCGGCGCGACATTGAACGGTTCCGGCAGCCTGGTCATCGAGGCCGACCGGGTCGGCGACGGCTCGCTGCTGGCGCAGATCGTGCAGCTGGTAGCGCAGGCGCAGCGTTCGCGTGCGCCGATGCAGAAAATGGCCGACAAGGTCGCCTACGGATTCGTGCTCGCCGTGCTGCTGGTGGCCGTGCTGACGCTGCTGGGCTGGGGCGTGTACGGGCCGGCGCCCTCCTGGACCCATGGCGTGCTCAACGCCGTCGCCGTGCTGATCATCGCCTGTCCATGTGCGCTGGGGCTGGCGACGCCGATGTCGATCATGGTCGCCAGCGGACGCGCGGCGCAGCAGGGCGTACTGTTCCGCGATGCCGAGGCGATCGAAGCGCTGGCTGGCATCGACACGCTGGTGGTGGACAAGACCGGCACACTGACCGAAGGCCGCCCGGTGTTCGGCCAGGTGGTTGCCGCAGCGGGCTTCGATGCGGCGCAGGTGCTGCAGTGGGCGGCCAGCCTGGACCAGGGCAGCGAGCATCCGCTGGCGATGGCGATCGTCGCCGAAGCGCGCAGGCGTGGCACGCCGCTGCTGCCGGTGGCGGGATTCGATTCGCTCACCGGCCTCGGTGCGCGCGGCGCCGTGGAGGATCGCATGCTGCTGATCGGCAACACGGCATTGATGGCCGACCATGACGTGGCGCTGGACCCGGCACTGGTCGCGCAGGCCGATGTACAACGCGCCAAGGGTGCCAGCGTGATGTACCTGGCCACCGATGGCCGGCTGGCCGGCGTACTGTCGGTGGTCGATCCGATCAAGCCCACCACGGCCGAAGCCATCGCGGAGTTGCACGCCGATGGCCTGCGCATCGTGATGGCCACCGGCGATGGTGAACGCACCGCGCGCGCGGTGGCCGCCGAACTCGGCCTGGATGAGGTCCACGGCGAAGCACGCCCGCAGGACAAGGCGACACTGGTGGAGCGCCTGCGGCAGAAGGGGCGGCGTGTCGCGATGGCCGGCGACGGCATCAACGATGCACCTGCACTGGCCGGCGCGGATGTCGGCATCGCGATGGGCAATGGCACCGATGTGGCGATGTCCAGCGCCCAGGTGACGCTGGTCAAGGGCGACCTGCGCGGCATCCTGCGTGCACGCCAGTTGTCGCGAGCCACGCTGCGCAACATGCGCCAGAACCTCGGCTTTGCATTCGCCTACAACGGACTTGGAATTCCCGTCGCCGCAGGGGTGCTGATGCCTTGGGGCATCAGCTTGTCACCGATGCTCGCCGCCCTGGCGATGAGCCTGAGTTCGGTATCGGTGATCGGCAATGCGCTGCGCCTGCGCCGGCAACGTCTTCCAGGCGAATGAATGACGTGCAGAAAACCGTAACAAACGCTTGCCAACCCCGGTACCCATCGCTATGATTTCGCACCTCAGCGACGTGGGGCCATAGCTCAGCTGGGAGAGCGCCTGCATGGCATGCAGGAGGTCAGCGGTTCGATCCCGCTTGGCTCCACCAAACTTCCGGCATTAGGCCGTCGGGAGGTCGCGAACGAAATTGATGAGATCTGCGTCCCCATCGTCTAGAGGCCTAGGACATCACCCTTTCACGGTGGCGACCGGGGTTCGAATCCCCGTGGGGACGCCACTCATCAGGACAATCGAGGACCCGGCCGAAACCGGGTCCTTTTTGTTCACCGCCTCCGGCATCACGTGGTTGGCGCGCTGCATCTCCTTCACCTTCAATGGCGGATGATGGACGCGACAGGAAGCAGAAAAAGCTTCCACAAACGTGAACCAGCCGGTATGATGGGCGGCTAGCAACACGGGGCCATAGCTCAGCTGGGAGAGCGCCTGCATGGCATGCAGGAGGTCAGCGGTTCGATCCCGCTTGGCTCCACCACTTTCAGGCAACAGGCCGCCTGGAAGCGCAGTACAACTTGAGTTTTTCGTGCGTCCCCATCGTCTAGAGGCCTAGGACATCACCCTTTCACGGTGGCGACCGGGGTTCGAATCCCCGTGGGGACGCCAATCATCCCAGGGACCTGTCCAGGCAGGTCACCTACCCTTCGATGGGGCCATAGCTCAGCTGGGAGAGCGCCTGCATGGCATGCAGGAGGTCAGCGGTTCGATCCCGCTTGGCTCCACCACTTCCGGGCACAGGCCGTCTGGAAGCGCAGTACAACTTGAGTTTTTCGTGCGTCCCCATCGTCTAGAGGCCTAGGACATCACCCTTTCACGGTGGCGACCGGGGTTCGAATCCCCGTGGGGACGCCAATTTATCGAAAACCCGGCTTCGGCCGGGTTTTTTTTATGTGCCTGACGGCCGCACACCCGGCAACATGCCTAGAAGCGGCGCGCCATGCCCACCGACGCCGGTGCGGTCGGCTGGAATCCATACTGCACGTACAGGCGATGTGCCTGGCCGTCGGCCAGCAGGCTTACATAGGCGCTTGGCGGCGCGTTCTGCTCCAGCCATCGGCACAACCGCTGCATGACCTCCCTGCCCAGTCCCTGGCCCTGACGCTGCGGAACGACCGCGATATCCACCACCTGCAGGTGGCAGCCACCATCGCCGATGATCCGGCCCATCGCCACCAGTTCCTGCCCTTCGTACCGGCAGACCGCATGCAGCGTATTGGGCAGCCCGCGGGCGGCCGCTTCCGCACTCTTGGCGCTCAGGCCGGCGGCCACGCGCAGCGCCCGGTAGGCCTCGATATCCGGCACGGTTTCCAGCCAGCGCCCGGGCGGCGGTGTGTCTGCAATGCTCATGGAAAACTCCTGTTGTGCGACGGGTCCACCATCCTGCCGCGTTCGGGTCTCACCGGTCGAGAACCGGCTCACGGGCAACAAAAAAGCCAGGCGCTGGGCCTGGCTTTCTGCAGTACTGGTGCCGGTGAAAGGACTCGAACCTTCATGGGGTTTCCCCCGGCTGATTTTGAGTCAGCTGCGTATACCATTCCGCCACACCGGCAGCGTGGCCGCGTAGTGTAATCAAAACCGGCGCCGCTGTGCAGGGGGAAGGATCATGCGGCCGCCTGCCTCGCCTGCCACAGGCGCCAGCTGACCCAGCTCCCCTGCACCACCGTGGCCAGCAGCAGCACGATCACGCTCCACTGCAGCACGCCTGCCAGTTCGATGCTCGCCACGCCGGGCTGCACACGCTCCCGCCACGCCAGCGCCAGGGCAGCGGCGAACCAGCACAAGGCCGCCGGCGCATACGCGCGAAGCACCCTCCTGTTCCAACCGGTCGCGCTCCAATCGGTCAAGCTCCGGCCGGTCGTGCCCGGCTCCATCGCGTCCCCACGCATCCCGTTCCACTCTGTCATGGCGCTGTCCGTCCCGTGTCGATCCAGAGCCATTGTTGCCCGTGGTGCTCTCATGGGCTGAGACGACAGGTTCACCCGAGCAAACGGGGTATCAGTCCCCGCCGTCGCCTTTTTCGGATTGCACGTTGTTGCGGCCGGCCGCCTTGGCCAGGTAACACTGGGCGTCGGCGGCGGCCACGGCATCGTCCACCCGCATGCCGGAGCGGAGGGCCGCGATGCCGATACTCACGCCGACCCCGATGCGTTGTTGCTCCCACGGAATGCCCAGGCCGGCGATGGCCTGCAGCAGGTCGTCGCCGATCCGGCGTGCGCGCTTCAGCGAACAGCCGACCAGGATCACCGCGAACTCGTCGCCGCCCAGCCGCGCCACCACGTCTGAATCACGCACGCCCTGCCGCAGCACGTTCGCCACGGCCCACAGCACGGCATCGCCAGCCAGGTGGCCCCAGGTGTCGTTGACCGGCTTGAAATGGTCCAGGTCGATGAACATCAGCGACGCGGCCTGGCCGGTGCGTTCCAGATGCGCGATCGCCTGCTGCAGGTGCGCTTCGAAGCCGCGCCGGTTCACCAGGTTCGTCAGCGGGTCCAGCTCCGCCAGCTGTCGTGCCTCGCGCTGGCGCGCGCGCAGCTGGGTCACGTCGCGGATCACCCATACCGCGCCACTCAGGCGGCCGGCATCGTCGTGCAGCCACGCCTGCGACAGGTCCACCGGCACGCGCTGCTCACCCTGCACCAGCAGCAGGTCCGAATGCAGGTCCACGGCGTTGCTGTGCGGATCCAGCAGCACGGCCGCGTCCAGCAGCGACTGCGGCGCATATTCGGTGGCCAGCTGCAGTACCGCGGTCACATCCTGCCCCTGCAGCGGCCTTCCATCGGTGCTGCCCAGCGCGCGGATCGCCGCCGCATTGGCATGCTCGATGCGGCCCTGCAGGTCCACGCTGAGCACCAGGTCGGCCACCGCGTCCAGGGTGATCCGGCTGCGCTGCTCGGCATCCAGCACGCGCTGTTCGCTGGTGCGTTCGGCGGTCACGTCCTGGATCTGCGCCACGAAATAGAGCGGCTCGCTGCGTTCGTCGCGGACCAGCGAAACCGACAGCCGGGCCCAGAGGGTACTGCCGTCGCGCCGGAGATAGCGCTTCTCCAGATGGTAATGCGCGTGCTGCCCCTGCAGCAGCCCAGGCACCAGGTCCAGATCGCCGTCGGCGTCGTCCGGATGCGTCAGGCGCCGGAAATCCACCTCCATCAGTTCGCCGCGCGCATAGCCCAGCAGTTGGCACAGCGCATCGTTGACCTCCAGCCACTGCCCTTCCAGCGAAACCAGCGCCATGCCCAGCGCCGCGCTGCTGAACGCGCCGGCGAACTTGCCTTCGGCCAGCCGCGCTTCGGCGCGCGCCTGCTGCAGGTCGCTGACATCGGTATGCGCGCCGGCCATCCACACCGGCTGGCCCTGTGCATCGCGTTCGTAGACCCGCCCACGGTCCTGCACCCACACCCAGTGGCCCAGGCGGTGACGCATGCGCAGCAGGCATTCATAGGCATCGCTGCGTCCTTCCAGATGCGCCCTCAGCAGCCCGTCGGAGCGTGGCAGGTCGTCCGGATGCACCAGCCGCTCGAAGGTGTCGGCCGATACCGGCTGCAGCTCATCCAGCGCATAGCCGACGATGGCGGCCCAGCGCTCATTGACCCGCATCTGACCGGTGCGCACATTCCATTCCCAGCTGCCGGCTGCACAGCCATCGATCACCATCTGCAGACGGCGCACCTGGTCCAGCGCCTGGGCCAGCTGCCCTTCCAGGGCGGTACCGGACGGCATGGGTGGCACCGATGGATCGGTCATCGCCGGCTCCCGCGCGCACGCCGCGCCCGCGCCACACAGGTGTGGCGGGCATGTTCGATTGCAGCGTAGGCCATCATGGCCCTCCCGGATGACAGGCTCCCGGCCCGATACCCCATTCAACCCAAGTCATGCTGAATACGGGATCAAACCGGGCATGCGGTATCACGAACCGTGACCGGATGCGCCGTCGGCTGGCCCTTCCAGGCCGACGGCGGTGTCGTCAGCTGCGCCTGGCGCGGGCGAAAGCGTCGGCCAATGCGTTGTTGGCCGGCGGCGCGGAGGTGGCCGGGCGGCCGGCACCGGTGCCACGTCCCTGCCCCCGCGCGTTGCTGTCCCTGCGAGGCCCGCCATTGCCGGCGCTGCCACCGCCCCGCTCGTCACGTGCGCCGGGCCGGCTGGTGGCCTGCCCCGGGACATCGTCCAGGCGCCGGGTCAGCGCGATGCGCTTGCGCGCCACGTCCACCTCCAGCACCTTCACCTTGATGATGTCGCCGGCCTTGACCACGTCGCGCGGATCCTTGACGAAGGTGTCCGACAGCGCGGAGATATGCACCAGGCCGTCCTGGTGGACGCCTATGTCCACGAACGCGCCGAACGCGGCCACGTTGCTCACCACGCCTTCCAGCACCATGCCTTCGCGCAGGTCCTTGATGTCCTCCACGCCCTCGGCGAAGCGCGCGGCCTTGAACTCCGGACGCGGATCGCGGCCG
>Ga0160467_101038_pt1 | contig 14908 bp, 9 predicted proteins | sample HID1972I_E11MG_FD_108221 | JGI IMG/M metagenome (GOLD analysis project Ga0160467, IMG submission 108221) | Enriched pill bug-associated microbial communities from UW Madison campus, WI, USA - HID1972I_E11 MG | ecosystem: Host-associated > Arthropoda: Insects > Digestive system > Unclassified ...
CACCATCGCCCAGCGGATCGTGCGTGCGAAGCGCACGCTGGCGCATCGGCAGGTGCCGTTCGAAGTGCCCCGGGAGGCGTCATTGCCGGAACGGCTGCAATCGGTGCTGGAGGTGGTCTACCTGGTGTTCAACGAGGGGTATGCGGCCAGCGCCGGCGATGACTGGATGCGACCGGCGTTGTGCGAGGAGGCGTTGCGGCTGGGGCGGATACTGGCAGGCCGGCTGCCGGCGCAGGTGCCGGTGCACGGCCTGCTGGCACTGATGGAACTGCAGGCGTCGCGCAGTGGCGCGCGTGCTGCCGCCGATGGTCGTGCGGTGCTGTTGGAGCAGCAGGACCGTGCGCGCTGGGACTGGCTGCAGATCGCGCGTGGACGGGCTGCACTGCAGAGAGCGAGGCAGCTGGGCGGCGATGACGACCCCTACGTGCTGCAGGCCGGCATCGCCGAATGCCATGCGCAGGCACGCGCGGCAGAGCTTACGGACTGGGCGCGGATCTCGGCACTGTACGCACGCCTGCTGCAGGTGCAGCCTTCGCCGGTGGTTGCATTGAACGCGGTGGTTGCCGTATCGCGAGCCGAGGGTCCCTTTGTCGCATGGGGTCGGTTGCAACCGTTGCTGCAGGATGCGCGACTGCAGGCCTACGCGCCGTTGTGGGCCGTGCGCGGGGAGCTGCTTGCGCAGCTGGGACGAGCGGAAGATGCGCGCAGGGCATTTGCCCATGCCGCCACGCTGGCCACCAACACGCGCGAACGTGAGGTGCTGCTGGCACGTGCCGGCCAGGGTGGATAGTGCTTTCCGCCATCCCGGCTTGCCGTCCTGATGCCGCGACGCGTCGCGCGCGCGTGGCTTACACTCGCCTTCCTGTCGATGTCCTGCTGGAGAGCGCAATGAAGCGAGTGGTGTTGAGCGTGCTGGCCCTGTCGGTGTCCAGCGCACTGATGGCGGCGACGCCGAAATTCGATGGTGCGCGGATTTCCGCCGACGTGAAGGAGCTGGCATCCGATGCCTACGAAGGCCGGTCACCCGCGACCGCCGGCGAGCAGAAGACACTGGCCTTCCTGAGCCGGCAGTTCGAGGCTGCCGGGCTGCAGCCGGGCGGCGATCTGCAGGATGGCAAGCGCCTGTGGACCCAGGCTGTGCCGCTGCGCAAGGGCGATATCGTCGGCACGCCGCAGTTGACGCTGCACCAGGGCGCGAAGGCGTTGCCGCTGGAGCAGGGCAGGCAGATCGCGGTACGTGCTGCGATGAATGGCGCAGAGCGCGTGGACATCGACAAGGCGCCGCTGGTGTTCCTCGGCTACGGCGTGAAGGCGCCGGAGAAGAAATGGGACGACTTCAAGGGCGTGGACCTGGACGGCAAGATCGCGGTCGTGCTGATCAACGATCCGGATTTCGAGACCGGCCAGGGCGATTTCGATGGCAAGGGCATGACCTATTACGGTCGCTGGACCTACAAGTACGAGGAAGGTGCGCGCCAGGGTGCGCTGGGCGTGCTGATCGTGCATGAGACCGCGCCGGCATCCTATGGCTGGGCGACGGTGGCCGGCTCCAACACCAACACCATGTTCGATGTGGTGCGCGACAACCCGGCCGACAGCCATCCGCTGCTGGAGGGCTGGATACAGCGCGATCTTGCGGTGGACCTGTTCAAGTCGGCGGGGCTGGATTTCGATACGCTGAAGAAGCAGGCCCAGCAACGTGATTTCAAGCCGGTACCATTGACGGGCGCGAGCCTGGACGCGGCGTATGCAGTGAAGAGCGAAGTGATCACCTCGCACAACGTGGCCGCGCGCCTGGAAGGCAGCAGCCACCCGGACGAGACGGTGGTGTACAGCGCGCACTGGGACCATATCGGCGTGGGTGAGCCGGACGCCAACGGCGACCGCATCTTCAACGGCGCGCTGGACAATGCCAGCGGCACCGCGTCGCTGGTGGAACTGGCGCGTGGATTCGCCAAGGCGCCGCGTCCGCAGCGTTCGCTGCTGTTCCTGGCGGTGACTGCCGAAGAGAAGGGCCTGCTGGGCTCGGAGTACTACGCCACCCATCCGCTGTATCCGCTGGAAAAGACCGTCGCGGTGATCAACATGGACGGCATGGCGCCGTTCGGCCCATCGCGCGATTTCGGCATCTACGGCGCGGCGCGCTTCGAGCTGCTGGACCAGTTGAAGGACGTGGCCAGCCGTTGGGACATCCGCTATACGCCGGATCCGAAGCCGGAAGCGGGCCTGTTCTTCCGCTCGGACCACTTCCCGTTTGCCAAGCGTGGCGTACCGGCACTGTCCTGGTCGGCCGGCCAGGATTGGGTGGATGGGGGTGTCGCCGCGGGCAGGAAGGCATCGGATGACTACACCGCCAGGCGCTATCACCAGCAGGGCGATGAGTGGCAGCCGGACTGGAAGTTTGCCGGCGCGGCCCGCGATCTGGAGGTGCTGTATACCCTGGGCAGCGAGCTGGCCAATTCGCGCGCGTGGCCGAACTGGAGTGCGGAAGAGGCGTTCCGCGCGGTACGCGACGCCAGCGCCGGGCAGCGCCGCTGACAACAGCGCGGCTGGAGCCGACCCATGGTCGGCTGCAGCACATCCGGATGGCGCCGGCCCAGGCCGACCTGCGCGGGTCGCATAGCCTGGTCTGAGCCGACCATGGGCCGGCTCTACCGGTGCCTTGCCGGCGGTTTCATCGCCGATATCCGGGTATTCGTCGCGCCGGGGTTGCCGGTACCGCGTTGGGCTCTATGCTCGAGCTGTCCCTTAGTGAAGACGTCAGCATGTACGCCAGTGTCTCCCTGATTTTCCGGCATCTCCTTGCGTGGACCGCGGCGCTGATCGTGGCCGGCATGGTATGGAGTGGCATCTTCAGCGGCATGCGTGATGGTCCGGGCTGGGTATTCGGGCTGCTGGCCATGTTCCTGATGCTGTCCGCACTGGGCAGCGCGATCACGCATCTGCGCCGGGTGTGGCTGGTGGCCGGGCGGCTGGATGCCAGCACCCTGTCCAGCCGCCAGCGTCGCCAGATCGAACTGCCGATGGATGCCGCGCCGGCGTTCGCGTTGCTGGAAATGGCGATCGCCGAGATGCCCCGCGTGGAGGACATCGAAAGCGCTCCCGGCAGCCTGCAGGTCCGTGCCTACGTGCGTCGCGTGGACCCATGGAATGGTCGCCAGCCTTCGCGCTGGAACCTGCCTGCGCGGCTGGCGATCAAGCGCAACAGCGTGCAGGCAACGGTGACGCCGGGGCAGGGCACCAGCACCGTGACGCTGCTGTTCGAGCCCGATGCCGGCTGGTGGGCGGACCTGCTGGCACTGGACGAGGGCAGCAACTTCGAGAATGCCGAGGCCGTGACCCGCTCGATGACCCGCCGCGTGGCCGAACAGCGCCGCGACGAACAGGCGGCTGCCGAACAGACCCAGGTGGAAAAGGAACTTTCCGTGGCGCGCCTGAACCTGCTGCACGCGCAGGTGGAACCGCATTTCCTGTACAACACGCTGGCCAATGCGCAGGTGCTCACGCGTACCGATCCGGTACGTGCCGAGCAGATGCTGGGACACCTGATCCAGTACCTGCGCAGCTCGCTGCCAAGTGTGGACGAATCGGTCTCCACGCTGGGCGTGGAGCTGGAGCGCACGCGCGCCTATCTGGAGATCCTGCGCATCCGCATGGGCGCGCGACTGGGCGTGGAGGTGCAGGTGCCCGATGCGCTGCATGCGGTGTGCCTGCCGGCAATGGCGCTGCAGACGCTGGTGGAGAACGCCATCAAGCACGGCCTGGAGCCGAAGCCCGGCGGCGGCACTATCTGGATCATCGCCCGTGGCTTCGACGATCATGTCACGGTGACGGTGGCCGACGACGGGCTGGGGTTCGGGCAGGGTACCAGCGGCACCGGCATCGGCCTGAAGAACCTGCGCGAACGCCTGCGGCTGACCTGTGGTGAACACGCTGGTGTGGCGATCGTGGCCAATTTCCCCACCGGGGTCGCTGCCACGCTGACCCTGCCCCTGCCCCGGCCCGCGAAGGAGGTGGCCGGTCATGCGGCTTGATGCGTTGATCGCAGAAGATGAGGAACTGCTGCGCGCGTCGCTGGTGCAGCAGCTGGGACGGCTGTGGCCGGAGCTGCGCATCGTGGCCGAATGCGAGGACGGCGCCAGTGCGCTGGAACAGCTGGCCGACAAGCAGCCGGACGTTGCGTTCCTGGACATCCGCATGCCCGGCATCACCGGCATCCAGGTGGCGCGCGCACTGGCAGAACTGAGCCCGCGCACGCAGGTGGTGTTCGTTACCGCGTACGACCAGTACGCCATCGATGCCTTCGAACAGGGAGCAATGGACTATCTGCTCAAGCCGGTGAGCGACGAGCGGCTGCTGGCCACGCGCGAAAGGATCCTGGCGCGCATGCCGGCCGCGCGCAATGACGATGCGGTGCTGGAGAAACTGCTGCAGCGCCTGGACCGTGGCGAGGGTCGCACGCAATCGCCGCCGCTGGCCTGGATCACCGCCAGCAATGGCCGTGACACGGTGCTGATCATGCTGGAGGACGTGGTGTATTTCCGGGCCGACAACAAGTACACCACGGTGGTGACGGCGGCCGGCGAGAGCCTGCTGCGCACGCCGCTGCGTGAACTGCTTGCTGTGCTGGATCCGCAGCAGTTCCGCCAGGTGCACCGTTCCACCATCGTCAACATGAAGGCCGTGGCTGCGGTAAGCCGCGATGATACCGGCCGCGGCCTGCTGCGCCTGCGCGAACGCCCGGAAACGCTCACCGTCAGCCAACCCTTCATGACGCTCTTCCGCGGCATGTAAAAAGGGGGACGGAGGAACTTGAATTTTCCGGCGAAAATTCAAGTTCCTCCGTCCCCCTTTTCGTTCCCCTTTACGTTCCCGTTTTTTGGGGTCAGAAGGCGGGTTGCAGGGTCAGGTCGCGGTGGCTGCTGGTTTCGCCTACATGGTTGAGGCGGCCGACGAGTTCGGAATGCTGCTTCATGCGGCCGATCTCGGTCATGATGCGGATGTCTTCATGGCGCAGCTCGCGCCGTTCGGTCACTGCCTGCTTGTAGTCCAGCACTTCCGGGTAGTGCTCAGCCATGCCCAGTGCATCGGCCACATGCTCCACGCTGTCGGCCTTCGACGTGATGCGCGCGCGGCTGTTGAATGCCTTCATCCAGCGCTCGAAACCGGCCTGCTGGTCGAACATGTTGGCCATGAACCAGATGACGAACAGGATCGAGACCCATGAACCGATCACCACGACCACGCGGGTCAGGGTGATGTGGTAATCGTCGCGCCAGAGGTAGTTCGTGATCAGCCCGAGGATCAGCAGCGATGCCGCCTGCCAGCCGACGATCGAGGCGATAAGCCACTGGCACTTGGCCTGCGCCAGCACCGCTACTTCCTCGCGGATCTGTTGTTCACTCAGATTGCGCCAGTGCGCGACCTGTTTTTCGAACGGGCTGCTGTACAGCTCGTTGTCTCTAAGCAGCAATCCCAAACCCTTGAACAAAGCAATCATGGCTGGCTCCCTTCTGGAACGTGCGGCGATCAGCATTGGACGGTGTGGCGGATTCAGTTCTAGCACTTCCTGCGGGCCGTGCAATGGGTGAAATGCGAAGCGTTGCAGGGCTTCTGCCTGAATGGGTGGCGATTGACGCGCTGCATCATCGCGTTTCCGGCCTGCGACAGGATGTCGCAGGGCAATGTCTGCTGCGGATGCACATGAAACCGGAACCGGGCAGGCGGGCTCGCCATGACGCCCGTGATCTCACAGAATCAGGACGGACCGCGCAGCACGCGGCCATTTCCCTGTCGACCTGGATACGTGATGCCGCCGTTGCTGCACCGTCTTTCCCGCCCCGTTACCGCACCGATCCGGCGCTGGGTGCTTGATGCGTTTCCACGTGGCCAGAGTGGTATCGACTACGATCATCCGCAAGGCGACCCCGGCTGGTTCGGGCCCGGCAGCGTGACCTGGCGGATGCACGCCGAACTGCCTTCGATGCTGGCCGGCGGCCTGTGTGCATTGATGTTGCAGACCCTGCACCCGCGCGCGCTGGCCGGTGTCTACGATCATTCCAATTTCCGCCAGGACCTGGTCGGGCGCCTGCGCCGCACCACGGCCTTCGTTGCCGGCACCAGCTATGCACCGTCGGCCGAGGTGGAAGCGCTGGTGCACAAGGTGCGCCGCATCCATGCGGGAATCCGCGGGCACACCGCGGAGGGCGAGCCCTACGCTGCCGATGAGCCGCAGCTGCTGACGTGGGTGCACGTGACCGAGGCCTACGGCTTCCTGCATGGCTATCGTCGCTATGGCCGCGAGGTTCCGACCGTCATCGCAGATCGCTACTACGATGAATATCGTCGCGTGGCCGAGGCGCTGGGCGCGGTGGATGTGCCGCGCAGCGAGGCGGAGGTGGATGGCTACTTCCGCGCCCGGCAGCCGGAACTGCGCGTGGATGAGCGTTCGCGGGAGGTGCTGCAGGTGTTGTCCGGCGTGCGCCTGCCGGTGCCTGTTCCGGGCCTGTCGCGCACCATGTTCCTGGGGGCCGGTGCGGCGCTGCTGCCGGACTGGGCCGAGGCGATGCTTGAGCGCACTGTCGCCCAGCGAGCCCAGGCGGCGGCATCAGCCAGGCTGGTGCAGGGCATGGCGCCACTGTTCCGACGTGCACTGCCCGATGGCCTGGCCAGCCGTGCCTGCGCACGCGTGGGCGTGCCGGTGGATGTGCTTAGTGCATGGCCGCCAGAACGATGATCCGCGTTCGCATCCGCGCCATGGGGGGGATGCCACGAAGGAAAACGGGCGCCCTGTGGCGCCCGTTCGTGTCAGATCACCACACCTTGACCCGCTTGTCCGGGGCCAGGTAAAGCTTCTGGCCTTCCTTCACTTCGAATGCCGGGTACCAGGCATCGATGTTGCGTACGGTCAGGGCGCGGAACTGGCCCGGTGCATGCACGTCGGTCAGCAGCGAGTTGCGCAGTGCCTGCTCGCGGCTCTTGCTCCGCCACGCCTGGGCGAAGCCGAGGAAGAACCGCTGGTCCGGGCTGAAGCCTTCGATGTCCTGTGCCGGCTTGCCCTGCAGGGACAGCTGGTAGGCGTCGTAGGCAGTACCCAGGCCGGCCACGTCGGCAATGTTCTCGCCCAGCGTCAGCCGGCCATTGACGTGTGCGCCGGGGAACGGTTCGTAGCTGCTGAACTGCGCGGCCAGCGCGTCGCCGGCGGCATTGAATTTCTCCAGGTCCTGCGGCGTCCACCAGTTGTGCAGGCGGCCGGTTTCATCGAACAGCGCGCCGGCATTGTCGAAGCCGTGGCTGATTTCGTGGCCGATGACCGCACCGATCGCACCGTAGTTCACCGCATCGTCGGCGGCACCGTCGAAGAACGGCGGCTGCAGGATCGCGGCGGGGAACACCAGGCGGTTTTCCAGCGGCACGTTCATCGCGTTGATGGTCTGCGGCAGCATCGCCCACTCGCCATGGTCCGGTGCCTTGCCGAGCTTGGCGATGTTGCGCCTGTAATCGAACAATGCCGCGCGCTGCGCATTGCCCAGCGGATCATCGCGCCTGATCTCCAGGCCGGTGTAGTCGCGCCATGTGTCCGGATAGCCCATGCCGACCTTCAGGCCGGCCACCTTGGCCTTGGCATGCTCCCGGGTCTGCGGGGACATCCATTCCAGCGCATCGATGCGGCGACCAAACGCAGCGATGATGTTCTTCGCCATCTCGTCGGCACGTTCCTTGGTCCTGGCGTCGAAATGCTTTTCGACGTAGCGCTTGCCGATCGCTTCGCCCACCGCCTGGTTGGCATCATCGACCGCGCGCTTCCAGCGCTCGCTCTGCTGGGGCGTGCCGCTGAGCGCGGTGCCGTGGAAGGCGAAGCGCGCGTCGGCGAAGGCCTTCGGCAGGTAGGCGGCGGCGCGGTCCAGGGCGTGGAAGGCCAGGTAGTCCTTCCAGGCATCCAGGGGCTCTGTGGCGACCAGCCGCGACAGGCCGGCGACCGCCTTGGGCTGCCACACGATGAAATCCTGCTGCTGCGCCAGGCCGGCGGCATCAAGGAACGCAGCCCAGTCCATGCCCGGCGCCTTGGCGCTGAAATCGGCCTGGGTCCAGGGATTTGCACCCTTGGCCACGTCGTTGGTTTCTTCCTGGCTGGCATGTGCCTGGGCGATCTTCGTTTCCAGGGCGACGATACGCCTGGCCTTGGCAGCCGCGTCGGCGACTCCGGCAAGCTGCAGCAGCTGGGCGATGTAGCGCTGGTACTGGCCACGCAGTTCGGCCATGCGGCCGTCACCCAGGTAGAAATCGCGGTCCGGCATGCCCAGGCCACCCTGCACCAGGTACGGCGCGGTGCGTGCAGGCTGCAGCAGATCCACCGATACCCACAGTCCGAACAGGTGGTCGGTGTAGAAGTTGGTGGCGTTGAGCAGGTCCACGTCGGCGCGCATGTCCCCGCCCAGCGCACGGGCCAGCGCAGCCTTGTCGGTGAGCGCGCCGATGGCGTCCAGCTGCGGCTGCAGCGGCGCCAGCCCGCGTTGCTCGATGCCGTCTTCATCCATGTAGGCGGCGTAGTAGTCGCCGATCAGCTTGTCTTCGCCGCTGGCCTGGGCCATGCCGGCGGCGCCTTCGAGGATGGCGCGGGTATCGGCCTGGGTCTTTTCGGCGATGACGTTGAAGCTGCCGAACCGCGAGCGGTCGGCCGGAATCTCGGTGTTCTTCACCCAGCTGCCGTTGGCGAAATCGAAGAAGTTGTCACCTGCGACGACGCTGCGGTCCATGCCGCCTGCGTCGAACCCGAAGCTGCCCAGCTGCGGCGTGGTGGCCGGCGCGGCGGCGGCCGGCGAGGCCTGCGTTGCATCGGCCGGGGCAGGGTCGCCGCACGCGGCCAGCGACAGCGACAGGCTGGCGGCGATGGCGAGCAGCAGGGGAGAGCGGCGCAGCATGGGCATGGAAGTCTCGAGCGACGGAAAACGCAAGTCTAATCCCTGCGCGGCCATCGATAGCGCCGGCAGCCTTGCCGCGTTGGAGCGGGAACTTTGCGGGATATGGCGGGACCTGTGCAGGCACTCTTCCTGTCGTCATCTCCCTGATGCATGCTGCACGCAGGGGACCCTCCCTGCCGCGCTCCGCAGTGCCAGCGAAAGGCGGTGGGTGGGTGCTTCAAGAAATCCAGGCCACGGCCGCTCTGGGCTGTAACAGGGGAATCGTTTCGCGCATGAGAGCAGGGAGTCATCAGCTGCGGCGGTACCACGCATGACCACGCCGGATCCGGCGCAGGCCAGGCCGTTGCGTTTGCTCCTGTGGGGCGGCGTGGCGCTTGGCGTGCTGCTGGGCGGCGGCCTGGCGGCGATGCTGGCCGATGACCTGCATCGACGCGAGGCCGCCGCCCAGGGGCAGAGCCACACGCTGGTGGTGGCAAGCGAACGCCTGCTGTGGCTGGAGCTGCGCAACCTGGAGCGGGCCATGCGTGGCATCGCAGCCGATGCGGCGCAGCTGCTGCACAGTATTCCCGACCAGGCGCCGGCGCTGCTGGATGAAAGCATCGCCGGGGTGCTGGCGCGCCATGCCGAACTGGACAGCATCCTGGTGGTGGACCAGTACGGTCGCGCGCTGACCCGTGGCGTGGGCGACCTGCAGCTGCCGCTGTGGGTGGATGGCCAGCGTCGCGGGCAGGGCAGCGATCTGTACATCGGCCCCCCGCAGCGCAGGGACGGCCTGCGCTGGGTCGTGCCGCTGGCATTGCCGCTGGACGAGGAGCGCTGGCTGCTGGTCCGCCTGCAGGCCGGCGAACTGCAGCGCATTGTCAGCGGGCTGGACATCGGCGCCCAGGGCACGGTGACCGTTTCGGACAGCGAAGGTCATGTGCTGGCGCGAGCGCCGCATGACGCGAAGCTGGTCGGCAAGCGTTTTCCAGGCCTGGAGCAGCACGCCAGGGCCGGCGACGATGGCGTGGACATGCTGGGCGCGACGGTCAGTCCGCTGGACGGTGTAACGCGCATAGCCGCGAGGAACACCCTGCGCGAATACCCGCTGACCGTCTATGCCGGCCTGGGCCAGCAGGCGATGTTGGCGCCCTGGTGGCCGTATGTGCAGGCCTTGCTGGCGATGTACCTGCTGTACTGGCTCCTGCTGGCGGCGCTCTACTGGGGGGTGGGTCGTGCGGCGAAACGGCAGCACGTGCTGGCCGAGGAACTGCGTGCCGGCCATGCCGAGCTGCTGCTTGCGCACCAGGTAGGGCGCGTCTGCACCTGGTACGTGGACGACGATGCCTGCCAGCTGCATTGGTCGCCGCTGGCCCGTGACATTTTCGGGGTGGACCTGGATGCGATGCCGCTGGCTGATTTCTTCGCGCGTGTGCATCGCGATGAATCGGCCCGCGTGCAGGCGTCGTTCGACCGCGCGTTCGCCGGGGAAGCGCCGCTGGATGAAGTCTTCCGGGTGGTGCTGCGCGGTGGCGAAGTGCGCTGGGTGAGCGCGCGCGGGCAGCGGGTGGCGATGAGCGACCGTCGCCGGCGCATGGTCGGTGCGCTCACCGACGTCAGCGAGCGCTACCTGGCGCGCGAGCGGATGGACCAGGCCGAGCGCCATTTCCGCCTGCTGTTCGACCGCAATCCCGCACCGTTCTGGGTGTTCGACCCGGAAACGCTGCGCTTCATCGAGGTCAACCGCGCGGCCGAGCGGCAGTATGGCTACAGCCGCGAGGAGTTCCTGTCGATGAGCATCCTCGACATACGTCCACGCGAAGGCTGGGACGAGATCCACCGGGCGATCGCCGATGCCCGCGTGGGCGATCTGCCGGACGCGAAGGTCCGCCTGCACCAACGCAAGGACGGGTCGGTGTTCGAAGTGCGCGCGCACCTGTCGCGGCTGGATTTCGACGGCCGCGCGGCCTGCCTGGTGCTGGCCGAGGACATCAGCGAGCGGTTGGCCCATGAACGCGAGCTGGCCTACCACGCCAGCCATCATCCGGGCACCGGACTGCTCAATACCCGTGCGCTGGCGCAGGCGCTGGACGAAGGCGGACGGGGCTATACAGTCGCCTTCATCCAGCTGCGCGGCCTGCAGCTGGTGGCCGATGCGCTGGGGCGCGAGGTGGGCGAAGCGGTGCTGCAGGCCGTGGCTGGCCGACTGGGCGAGCTGGCCGCCCGCCATGGCTGGCTGGCGTTCCAGCCTGCGGAAGACTTCGTATTCGCCTTCAGTACTGCCAATGACACGCAGCACGTGCTGGATGCGGTGGTGGAGGTTGTCTCCGGTCCGGTGCGTGGACAGGATTCGCTGCACCAGTTCGAACCAAGCGTCGGCGTCGCCGTACATGAAATGGGCGACGGCCTGCATGCCGAGCAGGTGATCGGCATGGCTGCGCAGGCCGCGCACAGCGCCCGCGCGGAGGGGGACGTACTGGCCTGGTTCGATCCTGGCGTCAACGCGCGGTTGGCCGAGCGGTTGCGCCTGGCCGGGCGTATCCACAGTGCCATCGACAGCGAATTCGAACTGTATTTCCAGCCCATCTGCCATGCCGCCGACGGTGCGCCTGCCGCGCTGGAGGCCCTGTTGCGCTGGCCGCAGGCCGATGGCAGTTTCATCGCGCCATCGGACTTCATCCAGCTGTGCGAGGACACCGGGTTGATCCTGGCGCTCGGGCGCTGGGTGATCCGTGCAGCGGCACGGGCGCAACGGCAGCTGCTGGATGCAGGACGCGATGACCTGCCGATCGCGATCAATGTCTCGGCGGCGCAGTTCTTCAATGGCGATCTGGTCGATGACTTCGCGCGCGTGATGCAGGAGTTCGGCCTGCCACGTGGCGCGCTGCAGGTGGAGCTGACCGAAAGCAGCCTGATGCGGCGCCCGGCGCAGGCGATGCAGACCATGCGTCGCCTGCACGAGCAGGGGGTATGCGTATCGCTGGACGACTTCGGCACCGGCTATTCCAGCATGTCCTATCTCCAGCACCTGCCGCTGGACATGCTGAAGATCGACCGCAGTTTCGTCGCCGACGTGGAAACCAATCCACGCAACGCGTCGATCTGCCGTGCGCTGCTGTCGCTGGGCCACAGCATGGGCCTGGCCATCATCGCCGAGGGCGTGGAAACGCCGGGCCAGCTGCAGTGGCTGGCGGCGCATGGCTGCGACCAGGTGCAGGGTTACCTGCTCGGCCGGCCGGCACCGCTGGAGAAGATCATCGCCCAGCTGGATGCGGTGGAGGCCTGAGGCGACCCCGCGCCAGGCCCTGTGGCACGCAGGCGGCATTGGGTCCATGGCTGGAATGAACTGGTTGGCCGGTCGTGTTTTCCGGAGTGGGTGCCAGGCATAAGCTGGCGTGGCACATCCAAGGTTCCCGTCATGACCCTGCAGCCGTCCCTGTATATCTCCCATGGTTCGCCGATGACGGCCCTGCAACCGGGGCTCACCGGCGAGCGCCTGTCCGAACTGGGCGCACGCCTGCCACGGCCACGCGCGATCGTGATGGCCAGCGCGCACTGGCTCAGCGAACTGCCTCGGGTGGGTGCGCATCCGCAGCCGCCGACGATCCATGATTTCAGCGGTTTCCCCGAGCCGCTGTACCAGCTGCGCTATCCCGCGCCCGGTGCGCCGCAGCTGGCGGTGCAGGTGCAGCAGCTGCTGGCGGATGCCGGCCTGCCCGCGCAGCTGGATGCCTCGCGTGGCCTGGATCATGGTGCATGGGTTCCGCTGCGGTTCCTGTTTCCGGATGCGTCGATTCCGGTGGTCCCGGTGTCGCTGCAGCCCCACCTGGGGCCTGCCCACCAGCTGGCGCTGGGCCGTGCACTGGCGCCCCTGCGCGCGCAGGGCGTGCTGCTGGTGGGTTCGGGAAGCATCACCCACAACCTGCACGATTGGCGCCATTACCAGCAGGGCAAGGACGCACCGTATGTACGCCCGTTCATCGGCTGGGTGGAGGAGCGGCTGGCTGCCGATGATGTCCAGGCGCTGCTGGATTACCGTCGCCAGGCACCGCATGCCGAACGCGCGCACCCTACCGACGAGCATCTGCAGCCGCTGCATTTCGCGGTGGGCGCGGCCGGTACGGGCCGCCTTGGCGCCCAGCGCATCGACGCGGGTATCGATGCCGGCATGCTGGCCATGGACATCTACCGGTTCGACGGCGAGCACGCGTAGTGCCCGCGCGGCTGTCGCTCCGCTGAGCCGGCGCGTGCCCCGGCATGCGCGCCGGTACCCGTGTGTGCTAGTTTTTTCGCGTTCGTGGCGCCCGGCTGCACAGCCTTCCTTTCCCGGCGTCGTTACCTGGAAGATGCATGCACACCATTGAAGTCGTCCTGGCGATGCTGGTCGCGGTGGTCGCCAGCGGCTACCTGGTCCGGGTCCTGCCTTTCTCATTGCCGCTGCCCCTGGTGCAGATCGCACTCGGTGCAGTCATCGCCGGTGTGTTCAACCGCGGTCATGAGCTCGACCCGGACATGTTCTTCCTGTTGTTCCTGCCGCCGCTGCTGTTCCTGGATGGCTGGCGCATTCCGAAGCAGGGACTGTTCCGCGACAAGGGCGCGATCCTCGAACTGGCCTTCGGGCTGGTGGTGTTCACGGTGATCGGCGCGGGCCTGCTGATCCACTGGATGATCCCGGCGATGCCGTTGGCGGTCGCCTTCGCGCTGGCGGCGATCATCTCGCCGACCGATCCGGTGGCGGTCGGCGCGATCGCATCCCGGGCGCCGATCCCGAAGCGGCTGATGCACATCCTGGAAGGCGAATCTCTGCTCAACGATGCCTCCGGCCTGGTCTGCTTCCGCTTCGCGGTGGCGGCGGTGATGACCGGGACGTTCTCGCTGGCCAATGCCTCGCTGACCTTCCTGTGGGTGGCCGCCGCCGGCCTTGCGGTGGGCGTGGCGGTGACGCTGGGGGTGTCCACGTTCCAGCGCTGGCTGTGGCGTCGCTTCGGCGAGGAGCCGGGCGCGGCGATGCTGGTCAACCTGCTGATTCCGTTCGCGGCCTACCTGCTGGCCGAAGAGATCAATGCATCGGGCATCCTGGCGGCGGTGGCGGCCGGCATCAGCATGAGCTACGTGGAGCTGACCGGACGGGTGTCGGGCAGCATGCGCGTGCAGCGTTCGGCGGTATGGAACATGCTGCAGTTCACCTTCAACGGCATCATGTTCGTGCTGCTGGGCGAGCAGCTGCCGGGGATCGTGGAACGGGCCATCGCCACCATGAGCGAGACCGGCCACCACAACCCGTGGTGGCTGGCAGTGTACGTGGTGGTGATCAACCTGGCGCTGATCCTGCTGCGCCTGCTGTGGGTATGGCTGTCGCTGCGCTGGAACCTGCTGCGCGCGCGCCGGCGGGGCGAACAGGAGCAGGAGCGACGGCCAAACTGGCGCATCGTGGTGGCTACCTCGGTGGCCGGCGTCCGTGGTGCGATCACCCTGGCCGGCGTGCTGACCCTGCCGTTGTTCCTGCCGGGAGGCGATCCGTTCCCGGCACGTGATCTGGTGATCTTCCTGGCGGCGGCGGTGATCCTGTTCTCGCTGGTGGGCGCCAGCGTGGCGCTGCCCCGGCTGTTGAAGGGCCTGCAGTTGCCGGCCGATGCCGGTGAGCGCAAGGAGGAGGATGTAGCACGCAAGCTGGCATCGAAGGCGGCGCTTTCCGGCGTGGAGCGGATGCGCCAGCAGCTGGTGCAGAACCAGACGACCGAGAACGTGCAGCTTTACAACGATGCGGCGGCACGGGTGAGCCTGCTGTACCAGCGTCACCTGGAAAAGGACAACGGGCCGGACGTGGATCCGGAGAAGGTGCGGCGGATGGAGCGCGGATACCGTCAGCTGCGCAGCGCCGGCCTTACCGCCGAGCGCGAGGAACTGTTCCGGCTGACCCGTCGCGGCGTGATCTCCGATGAGATTTCGCGAAAGCTGATCCGCAACCTGGACCTGCTGGAATCACGCCAGAAGGAATGACGGGGGCG
>Ga0160467_101041_pt1 | contig 14818 bp, 10 predicted proteins | sample HID1972I_E11MG_FD_108221 | JGI IMG/M metagenome (GOLD analysis project Ga0160467, IMG submission 108221) | Enriched pill bug-associated microbial communities from UW Madison campus, WI, USA - HID1972I_E11 MG | ecosystem: Host-associated > Arthropoda: Insects > Digestive system > Unclassified ...
GGCCGGTCAGCCGTCCAGCGTCGGGTAATCGGTATAACCGTGTTCGCCGCCGCCATACAGGGTTGCCTGGTCCAGCTGCGCGAGGGGCGCACCGCGGCGCAGCCGCTCGACCAGGTCCGGGTTGGCGATGAACGCGCGTCCGAACGCCACCGCGTCCGCATAACCGGACTGCGTGGCTTCCCTGGCGCTGGCTTCGTCATAGCCGTTGTTGACGATCCACGGTCCGCGGAAGCGGGCACGCAGGGCACGGTAATCGAAGGCAATGTTGTTGCGGTCGCCACCGGTCGCGCCCTCGATGACATGCACGAAGGCCAGCCCGCCGATGCCGTCCAGCCGTTCCACCGCACGTTCGAACAGGGCCTGGGGCGCGCTGTCGTGCGCATCGTTGGCCGGGGTGGTGGGCGAAAGGCGTACCCCGGTGCGCCCGGCGCCGATGCTTCCAGCCACAGCCTCGACCACCTCGAACAGCAGGCGCGTACGGTTTTCGATGCTGCCGCCGTATTCGTCATCGCGGTGGTTGCTGCCGTCGCGCAGGAACTGGTCGATCAGGTAACCGTTGGCTGCATGCACCTCCACGCCATCGAAGCCGGCGGCGATGGCATTGCGCGCGGCACGGCGGTAGTCCTCGACGATGCCAGGCAGTTCATCGAGGGCCAGCGCACGCGGTGCGGAGACATCCTCGAATCCGTGCGCGGTGAAGGTCTTGGCATTGGCGCGGATCGCGCTGGGCGCCACCGGCACTTCGCCGTCCGGCAACAGGCTCACGTGCGAGATGCGGCCGACATGCCACAGCTGCAGCACGATCCTGCCGCCGCACGCGTGCACTTCGCCGGTGACGTTCTTCCAGCCCTGGACCTGGGCGTCACTGTAGATGCCGGGCGTGTCCAGGTAACCCTGGCCCAACAGGCTGATCTGGGTCGCCTCGGCGATCAGCAGCCCAGCGCTGGCGCGCTGTCCGTAGTATTCGGCTGCCAGCGGAGAGGGAACGCGATCAGCCTGCGCGCGGTTGCGCGTCAGCGGTGCCATGACGATGCGGTTGGCGATGTCGATGTCGCCAAGACGGGTGGGGGAGAACAGGGGGCTGTCGGTCTGGGACATGGAAGCTCCTGGCAGGCGGGGAAGGAATCCGGAATCGTGCGCCGAGTATGCGGCGAGCGATGTTGCAGCGATGGAAAGGGGCGTTCCAGCAGCCATGCGCGGGCGCGCCTGCGGACGCTGTGCAGCCTGGCCGCACGGCTTCACGGGGCTGACACGGGCATCGCGCCAGCCTCTGCGGAACATGATGAGGAGGTGGCCATGGAGTTGAACCAGGATGTGTCCCTGCTGCTGCGCGTGGCGGCTGCGATGTTGTTCGGTGGCGTGCTGGGCTTTGAACGCGAGCTCGGCCGGCACGCTGCCGGGCTGCGCACGCACATGCTGATCGCAGGTGCGGCCGCACTGATCGTCGGCCTGGGTGATTCGGTCGCCGAACATTTCCAGCAGGACCGCTACCGCGACCTGCTGCAGGTGGATCCCATCCGCCTGATCGAAGCGGTGGTCGCCTGCGTGGGCTTCATCGCCGCGGGTACCATCCTGCGCGGTTCCACGGAGAAGGATGTCAGCGGCCTGACGACCGCCAGCTCGCTGATCATGAGCGGGGCGATCGGCATCGCGGTGGGCATCGGCGCCTATGTGATCGCCACCGGGGTGACCGTGTTGTGCCTGATCGTGCTGGCGGTCATCCGCCGGGTCGAGCACCGGTTGCAGAAGTAGCCTGCCGCGTGCTTTCCGGCCGCAGGTTTGCCAGAGTGACGCCATGATCATCTCCGCCTCCACCGATTACCGTACCGCCGCGCAGCGCCGGCTGCCGCCGTTCCTGTTCCATTACATCGATGGCGGTGCCTACGCCGAGCAGACGCTCAGGCGCAATGTCGACGACCTTGCCGGCATCGCGCTGCGCCAGCGCGTGCTGCGCGACATGAGCGAGCTGGACCTGCGCACCGAGCTGTTCGGGGAATCGCTGGCGATGCCGGTGGCACTGGCGCCGGTGGGGTTGACGGGCATGTATGCGCGGCGCGGCGAAGTGCAGGCGGCACGTGCGGCCGACAGCCGTGGCATACCGTTCACGCTGTCCACCGTATCGGTATGTGCGATCGAAGAGGTGGCACCGGCCATCCAGCGGCCCATGTGGTTCCAGCTCTATGTACTGCGCGACCGTGGCTTCATGCGCAATGCGCTGGAACGCGCCCAGGCGGCGGGAGTGACCACCCTGGTGTTCACTGTGGACATGCCGGTGCCGGGCGCACGTTACCGCGATGCGCATTCGGGCATGAGTGGTGCCCACGCTGCGCTGCGCCGCATCGGCCAGGCCGTCACGCATCCGCGCTGGGCACTGGATGTGGGCCTGCGTGGCCGTCCGCATGATCTCGGCAACATTTCCGCGTACCGCGGCCATGCCACCGGCCTGGCCGACTACATCGGCTGGCTGGGCAGCAACTTCGACCCGTCCATTTCCTGGAAGGACCTGGAATGGATCCGTGCGTTCTGGAAGGGGCCGATGGTCATCAAGGGCATCCTGGATCCGCAGGATGCGCGCGACGCCGTGCACTTCGGCGCCGACGGCATCGTGGTGTCCAACCATGGCGGGCGCCAGCTGGACGGTGTGCTGTCCACCGCGCGTGCCTTGCCGGCCATCGCCGATGCGGTGCGGGGCGAGCTGAAGATCCTGGTCGATTCCGGCGTGCGCAGCGGGCTGGACGTGGTGCGCATGCTGGCGCTTGGCGCTGATACCGTGCTGCTGGGGCGTGCGTTCGTGTATGCACTTGCAGTGCACGGGCAGGCGGGCGTGGCCAACCTGCTGGACCTGGTGGCCCAGGAAATGCGCGTGGCGATGACGTTGACCGGCGCACGTCGCATTGCCGACATCGGTGCGGATTCGCTGGTGGCGATCGCGGAGCGGTAGCTGCCCGGCCGTTGGCCGGCACGCCCGGACTCAAGGCAGCGCCTGCGCCAGATAGGATTCGATGACGTAGCTGAAGGGACGCTGCCTGCTGTCCGAAAGCAATGCGTGCACTTCCAGCAGCACGCCGCGCGTTTCATTGCCACGTGGCGGCCAGTACGCCTGGTCGCTCAGCGTACGGCGCTGGAAATCCAGCGGCAGCACGACCCGGCCGAAGGGTTCGTCGCTTTCGTCGAGCAGGGTGTTCATGGCCGGCGTAAGCAGCTCGCGGACATACCAGTTGTCGGCCTCGGACAACACGCGCTCGCCGCACACCAGCTGTACACGGCGGTAGCCCAGCGGGGTGCCGGTGTCCACCTGCAACGCCTTGCGCACGTCCTGCGGCGCTTCCCGCTGCGCCCCGGTCACGCGCAGCGCGCGTACCTGCGCCCGCCGGGCCAGGCCCTGTTCGGCGCACCAGGCTTCCAGTGTCGCGGTGGCGCTGTGGCCGGCAAGCAGCCGCTGGTGCAACGCCTCGGCAAGGGCCGCGCGCGAAGCCTGCGGCTGTACCGCCGCAGTGATGACGGGCGGATCTCCGGCAGCAAGGGCGGCCATCGGCGCGGCGGCCAGCAGTGATGCAGCCTGCCAGCGGAGACGGTCGGAACGGTCGAACGGGCCCATGCGGATCCTGGGGTGAATGCTCGCCGATAGTTTAACCGCCCGGCGGTGATCGTGCCGTGCCCATCTGCGTCACCGGAGCCGCCTCCTGGGCCATTTTGCCGGCGGGTCTGCAGGCGCCGGCGGTGATGCCCGCGCTCGTGCAGGAACAGTGGCAGCGGCAGCGCGATGTTCGTTCGCGATGGTGTTCCAGGACGCCGGCGAACAATTCGGCGCCCATGATGCCGGTGGGAAAGGCGATGATGCCGTAGCCGAGCAGGATCGCGCAGGCGGTGATGAAACGACCGGCGCCGGTCTGCGGCGTCAGGTCGCCGTAACCGGTGGTGCTCATGGTGACCGTCGCCCAGTAGATGCCCACCGGGATGCTGGTGAAGCCATGCTCCGGGCCTTCCAGCAGATAGATCACCGTGCCCAGCACGACCACCAGCAGCACCATCACGCCGATGAAGACCTGGATGCCGCGGCGTGCGCGCACCAGTGCATCGCGAAGATGACGCATCTCATCCAGGTAGACCGGCAGTTTGAGGATGCGGAACAAGCGCAGCAGGCGCAGCAGCCGGACATCGGCCAGCACGTGCAGGCCAGGCAGCAGCAGGGCCAGGAATGCCGGCAGGATGGACAGCAGGTCGACGATGCCGAAGAAGCTGCGCGCGTAACGCCAGGGCGCGCGCAGCAGCCACAGGCGGAGCAGGTATTCCACCGCGAACAGGCCGGTGAAGAACCATTCCAGCGAACGGAGCAGCGCGCCGTGGCGGCGGTGTACCTCGGGCACGCTGTCAGCCATCAGGACCAGCACGCTGAGCACGATGAGGACCATCACGCCGGCTTCGACACGCCGCGCGAACGGCTCGCGCGCAGCCAGCTGGCGGGCATCGTGGCGGAGACGGGCGGGAAATCGTTGCATGGGCAGTGGGCGGATGCCGATCGCGGCGCACAGGGACGGCAGGTCGCGCAGCTTCCGCGTTCGCCATGCTGCAGGGAATACAGCAATCGCGAAAGCCCGGATATGCCGCCGTCGGCCCTTCCGCGCGGAGTGCCGCAGGAAGACAGTGGGCATGGAGAAGACACCATGCGCGTGAGCGTGATCTGCCTGCTGTTGCTGTTGTCGGCTGCGGTCGTGTCGCGGGAGCGGCTGCCGGCGTCGGCGCCGGTGTACCGGTGTGGCCAGGCGACGACAGTGCGCTACCAGGATGTTCCCTGCGTGCACGGGGAACAGTCCACGCGCTGGCATCCGCCGCCAGGCCGGCCATCCCCTGCCCGCCGTCCGGCGGCAACGGTCGGCGCGGCACCGCCGGCGTCGCCGCGCAGGCGCGCAGGACGTGATGGGGTACACCGGGGGCCGGCTGCGGCATTGATCACCCTGCAGCAGGATCCTGAAGGCTGCAGCCGGGTGAAGCGGCTGCGCGAAGCGTCCCTGGGCCGCAGCCGGCGCCCCGCGGATTATCTTGCCGAACGGGCATGGGAGGATCGCGTGCGCGATGCCTGCCGCTGAACGGTGGGCAGCAGCATCGACCGGCGCTGCGGCAAATCAGGCGTGTCCTATGGGGAGGCCGGTCAGGTCTGAATATCGTGGCCTCCCTTTCCCTGGGATATCCCGGCCTGTACCTTCCTGCCTCCCTGGCCGGAAGGTGCGCGCCCCTCCGGCAATGAACGCGATCCTGCACCGCATCGTCGCCGCGCTTCCCTGGCCTGGCCGGGCCGGGCGCGACGATGGCGACAACGACCTGCATGCGCTGCGCAGTCACCCGCGTCGGCTGCTGTACGTGGCCGGCACGCTGTTCAGCGTGTTGCTGCTGGCGGCATTGGCGGTGGCGGTGGGCCTGCACGTGCGCAGTTACCAACGGGCACGGCTGGAAGGGTTCGAACGTGCGGCCAGCGCGCTGGACGCGCAGCTTGGCCGGCACGACGCCAGCTATTCGCGGCTGGTCACGATGACCGAATACGCCTGGCAGCATCCGGTGGACGACGATCCGGCCACGCGGCGCGCCGACCTGCACGGATACCTGCGCGGGGAGCAGTGCACGGTGCTGCAGCAGGGCATCCGCGGAACCCCGCAGCGGGTGCTGGGACTGGGCACCGAACGCTGGCCGGTCGCGCGCCTGCAGCGCTACCTGGGGCTTGCGCGATCGATGTCCATCATCAACCCGATCGCGTTCTCCGGCGCGGGCGCCGAGGGTGCCGGCGCGGCCTATTTCCTGGATGCCACCGGGCACCTGGCGGTGGTCAACCAGGGCCAGGCGGGCAGCGACATGACGTCCGTGTTGCCGGCCACCGACCGCGAGAAGGTCTTCGAACAACTGCGTGCGTATGCCAACCTGGCCCCACCGGCATCGCCAGGCGATACCGTCGCAGCGCTGCGCGCGGACAGCGGTGGCACGCAGGCACGGCTCGGCTTCGCTGCTCATCCGGTGACGGGCCGGCCATCGCTGGTGTCGGCGTTTCCGGCCCGTGACGGCACGCGCAACCTGGGCGTGTTCGTTGCCTTCGAACCGGTCGATGGCCTGGCCCGTGTGCTGCGCGAGGCCAGCGACAGCAACCTGCTGGTGGTGGCGCCGAACGGACAGGTGATCCTCGGCTCGCGTCACCCTCATGGCGAGCCGCTGGTCGGCAGCCTGCACGATGCCGGCCTGTGGGTGCACGGCCATGGCGGCGTGCGCACCTACCGTCGTGGCATGCGTTTCTTCATCGCTTCGGTGGTGGCCGGCACCGACTGGTCGCTGGTCACCACGTATGACTGGCGCGACCTGGCCGCCGGCGGCCAGCGCGTGCTGCTGCTGGCGGCGGTGGTCTGGGCGCTGCTCACGGTGGGCGTGTGGCTGGTGCTGCGGTGGATCGAACGGCGCGTGCTGGCGCCAGCGGTCCTGCGCGCCGAGCACGTCTATGCGAGCGAACAGCTGTCGCGCTCGCTGATCCAGATGACCCCCACCGGCCTGTGCCTGGTGGATATCGGCCGTTGCGAGCCGGTGGTGCAGAACGAGCTGGCGCGCCGGTATGCCGGCGATGCCGAACGCGCCGGGCTGGCGCTGTACGGGGCGCTGGTCGACGGCTACCGGGATGCCACCCCGGCAGCCGACGATGAGGTGGACGTTCGCCGGTTCGAACTGTCCCATCCGGGAGCGCGCCGGGCTCCGGCGCGTCACCTGCTGGTGGGTGCCACCCGCGTCAGCTACGAGGGCCGTCCGGTGCTGCTGTGCGCGCTGCAGGATCTCACCGCACGGGTGGAACTGCAGGTGCAGCAGGACCGGTTGCGCGAGGAAGCCGAAGCGGCCACCCGTGCCCAATCGCGCTTCCTGGCGACCATGAGCCACGAGATCCGTACGCCATTGCATGGGATCCTCGGCCATCTGGAGCTGTTCGCGCGGTCGCCGCTGGACGAGGAGCAGCGCGCGCGGCTGCGCCGCATCACCCAGTCCGCCCACTCGCTGCTGTCCATCATCAGCGACGTGCTGGACCTGGAGCGCATCGAAGCCGGACGGCTGGACATCGAGGCGACGCGGCTGGAGCCGATCGTCGTGATGGAGCGGGTGGCACTGCTGTACGCGCCACTGGCGCAGGGCAAGGGCGTCGACCTGGACCTGGTGGTGGATCCAGGGCTGGCGCCGGCCTGCCTGGCGCCGGTCGCACGCATCGAACAGGTGCTGCGCAACCTGGTCAGCAATGCGGTCAAGTTCACGCCGTCGGGGCGGATCGAGATCCGCGCGATGCCGGGGACGGGCAGCGGCCGGCTGCGCATGGAAGTGGCCGATTCAGGCATCGGCCTGGGCGAGCTGCAGCAGCAGCGCCTGTTCCAGCCCTTCATGCAGGCCGATGCGACCGTGGGCGACCAATACGGCGGTTCCGGCTTGGGGCTGTCGCTGTGCCGGCAGCTGTGCCAGCTGATGGGGGGCGATATCGAGGTGCGCAGCACGCCGGGCGTCGGCAGCGTATTCGCGTTCGAGGTGCAGGTGCAGCCGTGCCGGCGCCGGGTGCGGTCGTCCATGCGTCCGTTGGCGGGCCGTCGCGTGCTGCTGCATTCGGCCGTGGTGTCCTGGCGCGACGAGCTCGCAAGGCGCCTGCGCGCCTGGGGCGCAGAGCCGGTGGTGCTGGAGCGCCTGGAGCAGGGGGACGTGGACCCCGCCCTTGCGGTGCTGCCGCTGGTGTTGTTCGAACGCAACCTGCCGCCAGTCCGGCCGGCCGCGCTGGAGGCCTGCGAACGCGTGGTACGGGTGCGCGCCGACGGCCCGCTGCGGGCCGCGCGACGCGACGGTGAGTGGTGGGCATCGTGCTATTCGGGGCAGGCCCTGCTGCATGCGCTGCTGGACGGCAGCGGGGCGCGGGATGTGCCAACGCATGGCGCGATGGCGGCCCATGCCATGATCGGCTAGATTCGACACCATCTGCAGGGCGCAGACAAAGGACAGGGCTTGGATTCTCTGCCATCCACCGATGCAAGGGCGCCGCAGGGCCGCCCGGCGCTGTCCGCGCTGCGACGCAGCCAGCGGCGGTTGCTGTTCGGCGGCGGTGGCCTGATCAGCCTGCTGATCGTGCTGACGGTGGTGTTCGCGGCGATCGCCGAAATCAACGATTTCCATGCAGCGCAGCGCCAGGCCTTCGTCGAGGCGCGCTCTTCGGTCGATTACTTCCTGTTCCAGCGCGACCGCGCGTATGCGACCAGCATCAACGGCAACGATGCGATGTGGAGCGGCCAGCGGGCCTACCTGCAGCGCCAGGGCGTACCGCTGGCGGAACGCTTCCTGCGCGCCGACGGTGAACTGCTGGTGCGCGCGGAAGGGCCCACCGCGGTGCCCTGGCTGGTGCTGGGACGGCAGGGCCGGCCGCTGGACCGGCCATTGCTGGAAGCCTATCTCGGCATGATGGTGGAGTACTCCGCCTACACCACGGCGGCGATCAGCGCGCTGCGCGTGCCGGGTACGCTCACCATGTATGCCTACGAGCCGCAGGGCCGGTTGCTGGCGGTCGCCGGTGTCGGCGACGAGGCGCAGCTGCTGCGTGCGCTGCGCGTGGCCACGCGCGAGGAAGCCTTCGCGCGCCTGCTTGCCGCCGAACAGCTTGTGCAGGGTGTGCGGGTGACACCCGGCCCGGTACAGAGCGCCACCGCCAGTGGCCGGGTCGTGTCCCGCTTCGATGCCAATCCGATTTCCGGACAGCCGTCGCTGGTAGGCGTGCAGACGCTCGCCGACGGGCGCACCGCGTATTTCCGCCGCGTGCTTTTCGAACCGGTGGAAGGTATCCGCACGCGGCTGGATGGCCGCGAATCCGGTGCCTTCGCCGTCATCACGCGGGATGGGCGGACGGTGCTGCGCACCGCAGCGATGGTGCGCGATGTCGCACCGCAGCTGGCCGTGCGGGTGGCCAGCGCCGAAGGCGTGGCAGGGGCTGACGGGCGCTTCTATCTTGATGGTCATTTCGTGGTGCATGGCGCACTGGCCGGGGTGGACTGGTCGCTCATCCACCTCTATGGCTGGAGCGACCTGTGGCGCGACAAGGGCGGGCGGCTGCTGGCGCAGGCGCTGGCGGCGCTGACCATCCTGGCGGCGCTGTGGCTGCTGCTGCTGCGCATGGATCGCCGTGTATTCGCGCCGGCGCTGGCCGATGCATCGCGGGTGTACGAGAGCGAAGCGCTGAGCCGGGTCATCATCGATACCTCGCCGGTGGGCCTGGTACTGATGGACCCGCTCAGCGGCCAGCCACTGGTGGAAAACGAACTGGCGCGGCAGCTGGCGGGCAACGCCGGAACCCCCGGCGGACCGGGCCTGTATGCACTGCTGGCCGAACATGCGCGCCAGCAGGAGCAGGCGTCCGTGCAGGAATTCCAGTGGCTGGCAGAGGACGGGGATGCGCCGGTACGGCTGCAGGTGTCGATGGCGCTGGCGGCCTGGCGGGAGCGCACGGTCTGGGTATGCGCGTTGCGTGATGTCACCGCGCAGGCCGAACTGGAGCAGACCCTGCGCCATGCGCGCCGCGATGCCGAACTGGCGCGCGAGGCGGCCGAGTCCGCTTCGCGCGCCAAGACCGCCTTCGTGGCGACGATGAGCCACGAGATCCGCACACCGCTGAACGGCGTGCTGGGCCACCTGGAACTGCTGGCGCGTTCGCCGATGCAGGATGCGCAGCGTGAGCGCCTTGAACGTATCCGGCTGTCGGCCGATGCGTTGATGGACATCATCAGCGACGTGCTGGATTTCTCCAAGATCGAAGCCGGGCAGCTGGACATCGATCCGGTTCCCTTCACGCCACGGCCGCTCATCGAGCAGGCGGCGCTGCTGTATTCGGCGCAGGCGCAGCGCAAGGGGGTCAAGCTCTATTACGCCATCGAGCCGGCGTTGGAACATGCCTTCGTGGCCGATGTGCACCGCGTCAGGCAGATCCTCAACAACCTGGTCAGCAACGCGGTGAAGTTCACCGAATCCGGTCGCATCGTCATCCGTGCCGCGCTGCTGGAGCGGCCGCGCCATGCCGCACCGCTGCTGCGCCTGCAGATCGTCGATTCCGGGATTGGCCTGGATGAAGCGCAGCTGGCCCAGCTGTTCCAGCCGTTCCAGCAGGCCGATGCGAGCATTTCCCGTCGCTATGGTGGCAGCGGGCTCGGCCTTGCGCTGTGCCAGCAGCTTGCGCGCCTGCTGGGAGGCAGCATCCGCGTGGAAAGCACGCTGGGCGTGGGCAGCGTGTTCAGCCTGGATGTGCCGGTACAGCCTGTGCACGACGACGCGGCACCTGCCGAACCGCCGCTGCGCGGCCGGCATGTCACGCTGTTGTCGGCCTCGGCCGAATGGCGCAGCGAGATCGCCCAGCTGCTCACCCGCCGTGGCGCGGAAGTGACGGTGATCGAGCAGCCGGAGCAGTTCGATGGCGCCGCGCAGGACGCCACCGCGCTGCTGTTCGGCGAACGCCGCGCATGGAGCGTGGAAGACGAGGACGCATTGCTGGCGCGCCATGGCCGCGTTGTACGCGCCCACGTGGGCGGCCCGCTTTCGCCCGAACAACGCGCCGACGGCGTGCATGTGAACTGCTATGCCAGCGATGCGCTGGTACTGGCGCTGGGCGGCCCGCGCCTGGCGCCGGTGGCGGCCGATGCCGCCCCCACGCCGCCCAGCGGTACGCGGGGCAGGGTGTTGCTGGTGGAGGACAATCCGGTCAACCGCGAACTGATCCAGCAACAGCTGGAAGAGCTCGGTTTCGCGGTGGATACCGCGGAGAACGGCCGTGAAGCCCTCACCGTCTGGCAGGAAGGCGTGCACCTGGCGGTGCTCACCGACATCAACATGCCGGTGATGGATGGATATCAGCTGGCCCGCGCGCTGCGTGCACGCTCGGCGGTCCTGCCGATCCTGGCGGTCACCGCCACCGCGCTTTCCAGCGAACGCGAACGGTGCCGCGAGGCCGGCATCACCGACCTGCTGCTCAAGCCGATGAACCTGCAGGCGCTGTCGCGTGCGCTGCAGCGTTACCTGGGCCCGCCGGTCGCGGACGCCGTGCCGGAAGCGACGCCGCCAGCGGCCACCCGCGTCGCGCCCGACATGCCGGAAAAGCTGCGCAGGGTCTTCGTGGGCAGCAGTCGCGACGACCTGGCCCGGGTCCGTGTAGCGTGGCAGGACGAGGACATGCAGACACTGCTGGATCGCATGCACGCGCTGAAGGGCGTGCTGATGATGATCGGCGAGCAGGACCTCGGCCGGCGCTGCGGGGAGATGGAGACCGCGCTGCGGGAATCGACGCTGCCACCCGCCGCCGTGCTGCTGCAGCTGCTGGCGGACCTGGACGCGCTGGTGGATGGCCACGCGGCAATGCTGCCGTCCTGAACGCGCATTCCGGCCCAGCCTGGCGATTCAGTCCCTGCGCGCTGGTCCACCCAGGCCCAGTTCGACGGCATGCTTGAACAGGTCGGCATCGCGCTCGATGCCCAGCTTGGCCATGCCGTTGATCTTCTGGGTGCTGATGGTTTGCTTGCGACGCCCCAGCTTCTCCGCGATTTCATTGACGCTGTGGCCGCTCACGAACAGCGACAGGACTTCGTGTTCGCGTGGCGACAGTGGCACCGGCGCACGCACGCTGCCACGTGGCGGCAGCAGCGGGGCGATGCTGGGCGACAGGTAGCGCCGGCGCACGTGTGCGGCCATCACCGCGGTGGGCACGTTGCCGACGTCATCGGCCTTGCTGAGGATATGGTGGATGCCGGCCGCGGCCAGCGCCTGCACGATGGCCGGCTGGTCCATCCCGGTGAACACCACGATATGCAGCTCCGGGTAGCGCCTGCGCAGGAATTCCAGCAGTTCGAGGCCATCGCCGTGTGCCCCCCTGGGCATGGCGTAATCGGTCACCAGGACGTCGCAGGGATGCGCGTCCAGCAGCGCGATGAGCTCGGTGGAATCGGCGGCCGATCCGATGTGTTGCAGCGCCGGAACCGGATCCAGCGCTGCCTCGATGGCCATGCGGATCAGCGGATGGTCGTCGGCCACGGCGACCCTGATCGAATTGTCGGCCATTCTGGGCTCCCTGTTTCATGGTGGACCGTGAAGTGCGGTCGCGGCGCAACTATAGGCCTTTCGAGCGCCAGGATGGCATTCTTGCGCTGAATCTCCCGACCTTCCAGGAATGCCGACGTGACCGTACGCATCGCAATCGCCGACGACCATCCCGTCCTGCTGGCAGGCATGGAGAACCTGCTGCAGTCGCAACTCTCGCTGTCCATCGCCGGACTGGTCAAGGATTCCACGGCCCTGGTGGAACTGGTCAGCAGCACCAGCGTGGACGTGGTGATCACCGATTTCTCCATGCCCCACGGCCGTTACGGCGACGGGATCGCCATGCTGCGTTTCCTGCAGCGACGGTTTCCGAAAATCCAGCTGGTGGTGCTGACCGGCATGGAGAGCCCGCTCGTGCTGGACAACATCCGCTCGGCCGGCGTGCGCTGCATCCTCAGCAAGACCGATCCGCTGCAGCACCTGCTGCCTGCGGTGGAGGCGGCCTGCAGCGGTGGCGGTTACCTGTCGCCGGAGATCCAGCGCCTGCTGGATGACGCGGCTGGCGCCAGCGAAGGGGCGGCACCGGCACTGTCGCGACGCGAAAGCGAAGTGCTGCGCATGTACGCCGAAGGCCTTTCCGTCATCGAGATCGCTGGACGCGTGGGGCGCAGCCGCAAGACCGTCAGCACCCAGAAGATCGCGGCGATGCGCAAGCTGGGCCTGAAAACCGATGCGGAAGTGTTCCAGTACGCGATCGCGCACGGGTTGGTGAACGCCTCGCAGGTGGCACGCGCCAATGCCAGTGAACCGGAGTGAGGCGAGGACCCGCTTCCAGGCGGGTTTTCAGGCCAATCCGATGCCCATCGGGCCAACTGCGTCCTATCGTCATCCGGATTCCTCCCGAATCTGCCGGTGCCGATGTGCCCCCCGCTCCTGACCCCCGCGTCATCCACCTGTTGGCGCAGTTCGCCGATCTGGGCGCACCGGAGCAGGCGTCGTTCCTGGATACGTTGAACGTGTACCTGTATACCTCGCCGCAGCAGCGTCGCACGCTGCGGTTGGGCTGGGCGCGCGGCCTGGAGGCGCGGCACGAAGGCGACGGGATGGCGTGTGGCTGCGGTGAGGAGCCGCACGGTCACTGAGGGTGTTCTGCGACGGGTGGTAAAGTGGCGCACTGTTTTCCGCGACTGCGAGACCGCCATGACCCCCAACGCCTTCTATCCTGTCGGAACCCCCGGCCAGCCGTGGAGTGACGCCGAACGGGACCAGTGGCGCACGCGCCAGCAGCGGCAGCGGCGTTTCGATGAAGACGTGCTGCCGCGCATCGCCGCGCTGGAAGACCGTTTTGAACGTATCCAGTACGGCGAGCTGGCTTATGCGGGCGATCATTATCCTCTGCTGGCGCTGCGCAGCCGCGACTGGAATCCGGAGCTGCCTGCCGCGCTGGTGACTGGCGGCGTGCATGGCTATGAAACCAGTGGCGTGATGGGAGCGCTGCAGTTCCTGGAGCAGCGCGCGCAGGACTTCGCGGGCAAGGTGAACCTGCTGGTGGTGCCGTGCGTGAATCCGTGGGGCTATGAGCGCATCAACCGCTGGAACATTGATGCGGTGGACCCGAACCGGAATTTCCGCACCGGTGGCCCGGCTCGGGAATCCACCGCGCTGATCGAACTCATCGCGCCGTACAAGGCACAGTTCGTGCTGCATATCGACCTGCACGAGACCACTGACAGCGACGAGAGCGAGTTCCGGCCCGCGCTGGCCGCACGCGATGGCAAGCCCTTCGAGCCCGGTTCGATTCCCGATGGCTTCTACCTGGTCGATGACAGCGGGAATCCGCAGCCGGCATTCCAGCAGGCGGTGATCGCCGCGGTGGAGCGGGTGACCCATATCGCCCCGGCGGATGACAAGGGCGAGATCATCGGTTCGGCGGTCGTTGCCAAGGGTGTCATCGAATATCCGCTGGCCGCGCTGGGCCTGTGTGCGGGCATCACCGGCGCACGCTACACCACCACGACCGAAGTCTATCCGGACAGCCCGCGGGCGACGCCGGCGCAGTGCAACGATGCCCAGGTCGCTGCAATCGAGGCGGCATTGGGGTTCATGCTGGAACACGCAGCTGCCGCATAAGGCGTGTGGCGGTGACGCCTCCTGCCCGCCTGGGCCGAAGGCGTTGGCGCCAGGCGGTCGTGCCGCCGGGTGGGTTCGATGCGGGCCTTGCCGTTGCGGCCAGCGGCCAATGTACTGAAACGGCTGCCTTTCGGCGGATGCGGTGAGCGCGTGGAAAGGTCTGTTGACGTAAACGGACGCACGCGCGACGCCTGCCGTTCATTCGTCCTGGATGCGATGCGTGTCACGCTTTCAGGCCTACATTTCAGATCAAACCGGAGCAGGGCGCTTTCATGGAAGCACTGGAGCCTCGAATCATGCCGGTGCGGACGTTGCGACCTGTCTTCGCTGTTGCGTCGGTCATCGTCGTGGCGTTCGCGCTGTTCGTCAGCCTGTACCCGCTGGGTGCCGGCCGCCTGCTGATGCAGGCACAGGACTGGGCATCGGCCAACGTCGGCTGGTACTACCTGCTGGCGATGACGTTGTACCTGGTATTCGTCGTCGTCGCGGCGCTTTCGCCTTACGGAGACATCAAGCTGGGTGCCGACCACGACGAGCCGGAGTTCAGCTATCTGTCCTGGGCCGGCATGCTGTTCGCCGCCGGCATCAGCATCACGCTGTTCTTCTTCTGCGTATCCGAACCCCTGACGCA
>Ga0160467_101043_pt1 | contig 14790 bp, 10 predicted proteins | sample HID1972I_E11MG_FD_108221 | JGI IMG/M metagenome (GOLD analysis project Ga0160467, IMG submission 108221) | Enriched pill bug-associated microbial communities from UW Madison campus, WI, USA - HID1972I_E11 MG | ecosystem: Host-associated > Arthropoda: Insects > Digestive system > Unclassified ...
TAAGCCATGTTGTGGTATACAGCTTGAACGTCATCATCTTCTTCAATCTTGTCGATTAGTTTTAATACATCTGCAGCATCTTCTTCCGAAATTTCAGAATGAGATAAAGCAATACGTTCTAATTTTGCTGAAGATACCGCGATTCCTTTTTCCTCAAGTAAACGTTGCATATTTCCAAAATCTTCAAATGAAGTTTGGACAACAACTACATCATTTCCCTCTTCATCGGACTCCACATACAATTCTTCAAGACCACCATCAATGAGTTCTAATTCTAGTTCCTCTACATCCAGATCTTCTGTTGCAGGAAATCTAAAAAGAGATTTACGGTTGAAAATAAAGTCTAGAGATCCTGTTTTACCCAATGTTCCACCAGCTTTGGTGAAATAGCTACGTATATTGGCTACAGTTCTATTGGTGTTGTCGGTTGCTGTTTCAATTAAGATAGGTACTCCGTGAGGGCCATATCCTTCATATACATATTCTTCATAGCCTTTGGAATCTTTTTCAGAAGCTCTTTTGATAGCAGCTTCTACACGATCTTTAGGCATATTTACAGCTTTCGCATTGTTTATCGCTGTACGTAATCTAGAATTTGATTCTGGGTGAGGACCACCTTCCTTCACCGCAATTGCAATTTCTTTTCCTAAACGCGTAAATTGGATTGCCATTTTGGCCCAGCGTTTAAACTTACGTTCCTTTCTAAATTCGAAAGCTCTTCCCATGTTATATTTTGTTTGTTTTAAGATTCTCTATCATATCGACAGTAAGCTTTGCTAAATCAAAAGCAGGCTTCCAGTTCCAATCTGCTCTTGCTGGAGAGTCCTCAATACTAGCTGGCCAAGAATCTGCAATGGCTTGTCTAGGATCATTCTCCGAGTAAGTGATTGTAAAATTAGGAAGAATTTTTTTAATTTCTTCAGCTAGTTCTTTTGGGGTAAAACTTACACCTGTTAAATTATAGCTTGAGCGAATCGTTAAACTTTCTTTTGGAGCATCCATCAACTGTAAAGTACCGCGGATAGCATCGTCCATATATAACATCGGTAGTGCTGTATCTTCAGATAAGAAACATTCATACGTTCCTTTCTTAAGTGCATCATAGAAAATATGAACAGCATAATCTGTTGTGCCGCCTCCTGGTTCTGCTTTCCAGGAGATAATACCTGGGTAGCGAATACTGCGGATATCTAATCCACGGTTTTCCTGATACCATTCTACAAGTCTCTCGCCGGCAAGTTTGCTGATTCCATAAATGGTATTTGGATCCATCACACAGTATTGATCTGTATTTGTTTTAGGTGAATGAGGTCCAAATACTGCAATTGAGCTCGGCCAAAATATTTTTGATACTTTATATTCAACAGCAAGATCAAGCACATTGAGCAGACCGTTCATGTTAAGGTCCCAGGCTTTTTGTGGATAGATTTCACCAGTCGCCGATAGCATGGCCGCTAATAAATATACTTGTGTTGGTTTATATTTTTGGAATAGGGATTCTATTGCACTTTTGTCAAGTACATTTAGGGTTTCAAAGATTTCCCCATCCTTTAAATTTTGAGGTTCTCTAATATCGGAAGTAACGACATTTTCAATACCAAATTTTTCTCTTAAAGCTGTGGCCAATTCTGTTCCGATTTGACCATTTGCACCGATTATAATAATGCTTTCTTTCATCGATGCAAATATAGTATTTTTATTATCCTAATCAATGTTTCGAAACCATTGAAATGATTAACAGTTATTCTTTTTTTAGTTTTATAAAGTCTTTATTGTCACGATATTCGGCCCGTTTGCTGTTTCGTTTTAGCGTTTTTTTTCTGATTTTTTAGCAAATTTTATTTGCTTTTATTTTTAATTAAACATGGTTTTATTTGAGAGCAATCGATTGCTTATTTTGCAGCGTCTGTCGTGCTCTCAGTTTGTTCTATTTTATACTTAAAAGATCTAATTTTAGAATAGTTCAGCAAGATATTATTTTAAGATATTTTATTAAAATAGGACTAGGCTATTGATATTACTATTGATTAATCTATTTTTTTGCAATAATCATTAAATATTAGCCCTTAATTTCGTAAGTTTGAGAAATAAGAATGTTCTCATTAGAACATTTATAATACATTTTATAACAAATTAAAGAAAAAGTAGCAAGATGAAAGTCGCAGTAGTCGGCGCAACAGGCCTTGTAGGTACTGAGATGTTAACAGTGTTAGCAGCGCGCAATTTCCCAGTTTCAGAATTAATTCCAGTAGCTTCAGAGCGTAGTAAGGGTAAGGAAATTGATTTTAAGGGAAAGAAGTATAAGGTGGTTACTCCATCTGAAGCTATTGCTTTAAAACCTGATGTTGCTTTGTTCTCTGCTGGTGGAGGTACTTCTTTAGAGTATGCGCCATTATTTGCCGCAGCTGGAATTACAGTTATTGACAATTCTTCCGCTTGGCGTATGGATCCGACCAAGAAATTGGTTGTTCCGGAAGTTAATGGAGATGTATTAACTGCTGAAGATAAAATTATCGCTAATCCAAACTGTTCAACCATACAGATGGTAGTTGCCTTAAAGCCGTTGCATGACAAATATAAAATTAAGCGTGTTGTCGTTTCTACTTATCAGTCTGTGACTGGTACAGGTGTTAAAGCTGTTGAGCAATTGATGAATGAGCGTGCGGGTATTAAGGATGGCGAGAAAGCTTATGCTTACGAGATCGATTTAAATGTTATTCCTCAAATTGATGTATTCCAAGAAAATGGTTATACAAAAGAGGAAATGAAAATGATTTTGGAAACAAATAAGATTATGGGTGATGATTCCATTAAAGTGACTGCGACTACCGTTCGTATTCCAGTAATGGGTGGACACTCTGAATCATTAAATATTGAGTTTGAGCGTGATTTTGATTTAGCAGATGTTCGTGAAGCATTGGCTGCTCAAAGCGGTGTGATTGTCGTTGATGATCCGGCTAATTTGCAGTATCCGATGCCAAAAGATGCACATGGTAGAGATGAAGTATTTGTCGGCCGAATTCGTCGTGATGACTCACAAGCGAATACATTAAATATGTGGGTAGTTGCGGATAATTTGCGTAAAGGTGCTGCAACTAATACCATTCAAATTGCAGAAACATTAAGAGAAAAGGGATTAATTTAATCTGATCTTCAAATACGTAAAGAGCTATATCAACACATTGATATAGCTCTTTTTTGTTTTGGGGCCTGTTCCATTGTATTTTTTTTATCAGGTCAATACACATTTAAACCATCTTGAAATTATCATCTATCATTCCTTATTACGGCTAACCCTCTTCTTATTTTCAACCTTTCTTTTACGATATTACTGTTTTATATACATAAAAAGTGATTGAAGTCCACATCAAAAGCAATATTTCTTCACTTAGCGCTTGTACTTCAAATGCTATTTTGTGAATTAATTTCTTTTAGATCTATCCTAGGGACCTGCAAGGAACGAAATAGGGCCCAACTTATATATGTGAGTAGGGTGTGAAGACTGTGTTTCCAAAGAGAAAGCACTATATACTGTGGACTTACCGTGGTTACACTTATAACATGGTATAAATTTGGTCATAACCTGCTTCCTCGCTGTTCGGTTTTATTTCCGTTAAACTTGCGCTAATTCTAGCTACTGTATTTGTCTTCTTATTCTTTAATTCACGGGACTGCTCTTAGAGTCTCTCGTAAATGAATAGGTTGTGACGTATCCGAGATGCGCTTGCGAATCAATCTTTTAAAAATGTGGTAATAGAAAATATTTGGATAATATGTTAGACACTCCAATACTTGAATTAAATTCATAGGTTGGTTTACTTTTCATGCTTATTTTTTGGTGAATGCCTCTGTATCTCTGCAGCGTGAGAAATATCGATTTGGCTATAGGATGAATAATCTAACCAATAGTAATTATTTCGCGGGAGATGGAGTTATTGTACCGTAGATGCCTCGTCACTTTGTAACGAAAGTAGTCTTAAGGTGTAAAATAAATTCGAGTTATCGAAGTGCGACTAATTTTTCGTATCGCTTCTCGATGTAATTTGCTGAGGAAATATTTATAATAAAAAAGGGACTGTATTGCGATACAGTCCCTTTTTTATTATAAATATTTTTTTTAAACTATTTTACCGGAACAAATTTCCAAGTATCATCGAATCTATTTGAGCCAGATTGACCTGTTGTAATATAACCTGCGTTTCCAAAAGAAAATCCAACAGCATCCTGTCTAGGTTGGCCTTGGAAAGTTTGATTATCCGAAGTCCAAGCACGTGTTGTCGGATTAAATTTCCAAACAGTCGAGATAGGAGTTCCTTTTATCCCGCCAACTACATACCCCATACCATTGATCACAAAAGTTGAAGCATTAGAACGTGTTAAATTATATCCTTTATCTTTATTATTTAATGGTGCATCAGTAATTACGGACCAATCAGTTCCATCAAATTTATAAAATTCTTCAAGATATTGGCCATTATAAACTCCACCACCTACGTAAGCGACATTGTCAATAACAAATGCAAATGCAGATCTCATAGGTGATCGGAATATATTTTCCACTAATGTCCATGTATTTGCATTTGGATCATATTTATAGATTGTTTTAACATTTGAATCATCATTCAGATGATCCGAACCAGTTGCTATGTATCCAATTCCTTTTACTGCGAAACCTACAGCACCAAATCGAGCAGCATCTGCAGGTAGAGACGCGATTTGTGTCCAAGTATCATTCTTAGTGTCGTATCTATAAAAGTCCGACAATGTGTTCGTGCCATCACGACCTGAACCTACATATCCGAAATCACCAATTGTAAATGCTACTGCTTGATCACGAGCTACTCCTGGAAAATCAGCTTTTTTAGACCAGGTTTCTTTTGCAGAGTCATAAGCATAAGTATCAAATTTGTAAACAGCTACTCTGTTCTCTGTTGCAACCCCTGTTGTTACGTAGGCAGAATTACCAACAGTAAAAGATACTGCTCCTTTTCTAGCACGACCATCAAAGCCAGTAGCTCTCGTCCATTCTACTACTTCATCCGAGTCATTATTATCTTTCGATTTACAAGAGTAAGTAGAGAAAGTAACGACGCATGCTAATATGATAAGTAGCCAATTTTTCTTGTTCATAAACTGTTAAAATTTAGTATATAAGATGTTTAATTTTATTCTTGGTCTGTTATTTGCATCTTTTGCTATCATAAGTCGATCTGTAGTTGCGAATAGACTACTTTGTGGCACACTTACGAATAACGATGTGTTAAAGTAGCTATCTTTTTTTATATTATTTACATATTCGATCATATTAAACGTATATTTTGAATAAGCGCCTAATTCATCTCCTCCTGACAAAAAACCATATTGAACAGGGTCCTGTTGTCCCTGTTGCTGCAAAAAGACTGGTGTAGTAACGATACTTACCGGATTGCCACCAGCACTCGCAATCATCAGTACTACGCGAGCAGGCGGGATAAATAATGAATTACGATATTTGTTTTCTGTTTCTATAACGAGTTCAACCTTATTAATCGCTACAGTTGGATCATTAACTAAACTCAATAATGTTGGAAAAGTTAATTTAACGACTGTTCCTGTGCTACCTTCTAAGAAAACATCTCCGTTCGTGGTATTGCTTTTTAATTCTGGATTTGTAACACTTAAAGTGTTGAATGCTGTACCTGAACGGTCAGCTTCTACATTATTAAACTGATAGGCTTTGTTTCCCAAATTAAATGAAGTGGCTTTACTCACTTTAAATCCTTCGTCGTTTATATAGTTATAATGCACCTGCATAGTCACGGTATCTTTAAAACCGATCATTGCTGTATTATTATTTCCCGGAACGAGTGCTATTCCTTTGAAGTATTCATTGAAATTGTCATTGGAGGCAATATTTCCATGCCCATCTTTGATATAAGCAAATAAGGTATTTCCTAAGTTATCATTTAATCGGATTGCGATTGAATCTAATTTTTTTACAAAAGGTTTAAATGACAAGGATCCTAAAGCTGTCGGTTCGTAATCAAATTTTTGATTATTATAAAGCGCAGCTCCATTTACATAGTATGGTAATTCATTTGTACCGGACCCAGTATTTACTTCTTTTAATGTAATCTGTTGGGTTAATTGGTGAACAGATAATGCTTGCGTTTTCGTTGTATCTCCGTAGAAGTATTTATTAGGCTTTAGGACGAAAGTGATAGAATCATACTTTGCATCCTCCGGCATAGAACCGGCTATAATGTTATCGATAGCCATGCGCATATAAGACGTCGAAAGAACAGATCCTGTTGTGGCATTCGAAATTTTTCCGGCTAGAATCATTCCTGTTCCAGACGTTGGTACATCATCTAACAGATAAGTTGATGTATTCACCTGAAAGGTATCTATAGGAACTAGTCCTATGGATTCATCTCTTGAATTGTCTAAAGAGAGCGAAATATCTTTATTACAAGCTGAAATGCCTATCAGTAATAACGCTGAGAATAAAAATTGGATACTACGTCTCTTAAAATTTCTTATCATGCTTAAAAATTGAATATTGCAAATGTAATCAATGCGCATTGTTAATCAGTGTTATATTTTGTTAAATATGGTTAATTACCAAGGCGAATGCAAATCTAGTAATTTAAATTTGTTTTTAATTATGGCAAATAAGTTTAAATTATTGATAACACTTTCGGTATTAACAGGTATCGGGATGATTAGTATCTTGGGTATCTGGCTTTACGGAAGTTACAATAACCGGCTTGATCTGTTTCTTTCTTCAGCAGAACGCAGTATGTTTAATGTTGTGCAAGATGTGTATCAAGCCCATAGCAATGATCTAAAAAGTGATCAGGGCGGGGCATTGGGAAAATTACGGAAAGAATTAAAAGCAAGATATGCAGATGCTGAGATAGACTCGCTATTTAAAGATTTTGGATCTTATTACAAACAGTCAAAAGCTGGACCATTTCGAGGAGGAAAGACTATGGGATCACCTTATCCGCACGGAAAGTCGGGAGGAGAAATGATGGCACCTTATTTATTTTCACAGATCGATGTCACTCCGGCCATGATCGAAGAAATAAATGAAAAGTTTGCCTCTGCTTTAGAATCTAAGGGAGTCCGCGCAGAATATGATGTTACGACCGATATTTTTCCAAGGGATAGCTTGTTTGCTATCCGGAAGGAATATAGAGCAAAGAAGTTAGCGTGGACAAGACCGATATTGATAGATGCTTCGGACAGTCGCTTTTTAATCGTCAAATTTAAGCGGGTATGGAAAAATCTCCTGTTTGATTTGGGATGGCAGCTGGGCATTGCTATACTTTTAATCAGTATTTTTATCGGTTCCTTTCTCTATCTCTTTAAAACAATCTTTCGACAGAATCGATTGGCTGAGATGCAAAAGGCATTTGTTAATAATATGACGCATGAGCTGAAGACCCCTGTCTCTACTGTTATGACTGCTATCGAAGCGATTCAACTCTACGGGGTAAAAAATGATCAGGTGAAGATGGATCGTTATTTAGCCATTTCCCGTCGTGAACTTGATCACTTGTCAGATATGATTGATCGGGTTCTTCAATTGGATGTTGATGAACGAAAAGGTCTTAAACTTGAAAAAAAAGAGATTGATCTGATGCTCGTTTTAACGAATGCGGCAGACACTTTTCGGATCAATGTCAGTAAGGAAGTGAAAATTTCTGTGAACAGTTCCATGCCTAAATTTTCATTAAATGCCGATGAATCGCATCTCCGCAATGTTATTAATAATTTACTAGAAAATGCAGTCAAGTATTCTGCTGATACGGTTGATATTATTATAGATGTCCATGACTATAACGATTATATTGAGTTTAGTGTTGCTGATAAAGGAAAGGGCATCGCTCTGGAGTATCAGAAAGAGATTTTTGGTATGTTTTTTCGCGTTCCTGAAGGTAACTTACATCCAGTAAAGGGTTTTGGAATCGGCTTGGCCTATGTGCGCCAGGTGATACTGCAACATGGAGGTAAAATTACAGTAAAAAGTAGTCCAGGTAAAGGTAGTACCTTTACGATCAAAATACCTAAATAAGCAAATTTATGATTGATATTTTATATGTTGAAGATGAAGCGAGCCTGGCACTTATTGTTGCGGATAGTCTGGAGATGAACGGTTTTTCAGTAAGACATTGTCAGGATGGGCAACTGGCTCTTCGTTTATTTGAAAAGCAAAAGCCGGATATTTTGCTTATTGATGTGATGATGCCGGTGATGGATGGCTTTACTTTGGCTACACATATAAGAGCCTTAGACAGTCAGGTGCCTATTATTTTCCTTACCGCTCGCGTGCAGACAGAAGATGTTGTTAAAGGTTTTCATTTGGGGGCGAATGATTATGTTAAAAAACCTTTTCGTATTGAAGAGTTGGTCGTTCGTATCGAATCATTGGTTAAGAACAGTCCTAAAATGCAGCTTAGTCAAAATTTAATGATCGGTGATTATGTCTTAGACAGCTTGAGACAGACACTCAGCTATAAGGGCGAAAGTATTAAGTTGTCTTATCGGGAGAGTGAATTGTTAAGGAGCTTGTATGAAAATAGGAATCAGGTAATTCCTCGTGAAGATATCATGAAGACCTACTGGAGTTATGATAAATATTTTTCTGGAAGAAGTCTTGACGTATTTATAAGTCGAATCAGAAAATATTTGAATCAAGATCCACGGATCAAGATTAGCAATATACGAGGTATAGGTTATATGCTTTCTGTTGAGGAATTGCTCTGAAGACGTTCTGTAGGGCTAAGTTTTCTGGACTTTGGTCAGCTCTTGAAAATATTATTTTTAAGTTACAATTGAGGGACTCTGTAAGGAAAAGAATAAGTATATTTAAAGGAGTGATCTGAAGATGGAGAAGTATTTATCAGTGATCAATTAAGAAGAACGGATTGAATAATTTGCTTTTATATTTAGGACGATTATAATTGGGTATAAACGCAAATTTATCTAAGTTTGTACGCTGTAAAAAGGAATAAAAAAATGAAAGATAGTGTATTGAGTAGAAAAGAGAAAATTGTTCGTGAGGCATTGAATTTGTTCTCAGAACAAGGTTATGCAGATACCTCTACCAAAGCTATTGCTCAAAATGCAGGTGTGTCTGAGGCTTTAATTTTTAAACATTTCGGGAATAAGGATGCTTTATTGGTTCACCTTATTAAGGCTGGCTATCGTAAAGTGCTGACACATCATAAGGGTATGATGACTTACCGTGATTCTAAAGATTTTTTACGTAAGATGATCAATTTACCGAGTAAGCTGGTCGCTGATGAACCTATCTTTTGGAAATTACAAGAGCGTCTTTCCCATCATCCTTTTTCAAGACAACAGCATGAACAGTTTATGAAACCCGTGCAGGCGATTATTGTACGGGCTTTTAAGGAGCTGGGGTATAAAAATCCGGACTTGGAAACCGAATTTTTATTGATTGTAATCGATACTTTATGGAAAAAGGAAGCTAATGGGGAACTTGATCATGCGATGGAGCTAGCCATATTATTGGAAGAGAAATATAACTTGATATAGGTTATATTTTTTTGTTCGATAATGCAAGTTTATGCATGTTTCATAAAATTGTTGCACAAACTGTTTTTTATTGTGTGAAAAATATCCGTTATTCGTATTCTATTTTAAACAAAAAATTATGTTAAAAAAACTAGCTTTGGGTGTTGCCGCACTGGCATCTTCCATCTCTTTTTCACAAGCTCAAGATAAGAAGGATTTTGTGAAATATATTAATTCTCCCCATGCTTGGGTTGATTCTGTATTTAATAGCTTGACACCTAAAGAACGTATCGCCCAACTTTTTTTGGTGCGTGCCCATACCAATCTGGGACAGCGTTATATTGATTCTGTAGCACAGGTTGTTCAAGATGAGCAATTGGGCGGTCTTGTTGTATTTCAGGGCGGGCCGGTTCGTCATGTGGATATGTTCAATCGTTATCAGCATCTTTCAAAAGTGCCTTTATTGATCACTTTTGATGGAGAATGGGGTTTAGGCATGCGTCTTCCCGATTCAACGCTATCTTACCCTTATCAGATGACTTTGGGAGCTATACAGAATGATCAATTGATTTATCAAATGGGCCAAGAAGTTGCAAAAGATTTTCATCGGATTGGCATGCATTTTAATTTTGCTCCTGTTGTTGATATTAACAATAATCCTAAAAATCCAGTTATCGGATTCCGTTCTTTTGGTGACAATAAAGAGAATGTCGCAAAAAAGGCTAAAGCATATATGGATGGAATGATGAATGGTGGTATTATTTCATCACTCAAACATTTTCCGGGACATGGTGATACTGATGTTGATTCTCATCATGACTTGCCTCAACTGACCTTTACAAAGGATCGTCTAGAAGCTTTGGAAATGTTTCCATTTAAAGAATTAATTCGTTCTGGTGCGCCTGCGATTATGGTTGCTCATATGAATATTCCAAGTTTAGATCCTACTCCTAATATTCCCTCTTCCATTTCAAAACCTATTGTGACAGGGATATTACGTGAAGAGTTAGGTTTCCGCGGTTTAACGGTAACCGATGCCATGGATATGAATGGTGTGAAAAAGTTTTTCCCTCATGGTGAAGCTGACGTAATGGCTATTATTGCAGGCCATGATTTGTTGGAAGTATCTGAAAATAGTAAACGCGCTATTGACCTTGTATTGAAAGCAATCGGGGAGGGCCGAATCAATCAAGCAGATTTGGATGCGCGTGTTAAAAAAGTACTCGCGTCAAAGCTGTGGTTGGGTTTAGATCAATATCGTGATGTGAATACCGTAAATCTATATTCGGATCTGAATAGAACCTCTTCAAAGCAGCTGATAGACCAATTGGCGGCATCATCGGTCACGGTTTTGAAATCTACGGATAAAATAAAATCATTTAAAAATTCAGAAAAAACGGCAATTGTCAATATCGGATTAAAATCTCCGGGCACTTTTCAACAGATAATGGCCGATGCGCTGACTAATGAAACTCAGTATTTTGTTACTGATGAAACAAGTGAGGCGGAATTAAAGAATATCATCAAAGAGGTCAAGAAAAATAAACAGATTATAGTTGCGATTCATGATACACGCTCTCGCCCAAGACCTGAAGTACCAGCGAATAATGAGGTAAAGAATTTGGTTAAAAAATTGGCTAAGAAATCAATCGTTACTTTTTTCACGAATCCTTATGCATTGGATGGTTTTAAAGGTGTCAATAAAAGTAAAACTATTTTAGTTGCTTATCAAAATGATGATTTTATGCAACGTGCTGCAGCAAAAACAATTTTGGGACAAAATATTGCTACAGGGAAATTGCCGGTCACTATCAATAAATATTTCAAGTACGCTGCGGGTAAATAACTGGCCACAATTCTTATAAACAAAGAAGGGGCTTATCAAATGATAAGCCCCTTTTATTATGGATAGAAATATATTTATTTTTTTTCTTGGATGATCATATCTGTCATCACTTTAGCACTTTCATCCTGTACAAAGTCAAATTCCATTTTAGGTTGTGGTTTACCCTCTTCCCATAGCGGTAGACCCCTTTGTTTCAGCAAAGCATTGACACGATCTCTATTTTTCTTTTGGAAATCATCACGCTCTTTTTTAAACTTATCAAGTTGTAATGGAATTTTAGTTCCCTCGTCGCGTTTTTCAAAGGTTGCAATGTCTTCTAGTAAAAACTTGTATTCTGTCGAGTTTTTCATTCTCGCTTCGTGCTCTTGTTCTAGCTTTTTGTTCAATGCAGATAGATCTGCTACTTTTTTATACGTACTTGATTTGATCTGATCCCAAGGTAGAGCTGAGGGCTCTGAACTCTCGCCAAATTTTTCTGCAGAATACTGTGTCGGGAATGTCACATCTGGGCTTACACCTTTATGTTGTGTACTGCTACCATTTACACGGTAGAATTTCCCTAATGTAATATTGATCTGACCATATTCTGGCGCACCATTTGGGGTGTCAGGATCTTTTTCGTTTTGTGCTTTTAATAATAATTTACTTGTAGGACTGATCACGCGTGCCATATCAACAGCAGACTGTACCGTACCTTTACCGTACGATTGAGAACCTAAGATGACACCACGGCCATAATCCTGTATAGCTCCTGCAAAAATCTCAGATGCTGACGCAGAGAAGCGGTTAATCATAACGCCTAGTGGTCCATCCCATGATACACCTGCATTTCTGTCCTCTTCGACATCAATACTATTACGGACGTCACGTACTTGTACAACAGGTCCTTTATCGATAAACAAGCCTGTTAAGTCGATTGCTTCCGGAAGTGACCCACCACCATTGAAACGTAAATCAATCAAAACAGCGTCTACCTTTTCTTGTTTTAAGGTGTCCAACAATAAGCGAACATCGCGCGTTGTACTTTTATAGTTTGGATCACGCTTGCGGTATGCTTCAAAATCCATGTAAAATTTTGGTATGTTGATGACCCCTACACGGTAATTTTTTCCATCTGCACCTTTAACAGTTAAGATTTCTTTTTTTGCAGATTCTTCTGCGACTACAATTCTTTCTCTTGTTAATGATACTATTTTCGGGTGTGATCCAACTGGCTGACCAGCAGGTAGAATCTTCAAGCGTACAATTGTTCCTGCAGGACCTTTGATTTTAGCTACTGCTGCATCTAATCTCCAGCCAATGATATCTTCAAATTCGCCATCTTTACCTTGGGCTACAGCAATGATTTTATCATCTATCGCTAAGCTTTTATCCCTGAAAATCGGACCGCCTGGTAGAATCTCAAAAATGGTCACCATTTCATTGTCGATTGTCAATCGTGCACCGATACCTTCAAATGTATTGGCCATGCCTTCATTGAAAGCTTGTGCAAATGATGGGTTGAAATACGATGTATGTGGATCTACCGCATCAGTTAATGAAGTCATGATAACCTGAAATGCATCATTTGAGTTTATTTTCTTTCCCTGAGAAATTAGATTGTTATATCTTTTACGTAGGGTTTCCTTTTGTTTAGTTTCTGTACTATCTGTTTTTTTAACTGTTGTCATTTCCAGATTTAACAAATCATATTTCACACGATGTTTCCATTGTGTATCCGCTTCTGCTGTGTTTTTGAACCAGCCTAATTTCTCACGGCTTGGTAAATAGCTTTCATCGATCGTGAAATCTTGTTTTACATCGACTTGCTTTAATGCATATTGCATGCGTTCTAAGTAGCGTTTAGAGTATACATTGAAAATATGAAAAGGCGCAGATAAATCACCATTACGAAAATCCTGTGCGATTGAATTTCGATATTGCTGAAACTCGTCGATATCAGATTGCAACAAGTAGTTTTTTCCCTGGTCTAAAGATTTAATTAAGTTATCAAATACGATTTTAGATATGGAATCATTCAGCTGTACTTTTTTATAACTGGTCGATTCTAAAAGTCCTGCAACTTCTTTTGCTATGACTTCGTGTTGCGCGCTAGGCTTTAGACCTCCTTCTACTTCGCTTAAATTAACACGGGGCTTCGAGCCACAGGAAACAATTGAAATAACAAAAAGGGTGAATATTAGCTTTTTAAACATATTTTCTATAATTTTAATAGTCATTTTTATATATTGAGATAGCGCTTTAAATCCAAAGAGCTAAATTTAAATAATTTCAGTTCATAAATTTCAACAAATCAACAAATTTATTTGATATTTTAATTGAAAAATATGCACTATTTTATATTTCTTTTAATAATAACTCATTTTAATGAAGTTAAGTATGTTTTCTGAAAAACCAACCGTTCCTGTAATAATAATGTTATCTGATCAATCATTTTCTAAGACAGGATCATTATGTCTTGCTAATGATCGATTCAGTCTATACATAAAACTGTTTAGGAACGCCCATTTATACCATTGAAAACTAACACTAATAAATAACCGAGTACAACGAGCTCATTTATACCATTGAAAACTAACACTAATAAATAACCGAGTGCAACGAGCTCATTTATACTATTGAAAACTAACACTAATAAATAATTTTTTCTTATGAAAGCTTTAATAATGACAATCATATGTTTTTGTGCCACAGAAACGAGTTTCGGTCAGCTTAAGCCTGTACGTTACTCCGACGGAGACCAAGCATTAGCTGGTTTAGTTAATACAGATGCCGGCGAGGGTGCTCCTGGGGTTTTGATTCTTCCTGCCTGGATGGGTATTGACGATGAAGCGACACAGGCCGCGGTACAGCTCAGCAAGGAAGGTTATATTACATTTGTTGCAGATACCTATGGAGAAGGAAATAAACCCACTACTGCCGCTGAAGCTGGGCAACAGGCTGGAAAGTACAAGAACGATCCAGAAGCATATCAAAGAAGGATCCGTTTAGCCTTAGAACAACTTGTAAAAGCTGGAGCAAGTCCACGCCGTTTGGCCGTGATTGGCTATTGTTTCGGTGGTACCGGAGCACTTGAGGCGGCTAGGGCAGGTATGGAAGTGCAGGGTGTTGTTTCCATTCATGGTAACCTCGGTAAAGGTAACCGCCCTGATGGCCCAATCAAAACTAAAATATTGGTTCTACATGGTGCCGCAGATCCTCATGTATCTCCAGAAGAGATTGCTAACTTCCGAAAAGAGGTGGAGCATGCAGGTGCCGATTGGCAAATGATCTATTATGCTGCCGCTAAACATGCTTTTACAAATCCTGAAAGCAGTGACTTTCAACCTTTAGCCGCGCAACGTTCCTGGAAACATTTACTCGTATTCTTACAGGAAATATTGAAATAAAAGCTTGAGATCTGTTGAGATCATTCA
>Ga0160467_101046_pt1 | contig 14745 bp, 10 predicted proteins | sample HID1972I_E11MG_FD_108221 | JGI IMG/M metagenome (GOLD analysis project Ga0160467, IMG submission 108221) | Enriched pill bug-associated microbial communities from UW Madison campus, WI, USA - HID1972I_E11 MG | ecosystem: Host-associated > Arthropoda: Insects > Digestive system > Unclassified ...
ACCGGCGCCACCAGCGCCGGCATCGGCGGCACGGCCGTGGGTGCCAGTGCCGAAGCCAGTGGCTTTGCGGCGGCGTCGTATGGTGTCGGCGCGTATGCCGCCGGTGCGCAGTCGGCCGCCTTCGGTGCAGTCTCCACGGCCAGCGGCGACTACTCCACCGCCGTCGGCACGGAGACGGTCGCGACCGGCACCAGCAGCACTGCCATCGGCGGTCCGGCCGACCTGATTCCCGGCCTTGGTTTCTTCGTACAGACCCAGGCCAGCGGCGAAGCGGCCACGGCCGTCGGTGCCGGTGCCATCGCCAGCGGCGACAACAGCACAGCCACCGGCACGTTGACCGAAGCGTCCGGCGACCAGGCAACGGCGGTCGGCTACTTCGCCTATGCGCCGGGCGAGCAGGCCAGCGCGCTGGGTGCGCAGAGCTGGGCCAGCGGCGCGCAGAGCACGGCGGTCGGGTTCTACTCCACGGCCCTTGGCGCCAACAGCGTGGCGTTGGGTGCCAATTCCGAAGCAGTGCGCGACAACAGCGTAGCAGTCGGCAGCGAAGGCAATGAACGCCAGATCACCCACGTAGCGGCAGGCACCGAGGGCACCGATGCGGTGAACCTTGACCAGCTCAATGCCGTGGCGGCGGTGGCCGAAAACACCAGCAGGTATTTTTCGGCGCAGCCGGAAAGCGGCAGCGACGCCGGCGCGTATTCGGAAGGCGAAGGCGCATTGGCGGCCGGTTCGGCCAGCAACGCGCTTGGCGACGGTGCGGCCGCCCTGGGTGCAGGTGCAGCGGCCTTCGGCGATGACGCGGTTGCGCTGGGGCGCAATACCTTCGCCGGTGGCGATGGCAGCGTCGCCATCGGCGGGCTTGGCCAGGCTTACGACGAGTACAACCAGCCGCTGGTGGACGAGCAGGGCAATCCCGTCCTGACCGGCACCACTGCCAGCGCCGGTTCCACGGCGGTGGGCAACGCGGCCCAGGCCACCGGCGCCCGCAGCAATGCGTTCGGTGCCGGCGCGCAGGCCACCGGTGACAGCAGCCTGGCCGCTGGCGTGCAGTCGCGTGCGGTGGGCGCCTACAGCGTGGCGCTGGGCGACAGCGCATTCGCCAGCAGCGATGACAGTACCGCCGTAGGCGGCTACAGCTGGGCCACCGCTGAAGGCGCCAGCGCTTTTGGTGCAGGCGCATGGGCCACGGCCAGCAACGCATCGGCGTTCGGGCCGGCGGCATGGGCAAGCGCCACCGGCGCCACCTCCATCGGTTACAACAGCTGGGCCAACGGACTCAGTTCAACGGCCGTCGGCCGCGGCGCCTTCGGTTACGGCGACTACAGCATCGCCCTGGGCTTCCAGGCCCTGGCAAACAGTGTCAACAGCATCGCCGCAGGCACCAATTCCGAAGCGCTCGGCGAAAGCGCGGTGGCCCTTGGTGCGGGTACCAGCGCGGCCGGCAGCAACAGCGTGGCGCTGGGTGCCGGGTCGCTGGCCGAGCGTGACAACAGCGTGTCGGTCGGAAGCGCAGGCAACGAACGACAGATCGTGAATGTGGCGGCGGGCACCGAAGGTACCGATGCGGTGAACCTGGACCAGCTCAACGCCGTGGCGGACGTGGCGGAAACCACCAGCCGGTATTTCCAGGCCAGCGGCAGCGACGACAGCGACGCGGGCGCATACGTTGAAGGTGACAACGCGCTGGCGGCCGGCGAGGCCAGCAATGCCATCGGCAACGGTGCCACCGCGCTCGGCAGCGGCGCGACGGTGGTGGCCGACAATGCAACAGCGGTTGGCCTGGACAGCCTGGCTGCCGGCGCCGGCGCGGCGGCACTGGGCCATGCGGCCGCCGCCACCGGTGAGAACAGCGTGGCGCTGGGCAGCAACGCGCAGGCCAGCGCCATCGGCAGCAGTGCGCTGGGCAATGCGGCACAGGCCGATGGCGTGTACGGCACGGCCACGGGCAGCGAAGCCGTTGCGTCCGGTGCACAGTCGCTGGCCAATGGCTTCCGTGCGTCGGCGACCGCCGATGGTGCGTCGGCCGTGGGCGGCTACAGCGAAGCGACGGGTCGCCTGTCCACAGCGCTGGGTTATGCAGCGGTGGCCTCCAACGCCAATGCCACTGCAGTGGGTGTCGGTGCCACGGCGGCCGGCAGCGCTTCGGTGGCGGTTGGCCAATCCAGCGATGCCAGTGGCGCCGAAAGCGTGGCCGTGGGCGGCGCTACCTACTCCGGGCTGATCCCCGCACGTGCCAGCGGAACGGGTGCGGCGGCATTCGGCGCCGGTGCCTGGGCGACCGATGACTACACCACCGCGATCGGCTGGAATTCCTGGGCCGACGCCGCCGATGCCACCGCACTGGGTGCCAATACCACGGCGACCGGCGCCAACAGCGTGGCGCTGGGCAACGGTTCCCAGGCCACGCGCGCGAACACGGTATCGGTCGGCAACGCTGCCGCCCAGCGGCAGATCACCCAGGTGGCTGCCGGTACCGAGGATACCGACGCGGCCAATGTCGGCCAGTTGAAGGCCGTGGCCGAGAGTGCCGAGGCAACCAGCCGTCACTTCCAGGCCAGCGGCGATGGCCTGGCGAGCGCCACCGGCACCGAAGCGGTCGCTGCGGGCTCGGCAGCGGCCGCCAGCGCGACACGCAGCACGGCGGTTGGCGCGAACGCGGTTGCCAATGCCACCGGCGCCACCGCCCTTGGTGCGGACAGCTCCGCGCGCGGAGCAAACAGCACCGTGATCGGACGCCTGGCATCGACCAACGCCACCAACGGCGTGGCCATCGGCAACGGCGCATTCGCGAGCAACGGCGCCAACAGCATCGCCATTGGCGCTGCGGCGGGTGTATCCGGTGCCAATTCGGTGGCGCTCGGTGCTGGATCGCGGGCGGTGGAAGCCAACGTCGTCTCGGTGGGTGGCGGCAACGGCAGCAACGGGCCGGCCACGCGCCGCATCGTCAATGTCGCCGATGGGCGCATCGCCGCCGGCAGCAGCGATGCGGTGACCGGCTCGCAGCTCAATGTCACCAACCAGCGCGTGGGCGCGGTGGAAACCCGTGTCGGCGACATCGATACCCGCGTCGGCTCGGTGGAAACCGCTGCCGCGAATGCGGTGGGCTATGACACTGCGGATCGCGCGTCGCTGACGCTGTCGGGGCTGGAGGGAACCACCCTCGACAACGTCGCTTCCGGCAGCATCGCCGGGGGCAGCCGCCAGGCTGTCAACGGCGGCCAGCTGTTCCAGTCGCTGACCGACATCGCCAGTTTCCTCGGTGGTGGCGCCAGCGTCGGCCTGCAGGGCGTGTTCGTAGCACCGAACTACGTCATACAGGGCACTACGTACAGCAATGTCGGCGATGCATTGAGCGCGCTGGATCGTCGTGTCACCGACCTCGGCCAGGGAGCCGCCGGCGGCGACGGAAACCTGCGTTCCGGTGGGGCCTCCACGATGTCCACGGCCAGCGTCGCCACGGCCGCGCCCGTGGTGGCATCGGCCACGGTGCAGGGCACTCCAACCGCAGCGGCAGGTGGCAGCGCACCGGTATCCGTCGCACCTGCCGCCGCCAATACGGTGGCAATGGGCGAAGGTGCCATCGCCAGTGGCGCCTCGTCCACGGCCATAGGCCAGGGTGCCGCGGCCACGGCTGCGAACTCGGTCGCGCTCGGCCAGGGCTCGGTTGCCGATCGTGCCGACACGGTATCGGTCGGCAGCGTGGGCAACGAACGGCAGGTGACGAACGTCGCGGCCGGCGTGCAGGGCACCGACGCGGTCAACAAGGGCCAGCTGGACAGCGGCGTGGCCAGCGCCAACAGCTACACCGATACCCGCTTCTCGACCATGGCCGACAGCTTCGACGTGTTCAAGGGCGAAGTGGACGGCAAGCTGCGCCACATGGATCGCCGTATCGACCAGCAGGGCGCGATGAGCGCGGCCATGCTCAACATGGCCACCAGTGCGGCAGGCATCCGCACCCAGAACCGGGTTGGCGTGGGCGTCGGTTTCCAGGGTGGTGAATCGGCGTTGTCGCTGGGTTACCAGCGTGCCGTCAGCGATCGCGCCACGGTGACCTTCGGTGGTGCCTTCAGCAGCGACGACAGTTCGGTCGGCGTCGGCGCCGGTTTCGGCTGGTAAGCAACGGGCGCGTGATGGCCATGGGTCGTCACCGCCCGCATCCAACGGGCAATTGGCGACCCACGGTCGCCACCCCTACGTGAGGCCTGAGGGGGCGGGTCACGGCAACCCTGGCTGGGCCGGCCAGGGGTGGTCGCAAGGAATGAAGGCCGCAGGTTTGGATCCACCATCGACCCAGAAGAGGATTTCGACGTGATCAACAAGCAGAACCTCCGCATCAACGTACTCGCCGCCGCCATCCTGTCGTTGACGACGGGTGCGGGCATCGCCCAGGCCGCCGACCTCAAGGTTGTCGCGCCTTCCGTGCAGGCACCTGCGGCCTCGCCGACGGCGCAGCGCATCATCGTCAAGTACCGCGCCGGTACGGCGGCGGCGAGTGACCGCTCGGCCAAGCTGTCGGTGGTGAGCGCCGCATTGGCGCGTGCGCCCCTGGCCGGCGCCAATGCCAATCCGCGCGCGCGCGCTGCCGCCTTCAACCCGCAGGTCGTGCGCAGGCTGGGCGTCGGTGCGGACCTGATCCGCCTGGATTCCCGCCTGGACGGTGCGGACCTGGCCAGGCTGCTGGCGGAGCTGAAGGCCGATCCGTCGGTCCAGTACGCCGAAGCGGACGTCAAGCTGCAGCGTGTCGAACTGCGCGCGCGCGAAGCGGCGCCGCAACTGGTACCGGACGACCCGTACTTCGCGCAGTACCAGTGGCACCTGAGCAGCGCCACCGGCGGCATCAACGCACCGGCTGCCTGGGACGTGGCGCAGGGCGAAGGCGTGGTGGTGGCGGTGCTGGATACCGGCATCCTGCCGCAGCATCCGGATTTCTCCGGCAACCTGCTGGAAGGCTACGATTTCATCAGCGATGCGGAAACCTCGCGTCGTGCCACCGATGACCGCGTACCGGGCGCGCTGGACCAGGGCGACTGGGTGGAGAACAACAACGAGTGCTATGCCGGTTCATTGGCGGAGGACAGTTCCTGGCACGGCACGCATGTGGCAGGCACCATCGCCGAGTCCACCAACAACGGCGTCGGCATGGCCGGCGTGGCCTACAAGGCCCGCGTGCTGCCGGTACGCGTGCTCGGCAAGTGCGGTGGCTACCTGTCCGACATCGCCGACGCCATCACCTGGGCCTCCGGCGGTACCGTGGCCGGCGTGCCGGCCAACCCGAACCCCGCCGAAGTCATCAACATGAGCCTGGGGGGCAGCGGCTCGTGCGATGCGGCATACCAGGAAGCCATCAACGGCGCCGTGTCGCGGGGCACCACCGTCGTGGTCGCAGCCGGCAATTCGGCATCCAACGCGGCCAACTTCCGTCCCGCCAGCTGCAGCAACGTGGTATCGGTCGGCGCCGCGCGCATCACCGGTGGCATCGCGTCCTATTCCAACTTCGGCACGGTGGTGGATCTGTCCGGTCCGGGGGGCGGCGGTGGCGTGGACGGCAACCCGGGTGGCTACGTCTGGCAGGCCGGTTACAACGGCACCACCACGCCGACATCGGGCACCTACACCTACATGGGCATGGCCGGTACCTCGATGGCCTCGCCGCATGTGGCTGCCGTGGCCGCCCTGGTGCAGGGTGCGCTGGCCGATGCAGGCAGGGATCCGCTGTCGCCGACGCAGCTGGAAACGCTGCTCAAGCAGACCGCGCGTCCGTTCCCGGTGACCATCCCGGCGGGTACGCCGATCGGCAGTGGCATCGTCGATGCGAAGGCTGCGCTGGACGAAGCACTGAAGGAACCGTGCACCGAAGACTGCGGCCCGACCGCCATTCCGCTCACCAACAAGGTTGCCGTGGCGGGCATCGCAGGCGCTGCCGGCAGCGAAACGCTGTACAGCTTCGAAGCCGCGGCCGGCAAGCCGGTGAGCTTCGTCACCTATGGCGGCACCGGCAACATCTCGCTGTATGTGGGTGAAGGCAGCGAACCGACGGCGACGGCATTCAAGGCGAAATCCTCGCGTGCCGGCAACGCGGAAACGGTACGCATCACGGCCCCGGTGGCTGGGACCTATTACGTCAAGGTGATCGGCGAAGCCGCATTCACCGGCGTATCCCTGCTGGCCACGCAGTAACCGCGCGTCGCCTTTCCGGTGGAGCCGACCCATGGTCGGCTCGCCGGTCACTTCGTGAGCTCGACGGTGTGGCCGGCCCTGGGTCGGCTGCATCGATGCCGTCCCTGGAACAGGTCGGATTTTTCTACCATGACTGCCTGCGAAGAAGAGCCAGCTGCTACAGTCTGGCGCAGTACAGGAGAGGCTTCCGGGTGAATGCGGTAGTGGAATCCAGCAACGCAGGCAATGCCGACACGCCGGTGATCGAAGCGCTGCTCGCGCATGGGCGCCTGAAGGATGGCGACCTGGCGCGTGCGCGTACGCTGCATGCTGAGTCCGGTGGCAGCCTGCTGTCGCTGCTGGTCCGTCTGGGCCTGGTGTCCGAGCGCGACCAGGCACAGGTGACGGCTGACGTGATGGGCCTGCCGCTGCTTGAAGGCCGTGACATGCCGGATGCACCGCCGCCCTCGCTGGCCGATGCCATCCCGATCCCGCTGCGCTTCCTCAAGCAGTTCCATGCCTGCCCGATCGCGCTCGACGAACACGGGCTGCAGTTGTGGCTGGCCGATGCGCACGATCCCTATCCGGGCCAGGCCGTCGCCATGGCCATGGGCGTGCCGGTGCTGCCGCGTGTCGGCCAGCGTGCCGAGGTGGACGACCTGATCGAACGCTGGTTCGGCCAGGGCCGCAGCGCGATGGGCGCGATCGTGGAAACCGCCGATGGCGAAGGTGCGGCAGCGGATGACATCGAACACCTGCGCGACCTTGCGTCCGAAGCACCGGTCATCCGCCTGGTGAACCTGGTGATCCAGCGCGCGGTTGAGCTGCGCGCTTCGGACATCCACGTCGAACCCTTCGAAAGCCGGCTCAAGGTGCGTTACCGCGTGGATGGCGTACTGATCGATGGCGAGAGTCCACCGGCGAACCTGACCGCCGCCGTCATCAGCCGCATCAAGATCATGGCGCGCCTGAACATCGCCGAACGCCGCCTGCCGCAGGACGGCCGCATCATGTTGCGGGTGCAGGGCAAGGAGCTGGACCTGCGCGTCAGCACCGTGCCGACCGCGCATGGAGAAAGCGTGGTGATGCGCCTGCTCGACCGCGAGACCGTGGTGTTCGATTTTGAGCGACTGGGCTTCACCGATGAATTCCTGCCTGCGTTCCGCAAGGTGCTGGAGCAGCCGCATGGCATCCTGCTGGTGACCGGCCCGACCGGCTCGGGCAAGACCACCACGCTGTACACCGCGTTGAGCCAGCTCAACACCGCCGATGTCAAGATCATCACCGTCGAGGATCCGGTCGAATACCAGATCGAAGGCATCAACCAGATCCAGGCCAAGCCGCAGATCGGCCTGGATTTCGCCAATGCACTGCGCAGCATCGTGCGCCAGGATCCGGACATCATCATGATCGGCGAAATGCGCGACCTGGAAACGGCGCGCATCGCCATCCAGTCCGCGCTGACCGGCCATCTGGTGCTGTCCACGCTGCATACCAACAATGCCGCCGGCGGCATCACCCGCCTGCTGGACATGGGCGTGGAGGACTACCTGCTGACCTCCACCATCAACGGCATCCTTGCCCAGCGCCTGGTGCGCCGGCTGGAACCGGTGCATGCCGAGCGCTACGAAGCGTCGCCGGAGGAGATCGAACGTTTCGACCTGCGTCGCCTGCAGCCGCACGGCACCATCCATCTGTACCGCCCGCGGCCCTCCGCGCTGGCGCCGACGGGTTACCTGGGCCGCACCACCATCGTCGAGTTCCTGGTAATGGACGATGAACTGCGGCGCGCGGTGATGCGCCGCGACGGCATGGGCGAGATCGAGCGCATCGCGCGCAGCGGTGGCATGCGCACCATGTACGAGGATGGGCTGCTGAAGGCGTTGGCCGGCCAGACCACGCTCGAAGAGGTGCTGCGCACCACCGAGGAAGGCTGAGCATGCCGATGTACCGCTACAAGGCGCTGGATGCGCACGGTGAGGTGGTGGACGGGCAGATGGAAGCGTCCAGCGACGCCGAACTGGTGATGCGCCTGCAGGACCAGGGGCATCTGCCGATGGAGGCGCGGCTGGCCGGCGAAGGCGCGCTGGACGGCGGGCGCTGGCGCAACCTGTTGCGGTCGCGCCCGCTGCAGGGCGCCGCGCTGCTGCAGTTCACCCAGCAGCTGTCCACGCTGCTGGCGGCCGGGCAGCCGCTGGACCGTGCACTGAGCATCCTGCTGAGCCTGCCGGAGGACGAGCGTTCGCGGCGCGTGGTGCATGAAATCCGCGACACCGTGCGCGGCGGTGCGCCCTTGTCCGCCGCGCTGGAGCGCCAGCATGGGCTGTTTTCGCGGCTGTACGTGAACATGGTGCGTGCCGGCGAAGCGGGCGGCAGCCTGCATGAAACCCTGCAGCGGCTGGCCGATTACCTTGAACGCAGCCGTACGCTGCAGGGACGCGTGATCAACGCGTTGATCTACCCCGCGATCCTGCTGCTGGTGGTGGGCGGCGCGTTGTTGTTCCTGCTGGGCTACGTGGTGCCGCAGTTCGCACAGATGTATGAAAGCCTGGACGTGGCGCTGCCATGGTTCACGCAGCTGGTGCTGCAACTGGGCCTGCTGGTGCGCGATGGCTGGATCTTCTTCATCGTGGTGCCCGCGTTGCTGGCCTGGCTGCTGGAACGCAAGGCGCGGCAGCCGGCGTTCCGGCTGGCGCTGGATGGCTGGCTGCTGCAGCGCAAGGGCATCGGCGCACTGCTTGGCAAGCTGGAAACCGCCCGCCTGGCACGTACACTGGGCACGCTGCTACGCAATGGCGTGCCGCTGCTCGCGGCCCTGGGCATCGCCCGCAACGTGCTCGGCAACCGCGCACTGGCGGCGGATGTGGATGTCGCCAGCGACGAGGTCAGGAACGGCAACGGGCTTTCGTCCGCTCTGGCGCGGGGCAAGCGCTTCCCGCGCCTTGCGCTGCAGATGATCCAGGTGGGCGAGGAATCCGGCGCGCTGGATGGCATGCTGCTGAAGACTGCCGATACCTTCGAACAGGAGACCGCGCGCAGCATCGACCGGCTGTTGTCGGCGATGGTCCCTGCGATCACCCTGGTACTGGCATCGGTCGTCGGGCTGGTGATCATCGCCGTGCTGGTGCCGATGTACGACCTCACCAATGCCATTGGCTGAATCCTCCTGCCATTTCCTGCTTTTCCAGACAAAGGAACGCTGCTGATGAAACGACGTGTCATTCCCCGCATCGCCTCGGCGCGCCGGCAGGCCGGCATGAGCCTGCTGGAGATCATCATCGTCATCGTGCTGATCGGCGCGGTGCTGACCCTGGTGGCCAGCCGCGTGCTGGGCGGTGCCGACCGCGGCAAGGCCAACATCGCCAAGGCGCAGGTGCAGACCGTGGCCAGCAAGATCGACAACTACCGGCTGGATACCAACCGGCTTCCCGCCAGACTCGACGAACTGGTCACGCAGCCGGCCAGCGTCAATGGCTGGATGGGTCCGTATGCGAAGGCATCGGACCTCGACGATCCGTGGGGACGTCCGCTCGAATACCGTGCACCGGGAGACAACCAGGACTACGAACTGATCAGCCTGGGCAAGGATGGCAAGCCCGGTGGCAGCAGTTTCGATGCGGACATCCGCTACGAACAGTGAGTGTGACGGGCGTGGCCATCGTATCCATCAGCCGGCGCGGTGCGCGTGTGCATGCGCGAGGCATGTCGCTGCTGGAGATGCTGCTGGTCATCGCCCTGATCGCTGCCGTGGGCCTGCTGACGGCGGGCATGTTCTCGCGCGGAGTCGGCGGCATGCAGCTGCGTTCGGCAGGCAAGGACATCGCCAACCAGCTGCGGCAGGCCCGCGCCGAGGCCATCGCCCGCGGCGTACCGCAGCGCCTGGTCATCGTGCCCCGCGAGCACCGCTGGGAAAGCACGACGGGGCGCCATGGCACGCTGCCGGACGCCTTGCGGATCGAATTCGAAGGCGCTGCCCAGCTGCAGCGGCGCGCCGATGAGGGAGCGATCGAGTTCCATCCCGACGGCGGCAGCAGTGGCGGGCGCATCGTGCTCCAGCAGGACAGTGCGCGCTGGCGCATCGATGTCGGCTGGCTGACCGGCGAAGTGACATCGCGGCCAGAGGCCGTGCCATGACGCCACCGCCATCCTCGCGGTATCGCCGGCGCGTGCAGGCACCGCAGCTGCCGGCACGCGGCTTCACCCTGCTGGAAGTGCTGGTGGCGTTCGCGCTGCTTGCGGTGGCGCTCACGTTGTTGCTGGGCACGTTGTCCGGTGCCGCCCGCCAGGTGGGTGAGGCGGACCTGCGTTCGCGGGCCGTGCTGCACGCGCAGTCGTTGCTTGCCACCACCGGCGTGCAGGCACCGCTGCAGGAAGGCCAGCGCGAGGGGCAGTGGGAAGATGGGCGTTACCAGTGGACGCTGCAGGTGCAGCCCTACGTGGAGCCACGCGCGACGAATCCCACGCCTGTGCCTGTTGACGCCATCGGCGTGCCACGCCTGCTTGAGCTGCGGTTGCAGGTCCGTTGGAGCCAGCAACGCGGCGGCCAGCTTGAATGGCGCACGTTGCGGCTGGTGCTGCCACCGGTGGAGGGCGCGCCATGATCCGCCGTGCATCGGGCTTCACCCTCATCGAAGTGCTGCTGGCCACCGCGCTGCTGGCGGGCGGGCTGGCGCTGGCGTTCGTCACCGTGCGTTCGGCGATGACCATCAGCCAGCGTGGCGAAGCGATGGCCGCCGACAACGAGCGCATGCGCGCCGTGCAGGGCCTGCTGCGGCGCCAGCTCTCGCAGGCCCTGCGCAGCCCGATCGAACCGCTGGATCCTGCGCGCGAGCCGCTGTATTTCGCAGGCGAAGCGCAGCGGCTGCGGTTTGTATCGGAACTACCGGGTTATCTGGGGCGTGGCGGCGCGTATGTGCATGATCTGCAGGTGGTGCGTGCCGGGCAGGGCGTGCGCCTGCAGCTCGGGCTGGTGATGGTGCAGAACGGCGAGCAGCTGCCGGAAGTGCCCGCGCGGCCACCGGAACGACTGGCCGACGGACTGCGTCGGGTGACCATGCGCTACCGCGGTATCGACGCAACCAGCGGCCAGCTCACCGACTGGCTGCCGGCATGGGAGGACACCCGTCGCCTGCCGCTGCTGGTATCAATGCAGGTGGAGCCGATGCACGGCGCGCCGTGGCCGGAGCTGGTGGTCGCTCTGGAAACGGCCGGCCAGTCGCAGCCGGGACAGGGGCAGGCGCCGTGATCGGCGGGCAGGGGGGCCATGAGCGGGGTGCGGCACTGGTACTGGTGCTGTGGCTGGTGGCGCTGTTGACCGCGCTGGTTGGCGCATTCGCGCTTTCCGCACGCATCGAACACCTGCAGCAGCGCGTGCAGGATGATGCCGGGCGCGCGCACGAGATCGGCCGCGCGGGTGTCGCCTATGCGATGTCGCGCCTGCGCGCCGATCCGTTGCGGCCACCGTGGCAGCCGGATGGCCGCAGCTACCGCTGGCGCTATGACGGCGTGCAGGTGGACATCCGCGTGGAGGATGAAACCGGCAAGGTCAACATCAACCTCGCCGATCCCGCGCTGCTGCAGGCCTTCCTGCAGGCGATGGAGGTGCCGGCCGACCTGTCCGGCCGCCTTGCGGGCGCGATCGTCGACTGGCGCGACGCGGACGACCTGAGCCCGCCGGGTGGCGGTGCCGAGGCTGCGGACTATGTCGCTGCCGGACTGCCTCATGGGCCGCGCAATGGGCCCTTCGAGACGCTCGGTGAACTGCAGCGGGTGCTGGGAATGACACCGGAGCTGTTCCAGCGCATGCGCCCGTTCATCACCCTGCATGGCCGCCAATCGCGCCCGGATCCGCGTTTCGCACAGGGACCGGTGCTCCTTGCACTGGGCCTGGACGCGGACGCGATACTCGCCCAGCGCAGGCAGCAGCAGGCCGATCCTGACGACGTGCCGGGCGCCTCCGCTTTCGCCGGTGGCAGTGGCACCTATAGTATCGAGTGCCGCGTAACGGATGAGCGCGGACGCATCGCGCTCATCCGCGCGGTGGTACGCAACGGTCGCAGTGGGACGACCGGACAGGCCTACACAATGCTTCAATGGGAGCAGGGAATGACGTCGCAATGACAGCAATGCAGGACGGATTCAGGCAGGTTGCCGGGCAGCTTGCCCCGCGCGCCGGCCATTTCCTGCGCTGGTGGCGCGCTTCGCTGCTGGCCTGGCTGCCGGCGCGCTGGCAGTGGGCGCTCGGCTGGGCGCCGGCGCGCCTGTTGCTGCAGGTGGAGGCGGATCGCCTGCGGCTCATCCGCGAGGTTGACCTGCTGCGCACCGAGGTCGCGCAGTTGCCGTGGCCCTGCGACGTGGCCGCGTTGGCGCAGGTACTGGAGCCGCGCCTGCATCGCCTGCCCCGGTTCTGGCTGCTGCCCGCCGACCAGGTGCTGCGGCGCACCCTGCGCCTGCCGACCGCCGCTGCCGATCGGCTGCAGGACGTGATGGCTTTCGAGATCGACCGGCAGACTCCGTTCAACGCCAGCCAGGTGACGTTCGACGTGCGTGCGCTGGGCGCGGTGTCGGCCGAACAGCTGGACGCCGAACTGGTGGTGCTGCCGCTGGCGCGCCTGGACCATTGGCGGCAGGCCACCGGCACCTGGGCGGACGCGGTGAGCGGTATCGACGTGGTGGATTCCGCCGGCACGCCACTGCGGGTCAACCTGTTGCCGGTAGCGCAGCGCCAGCGCACGCGTAATCCGCAGCGTCGCATGGAATTGCTGCTGGCCTGTGGCGCGGTGGTGATGCTGATGCTGGCCGGCAACCAACTGCTGGACAACCGCGAGCGGGCCGCAGATGCGCTGCGCGGTGACGTCGAGCGCAGTGCCCGCAGCGCACGTGGGGTGGCCGACGAGCGCGCACAGCTGCAGGCGCTGGTGGATGGCGCCTCGTTCCTGGACGCGCAGCGCGCGCAGCGCCCGCCCATGCTGGCGGTCTGGAACGAACTGAGCCGGTTGCTGCCCGATGGCACCTACCTGGAAAAGATCGGCGTGGAAGGCGACCAGCTGCAGCTCATCGGCCTGAGCCGTGAGGCGAACCAGCTGGTGCCGCTGCTGCAGCCGTCCCCACTATGGCAGCGCGTCAACCTGACCGGCGTACTGCAGGCCGATGGCACGGCGGGTGGCCGCGACCGCTTCACCATGACCGCGGTGCTGCGGCCGACGGCTGCGGCGGCCGCCCCCGCCGGTGCAGCCGCCGACGATGCGAAGGAGGCGGCACATGCCGATGCCACCGACCGCCCGTGACCGCTGGCTGGCGCTGGCACTGCTGCTGGCCGTGCTCGCGCTGGGTTATGTGCTGCTGGTGCATCCGTGGTTCACGGTGCCATGGCGTGCCATCGACCAGGAAATCGCGGCGTTGCAGGAACGCCAGCAACGCGTGCAGGCGCAGCTGGACCAGCAACCACAGGTGGAAGCGCGCCTGCGCGAGGTGCGCGACCGCTTGGGCCAGCGCCCCGGCTTCCTGCCCGAATCCACGGCCGAAGGCGCGGCGGCCGCCCTTGGCGCGCGCGTGCAGGACGTGGTGCTGTCGGCCAGTCCAGGCAATCGTGCCTGCGTGGTGAGCAACCGCACGCCCATGCCGGACAACCGCAGCGATGCCGCCTACACGCGGGTGGCCACGCAGGTGCGCCTGCGCTGCGGGGTGGACGAAATGGCCACCGTGCTGCACGCACTGGAAACCGGCACGCCCCGCCTGTTTGTCGAGAACCTCAACCTGCTGGCACAGCGTTACCAGCAATCGCCGGATGAGTCGGGAACCGGGCTGGATGCGTCCTTCGAACTGGTCGGTTACCTGCAGCCGGCATCCGCTGCGACGGTGCCGCCACTGCCGCCGGCGACGCCGCAGCCATCGCCGCAGGGGGATGAGGCTCCGCCCACTCAGGACGACGATGCCGCCAACGGCATGACCGAAGGAGGCAGCGGCGATGAAGCCTGACCGCCTGGGTGTGCGCGGTGCGATCCTGCTGGGCATGGCGATGCTGGCCGCACTGTTCTGGCTGGCGACCCTGCTGGGGTTGGGAGAGCGGATTCCGCGCCAGGATGCCGCGCGCGTGGCCATCCCTGTCCTGCCGGCACTGGCCACTGCCGTTCCGGATGCGATGATCGCGCCGGGCAGCTTTGCCGCCGTCATCGAACGACCCGTATTCGCAACTGATCGGCGTCCGCATCCGTTCCGCCTTGGCGGCCCGGAAGCGGTGACCAGCGCCGCGCTGCGCCTGACCGGCGTGCTGCTTGCCGGGGACTTCGGCCTGGCGACGCTGACCAGCGAACAGAATCGATCCCTGCGGCTGCGCCTGAATGGCGAGGCGGTGGAGGGATGGCAACTGCTTGCGCTGGAACCACGCCGGGCCACGCTGCTGGGTCCCGATGGCGCGCAGGTGCTGGAACTGTCGGTGTTCGATGGCCAGGGCGGGGAACCGCCGACCCCGCTGCGCGATCCGCATGCACCGCAGGGCGGCGTCGCTGCGCCCGTGCCGCTGCCTGCGCAGGCCCCCGGGCGCGCGGCCATCGGCGAGAGGTCGCAGACGGTACCGCCTGCGCCTGC
>Ga0160467_101049_pt1 | contig 14708 bp, 12 predicted proteins | sample HID1972I_E11MG_FD_108221 | JGI IMG/M metagenome (GOLD analysis project Ga0160467, IMG submission 108221) | Enriched pill bug-associated microbial communities from UW Madison campus, WI, USA - HID1972I_E11 MG | ecosystem: Host-associated > Arthropoda: Insects > Digestive system > Unclassified ...
AAAGACTGGAGGAAGCTAAGTATTGAAGGCTTAGCGGATGATGCTGGATTTTCTTCCAGGACGCCTTTTTATACGGCTTTTAAAAAGTACACGGGGTTGACGCCGTCTTTGTATATGAAGAAAGGAAATGAGCTTAAATGAATCCTGTTACAGATGGATGATCAAAAATGATAGTTCGATATAACGACCCCTTCAAGCAATTTGTGTCTATTCATTCGGGATAGGCCCAGGGAATGAATTTTATTATTTAGTGTTGTGGGTTTAAGTGTATATGTGTTCACTAATCCAACGGGGTTGTATGGTAAAATCGCTTTCTCTTCGGTAAGCACTTTAGAGTACAATTCTGTTGCTGAGTCACAAGATAGGGAGCCTTTTGCTGAGCCTGTCCAGGAGATGAACGCTGGACCTTCACCAGAATTTATAAGTGACTTCATCCCTCACCTGAAAACTTTATGGAAACCACCAGGGCTTACAGACGTAAAGGAATAACCGTATACGATATAGCGAAGGATCTTGACATTGCTTCGAGTGTGTTATCTAATATTCTGAATAAGCACTATAAACAACGATTAACGACTACATTAATGGTATAGGATAGACTATGTTACGAAGCGCCTTAAATCAGACAGAACTGGAGGGAGCTAAGTATTGAAGGATTGGCAGAAGATGCAGGCTCTCTTCCAGATCGCCTTTTATGCGGCTTTCAAAAAGTATACAAGGCTAACACCTTCGTTGTTTCTGAAACAGCAACGGGATGATCATTCCCATACTGGTCACTACATAGATTCAGTGTTTTAAAAAACTGATCAGTCTTTTTCAAATAGTGTTCCCTGTTACCAATATTGTTGGTCTGCTCCAAATTTGAAGAAGGACAGTGATTTTATACGTATTTAGGCAGATGCTGCACAGCAGGATATTCGGCATAGTTTGATGGCTTTTGAAGGGAATTCAATGGGATCGACGAGGGTACAGAATCTAATAGAAGCACGTTTTTCTGATTATACATAGTAAAGGTTGTTTCCGGCTAGTTTAGAGATAACCATGGTGCGTTTAGGTATTGACGATTGGATAGCAGGGATGTAGTGGAAGCCTTCATTCTTGAATGTCGACAATTTATGAGAAAAAATGCGAATATTTGTAAACTCGAATTAAACAGGTGATGTTCTCAAGATTAGTTGATCTTTTAAGAAAAATAATATTTGATTAATTCGTTGAAAATTCATGCAGCGAAACGTATACTTTTATGAAAATAAGCAAGAAAAAGTGAGCAAAATCAAAAAAAGTGTTAAATTGCGTAACTTTTTAAATGCAAAATAGTAATATAAATTATTTACCAAAATATGTTAAAAAGCATTCTGTATACTAAAGTGGGGGTTATAATCTTGCTTTTTTTAAATGTATTCCTTATCCAAGGTTGTAATAATTATAAGAATATCGCGTATTTTACTGATTTACAAGATACCGTCTTTGCAACGCGCATCGTAGAAGGAAATTATAGCCAACCAGTCATCCAGCCTGATGACATTCTAAGCATAACCGTGCATACTATAGATCCTCAAAGCAGCGCATCTATAAATCAGTCTATGACTCTTCCCACTATAGGTGCTAGCTCTGCTACTCCAATCGGAAACCAATTAACATCTGGTTTTTTAGTTGATCAAAATGGAGAAGTTCAACTCTCTATGATTGGTAAAGTGAAATTGGCTGGGCTTAGCACTCATGAAGCCAGGGATCTGCTTACATCGCGTGCTGCTAGGTATTATAAAGATCCCTCTGTGCAAGTTAGATTTGCGAATTTCAAAATTACACTAATTGGGGAGGTGGCTAGACCGGCTACTTATACTGTTCCAAATGAAAAGATTAGTTTGCTCGACGCCTTGGGCCTCGCTGGTGACTTAACGATTTTTGGCAGAAGAGAAAATGTTTTGTTAGTTAGAGAGAATAACGGCACCAAGGAATTTGTCAGATTTAATCTTAATTCTTCAAATCTTTTTAAATCACCTTATTTCTATTTGAAGCAAAATGACGTCATTTACGTAGAACCGACAAAGGGCAAGGCGGCTTCTACAGATGCAGCGAGAACGAGGACTATTACGTTAGTTGCGTCCTTTATCTCGGTATTGATTGTAGCCTTTTCAAGATTATTATAATTATCCAGATGCAGAATCAAGAGGTTTTAGATAGCCCTCTAGCTCAAGACGAGAATTCTGAGTTGAAACATTTGTTTGCAAAGCTAGCAAACAAATGGTGGCTTTTCTTAGTGAGTATATTTTTGTGTATTCTATTGGCTGCGTTGTTTCTTAGGTATAAGACCCCAGTGTACACCATCAATGCGAAGTTGCTGGTAGAAGATGCAAAGAAGGGGGGTAGTGGGATTGATCCATCAATGATGTTTAGCGACTTGGGTGGGCTGTTAAATACAAAAAGCAGCGTTGATAACGAAGCTGAGATATTGAAAACTAGATCACTTTCTGAACAAGTAGTTCGAGATTTAAATCTTAATATCCAGTATTTTAAGAAAGGAACGTTCAAAAATCCTCAATTGCACCATGCTCCATTTAAAGTGACATTGGTGAAGTCGGTGGATACAATCCGTGCAACTGAGTTTGAGTTGAAGAATGTAGGTAAAAATAGATTCAATTTGTCGTATGAGGATGCAACAACCTCCGAGTTTCAAAATCTTACTTTTTCGTACGGACAAAGTTTTAAAGTCAATGGAGTGGGTGAGCTAAAGATAGAGAATAATCCAGCTTTTGATGTACAAAATGATAGAGTATACCTTTATAGAGTCGTGTCATTCGATAAAGCAGTCGCTGCCTTGCAGAAAGATGTTAGTGTAAATGTAACAAATAAAAATGTTAGCACAATCGATATATCACTCACATATCCTATACCTAGCAAAGGTGAGGAAATTTTGGAGGCATTTATAAATAGCTATATCAAAGGAAACATCCAGAACAAAGGAGAAATCGCCGATAGCACCATTGCTTTTATCGAAAATAGATTATTGTTAGTAAGTAACGAGCTCGGCGATATTGAAGGGCATATTCAAAGTTTTAAACAGAGGAAAGGCTTAGCAGATATTGCAGAGCAGTCAAGGCTATTGGTGGGCAATTCGAGTGATTATCTAAAGCAGTTGGCAGAAATTGAGACGAAATTGAATCTGACAAAAGCTCTTCAAGACTATCTACGAGATGAATCCACTAACAAACGTGTGGTTCCAAGTTCAATTATGCAAAATGATCCATCATTTGCAAGCTTAGTTGACCGTTACAACACATTGTTATTGGAAAGAGAAAGACAGTCTCTATCCTCGACTGATGATAATCCATTTGTAAAGAATATCGATGAACGAATATCTTTACTCAGAGCAGATTTATTAACAAGTCTTGAGACTACTCATCAGTCTCTTAACATCAGTAAACAACAGCTAAACCGAAATTCAAGTGAATTAGTAAATCAGATTAAGAATGTACCTGCTCAAGAAAGGACTTATCTTGAGCTAGCAAGACAACAACAGATTAAACAAGAGCTTTATGTCTATCTCTTACAAAAGCGAGAAGAAACAGCTATATCCAAAACATCTAATCTCGCAAATTCTAGAGTGATAGATGGGCCGAAATCTCAACTACTTCCTCTTTCACCAAAGAAAATCAACGTATTAGGGACCGCTTTTGGATTCGGATTAGTAATTCCATTCGCTTGGATTTATCTAAGAGAATTGTTAAATACCAAAATTAGAACTAAGAAAGATATCGAAAGATTTACTAAAATTCCAATAATTGGAGAGATTAGCCACAATGAGTCAGAAGCGAATATTGTAGTAGTCAAAGATTCAAGAAGTCCAATATCCGAACAGTTTCGCGGTCTTAGGGCCAATCTCGACTTCTTCTTCGATAAGCAAAAAGGAAAGACAATACTAATGACTTCAAGTATGTCTGGCGAAGGTAAGTCATTTACAGCTTCAAACACAGGCGCCGCTCTCGCACTATCGGGAAAGAAAGTTGTGATGATTGAATTGGACCTTAGGAAACCTAAATTATCACAAAGTATCGGTATTCTTCCTAAGCTCGGACTTACTAATTACATCATCGACCCATCGATAAGAATAGAGAATATAATAAATCAAACTGAGATCGACAATAATCTTTATTTGATAAGCTCTGGACCAATTCCACCAAACCCGGCGGAGACCATATTGAACTCTAGACTTGACGCCTTGATAAATCAGCTCAAAGAGGATTTTGACTATATAATCTTAGATACGCCACCTATCGGATTAGTAGCTGACGCACAGTTATTAAGTAAGTACGCTGATTTGTCAATTTATTTAGTGCGGCAAAAGTATACCTTTAAAGAGCAGCTAAACATTGCTGAAGGCCTTTATCAGACTAAAAGGTTCGGGCCTATGGCTATAATCGTAAACGATATTGATATAGATGAGGGGTATGGCTATGGGTACGGTTATGGTTATGGTTATGGTTATGGGGAATATGGTTCAGAGCCTAGAAAAAGAGGGTTTTTAGCTAAGCTCTTTAAACGGTAATGAAACTCCGGAATTAAATGGGTAGTACTAAAAATCAATTAGCTAAGGGTGTGTTCTGGAATGCACTGCAAATGGTTGTTAATCAATCTTTTTCATTTGGATTGAGATTGGTTCTTGCCAAACTTCTCTTCCCTGAGCAATTTGGAATTGTAGGGATGGCCACTGTCTTTACTGGCTTTGTTCAGATACTAACCGAACTTGGTATAGGTGCTGCATTGATTCAACGTAAAGAAGAACAATTGACTCCCAAGCACTATTTTACCGCGTTTTGGACCGGGGTAATTTGGTCAGTTTTATTGTTTATCCTAATGTCCTTAGTAGTCGCGCCTTTAGCTGCGTCTTTTTATGGAGAGCCTATTCTCGAATTGCTAATTCCTGTCATAAGCATTGGAATCCTTGTTAGCCCGGTCAACTTAATAAACAAGACTCAATTAACAAAGAAGATGGATTTCAAGCGAATCGCTAAGATCGATAACTTTGCAACTATATCTGCAGGCATCTTATCCTTCATTCTTGCTCTCAATGGTGCCGGGGTTTGGGCCTTGGCGTTCAATTCCACAGCCATAATTGTTATTTCAATACCGTTCTATTTTTCGGCTACGAAATGGTACCCAAAGCTGACTTGGAGCACTGACGCATTCAAAGACATTTTTGGCTTCGGTGTTTATGCAACAGGTACAAATATTATTAACTATGTCATAAGTAATATAGACTATCTTTTGATAGGAAAATTGTTAAATGCTCAGATCTTAGGTGCTTATACTCTTGCCTTCGTCCTTACTGATACATTTAGGAATAGACTGACAGCTGTCATGAATAATGTGATGTATCCTATATATGGTGAAAAACAGAACGATCATTCTGCAATAAAAGGTTATTATCTAAAGGTTATTGAATACAACAGTATAGTTGTTTATCCATCTATGACCTTTATGCTTGTGTTTGCTTCCCCATTTATAAACGCTGTCTTTGGGGACAAGTGGGACCTAGCCGTTTCTCCTTTACGGATATTAGCAGGGTCGGTTATATTTTCAATGATGGTTAACAGCAACACTGTATTAATAAGAGGTTTGGGCTTTGCGCGGTTAGAACTAAAATTGCAAGTTTTGAAATCTATAATCTTCGCCCCATCCCTTATTGCTGGAATCTACTATGGCGGTATTATCGGTGCTTCGTGGGTAATTCTGCTTAACAAAATATTTGCAGTGGTCTTGGCTCAGTATACTTTTAACCACCTAATAAACATTCGAATTACTACTAATGAATTCTTACGAGCACTTAGAAATCCTTTAATTGCAGGTGGGGTTTCATTGGTAATTGGTTATGTCTTTTTCCTAGTCAAAACAAACTTTGTTATCGGCGGTATTGCAATGTTTTCGTCCTATTGCATTGCCATTTGGTTTCTAATGAAGAATGAAATAGTGAACGAAATTAATAAAATTCGAAAGAAACGAACTGCTCACCAGTCTGTCACTTGTATAGATTAAGTATAAAGTAATTATGATTAAAAGTACTAAAGACCTTTTGAGAAAGGTTGTCCATTATGCTTCGAATAAGTCTGATCATATCTGGCAGCTACAGACATTAAATCAATTAAGGTACAAGTTTTCAGCATTGAAGCATGGAATCGAATTAAATCGAAGTGAGAAGTCCGTGTTATTTAATCTTAGGCGTAACATACACAGATTGGAAAAAGGCTTGTCTTATTCGACGCTGAAAGGTGTTTTTGCAGAAGATTATATTGATGAGACTGTTAGATTCTTTCATAAATCAGTGTCTAGTAATTTAATTGATGAAGATACTCAAAAATGGGCAGTGTCCGTATTGTCACTATACTTTTCTTCTGTTAAATTAAATGAAAAATTAAGTTTAATAAAGGAGAAGTTTGAGGCAGTGCCTGTTGGTTTTCCGTGCGATACCTATGTCCCGTATTTATCCTCCACCAGACCATCCCTATCTGTTACATACGACGATCTATTGCAACTCTCAATAAGAAGGAGAAGTGTTCGCTACTTCAGCGATATGCCAGTGAGAATAGAGGATGTAAGAAAGGCATATGAGGTTGCAAAGTATGCTCCCAGTGCATGCAATAGACAAGCTTTTCAATTCTTATTCTTTGATGATAAAGCGATTGTTGATCAATTATCAAATATTCCAGGAGGTGTGTCGGGATATACGCTGCCATCAATTATGATTGTTCTAGGCCGCTATGATGGTTACTTTGATGTTCGAGACATTAATGCACCCGTGATTGATTCGAGTCTCAGTATCATGAGCTTTTTATACGCTGCAGAAACAATAGGCTTGGGTTCAGTATGCATAAATTGGCCTAACTTACCTGATAGAGAAGCTAAACTACGAAAGTTGCTCAGTATTCAGCCGAGTGAATTTGTTGTTATGATGATAGGACTGGGTTATCCACTTAATGAAGGGAAAATCCCGTATTCTGCAAAACGACCAAATAATTCAGCCTTGCTTTTCAATCAAAGAATTAAATAATAATCATATGAACATCTTAATTACGGGCGCTAATTTCAATAACAAAGGCGCTCAATTAATGCTTGAGAGCCTAGTAGCTTCGATAAAAAAGAGAATCCCCCAGTCCAAAATATGTGTTAGCCCTTTATTAAACAACGATAAAGGAATTAAATTGCTTGAGGTTGAGAAGCTTAATTTTCCTTTGTTTCATTATGGTAGCGGGAGAAAATTCATCTTGTCACTTAAATATCCATTGTTAGTATCAATGTTATTGAAAATCAAAGGAAAAAAGGTGTCTGGATCTATAGAGTTGGAAGATATTGATGCTGTATTTGATATCTCAGGCTTCGCTTTTGGTGATAAATGGGGAAATGCACCACTTAAAGACTTAGGAATCTTCGCCTCTATGATGAAAGGTAAGAAAGTAAAATTTATTTTATTTCCACAAGCATTTGGTTCGTTTTTGCTTGAGGGAATGCGCCAAGACATAAAGAAAGTTGTTGATAACGTAGACTTGTTAATTACTAGAGATAAGAGTTCCTACGAGTACGTTGTTGATTCTGTCGGTTTAGGTTATCCTAACATTCAACTTTATCCAGATATTACTTTGACATTTAAGAAGTCAATAACAATTGCTGATACTCAACTATCGGGAAAATTTGTGGCAATTGTTCCAAATGAACGCATGCTTGACAAAGCATCTGCGAACTGGCAAAGTCAGTATACGCAAGTTATGGCTAAAATAATCGATACGATTCTATCTAGTAGCGATTTGAACGTTGTGATGCTTATACATGCTCAAGGTGATAGCGAAGATGCGAAAGTAGGAAAGGATATCATTGCCCACTTAGATGAGAGATATAGCGAAAGAGTTTCTTATTATGTTGAAGAAGACCCAGTTAGATTAAAATCAATCATAGCCAAAGCCCGGTTTATAGTTGGATCTCGATTTCACGCTCTAGCATCTGCTTTGTCATCTAATGTTCCGTGCATTGCAACTTCGTGGTTGCATAAGTACGAAATGTTATTCGATGATTATGAATCAAGGGAATTCAGTTTTGCCGATCCCGATCCTGAAATATATCAACGAGCTATTGACCTGATTGATGAAAGCTTTAATGCCCGTTTTAGAGATAAGCTAGATGTCACAAATGTCACGTTAAGCCAGAAAAGCGAAGAGATGTGGGCAACGATTATCGAAGTGTTGAAAAAATGATGTAATTTTTGCTAAATAATTACATAATGAAAATCTTCAAAAAACGAACGATTATCTCCATAACTCATTATACTAAACTTTATGGTGCTAATAAGTCCTTATTAAACTTAATCGAAGGAACGCAAGATGAAATAAACTGGATTGTGTTCTGTAGAGCAATGAAAAGTGAGTCTGGGGATATAAGGGAGGAGCTCAAGAGATTAAATATTAAGCACTTCTCAGTTCCTTTTCGTGTTGATGTGTTCGTCAGACGAAAAACTTTGCTGCAAACGAATTTATTTTTTTTGATAGAATTTATTTTTCAGTTCACATTAGCTGCGTTTATTGCTCTGTATGCACGCCTCGTGAGCGCTCAGTATATTCATTCCAACTCAACTGCGACCTGCTTGGGAGCATATATTAGTTTTATATCCAGAATCTCTCATATATGGCATTTTAGAGAATTTTTGTCAAAGGATTACAATTATGAGTATAAGTTTGGGATCAAATACTTTGTTTATTGGGCAAATAAGGCGTATAAGATCATTGCAATTTCTAAAGCCATTCACGATGAGTGTGTAATTAATAGAAATATTACTACTAATAGTGAAATTTTGTATAATGGCGTAATACCAAAAAAATCTATAGTAACACTGGTTAATAAAGAGTTGTATTACCCGATTAAGCTTCTTATTATTGGCGTTCTAGATCCGGGAAAAAATCAGCTTGAGGCTATAAAGGCTGTGAAGATCCTTAAGCATAGAGGGCATGACGTAGAGTTGAGTGTTTCTGGTGAAGCAAGTGGAGAATACTTTAATCAGCTAGTTCATTTTGCCCATGAGTATAGACTAGAAGATTCGGTTGTCTTTACAGGATATTTGAGAGATGCCTTTAAAGCTTATAGCCGTGCTCATATAACCTTAGTTTGCTCCCGCAACGAAGGGATGGGTAGGGTAACGGTAGAAAGTATGGCGCTCGGTATACCGGTGATCGGATTTGATGCGGCAGGGACGAGTGAGCTCATAGAACATAATCATTCAGGAGTATTATATAGAAATGATGAAGTTGGCTTGGCTAATGAGATTGAGAGATTATGGTTAAATCGTGAATTGTATGAATCGCTAAGAGTGAATGCCCATAAACTTGCGAGTGAAAAGTTTGTGACTGAGAAGTATGCTCAGAACTTCTTTAAACTTGTTGGTATTAATACTTAATATTATGGCTCAATACCAGCTTGATTTTATTTACAAACCTACGTTAGAATCGTTGAAGAGAGTCTTACCTCTCTTTCTAATAATAGTTCAGAGCTGTGGTATAAGATTCTTCGAGGGCCAAGGAGCAATATTAATGATAGCCGTGATCTGTACTTGCCTTGGATCAGTACGGTTGTTACGTTTCAAGGATATAAATTTTTTGATTTTGGTTTCAATCATCCTGATGTTGATCAAATTTGCTAATCCAGAATTTGATTTTTCAAAATTAATATTTCAATATGGATTGGTATTGCAATCCTTTCTTTTCCTCGTTAAGTATAGAACGCTCGGCCATAGTCTATTAATTAAGGATTTTTATAGCGTATTAAGTGTTATATTCCTACACTCAGCGGTTGGTTATATACTTTTCTTATTGATTCCTTCACAGTTCAGTTCGTTGTCTACTTTGACATACTCGTATAGTAGTTTATTCAACTTGTTTTTTGTAAGTGTAAAAGGCGGTAGTCTTGCTAGAAATACTGGTATTTTATGGGAGCCCGGGCTTTTACAGCTGATGCTAAATCTTTTTCTTTTCTATAGTATAATACATAAAAAGTCGCTTCTCAATATCTGCTTAGTCATTTTATTAATAATTACGACCTTTTCAACATCCGGTTTTGTTATATTACTATTTAATATAGGACTTTTTATTTTTGGACGCACAGACAATAAAGCTAGATTGCTTATAAACATCTTATATGGTATTCTTCTAACAGCGGCATTGTACACAACAATGTCATCAAATATTATAGACAAAGTTGGAGGAGAGAATACCTCTGGATTAATAAGATTCCGCGATTTTTCAATTGGCTTAGAACTAATTAAAGAAAAGCCGATTTTGGGTCATGGGATTTATGATAGTGAGTATTTATTAAGTAAGAGTTATGTTCAGCATATTGAAGCTATGATTTTCACGGAAGGGTTTCTGGAGATTTCGGGAGATATGGCGGGCGGGTTCACGAATGGGTTGATCGCTATATTTACTTGGTTTGGCTTGCCTGTTGGATGTATTCTCTATTACCTTCTATATAAAAATAAATTTGTTGGAAATAACGGTTTCCAACGATCTGTGTTTTTCGCGATATTATGTTTCTCTTTTTTTTCGGAGCCTATTACATATACGTCATTCTTCCTTTTGTTCCCCCTTTCTGTAATTGTTTTTAGAACCAGTGAGAAAAAGTTTTTTGGGGAGCTGTGGCTTAAGAATGAAATTAAATCAACTTAGATTTCAAACCCTTATGGATAAAAAATTACCGGTAGTATCTATAATAACAATTGTTTATAATGGTGTTCGCCATATTGAGGATACAATTAAGAGTGTTATTACTCAGACCTATCCAAATATTGAGTACATAATTATTGATGGGAACTCTACTGATGGTACACAAGAAGTTATTAAAAGATATGAACATAAAATAGCCAGATGGATTTCCGAGAAAGATAGGGGTATATCTGACGCATTCAATAAGGGGATAGCAATGGCAAGTGGTGCTTTGATTGGAATGATCAATGCCGACGATTGGTATGAGCCCGATGCAATTGCTAGCGTGGTTGCTAATTACACGGATAACAATACAATCATTTGTGGGAATGTCAAGTTGTATAACAATGATGTAAGATTCAATATAAAAAGAAGCTCGCTTTTGAAGATTCGCCGCGAAATGACCGTTTGGCATCCAGGGATGTTTGTTCCAAGTGAATTATATAAGGAGGTTGGCTCTTATGACGAAAGATATAAAGTATTAATGGATTATGACTTCGTTGTTAGATGTGTTTTGCATGGCGTTAACTTTAGATTCGTCAATATTAATATCTCTTCAATGAGAGCTGGTGGTGTAAGTAATCGTTTAATTTCTAAATCTATGATGGAAAGTTTAGACATAAAGAACCGATACTTTGGGAGGAATTTGATGCATAAGATTGATTTTGTCTTTTTTAGTGTCTATTATCAAACTGTAATTTTTTTAAAAAGACTCTTGTATTAAAATTTCTATGGTCAATGTCGATATTTTATTAGCCACATATAATGGTGAACGTTATTTAGAAGAGCAGCTAAATTCTATTTTAAGTCAAACTTACCAGAACTATAGGGTTTTGATTCGCGATGATGGCTCGAATGATAAAACACTTACAATAATAGATGCATACATCTCCAAATACCCTGGGAAGTTTGAATTAGTGGCTGACGGGCTTCCGCATCGAGGGGCCACACTTTCGTTTGCATATCTTATCGAAAAATCTACATCTGAGTACATTATGTTATGTGATCAAGATGATGTATGGTTTGATGATAAGATCGAAATATCATTGTCACATATGGTGACTTTGAAAGAGAATCACCCAGGACTACCTTTATTGGTATTTTCCGATTTGGTTGAGGTTGATCAAGAACTTAAGGTCTTAAATACTTCTTTCATGAAAAGCCAACGACTTTTCCCAGAAATCATTGATGACCCTATAAAGGTTTTATCCTTGAATGTGGTTGCTGGCTGTACCACGATGTTTAATCAACTAGCTAAGAGCGTGATACTTCCTATTGTATCATCTAAAATTGTTCACGACCAATGGATTGCGGCTAATATATCAAAATATGGACACGTCTCCTTTATATCTAAACCGACTATAATGTATAGGCAGCATACGTCGAATGCAGTAGGAGCAAATAAGATAGGAATAAGCTATTTTATAAGCAAGCTAGCAATGCCTAAAAAGCAGCTTGGAATTTATAGGGATTTACTAAAAAACTTATCGTTTGGAGTAAGCCCTGTTAAGTTCTTCTACTATAAAATTTACTTTACTATTAGACGATCTTTTTTTAGGTAAAATCGGTATATGCGTATAATATTTGTATTAATAGCTTTTTATCTCACTTTTTATACCGTTTCATTGAATGCACAAGCAGTTAGGAAGAATCCAAGAGGCTTAGATGTAACCATTGGTGCTTACTATTTCGATGGTTGGTCCGGGATGACGAGTAATAATATTACGCAGCTATTAGTTGAGGGTTTTCCAGAGAGGCAACCTAAATGGGGATGGGTAACAAGCTCTCCCAAGGCTGTCAGTGAGCAAATAGATTTGGCCTATGATGCTGGTATTTCTTTCTTTAGTTTTTGTTGGTATTATCCAGAAGAATCAAAGGATGATTACGAATACGCGCCCTTGAATAGAGCGCTAAAGTTGTTTCTGAGGTCTTCCAATTCGAATAAATTGAGATATAATCTGATGGTTGCCAATCACAGAGGGTTCACGATTGGACCAAACGATTGGGAGAAGCTTAACAGATACTGGATAAAATTATTTAAGTCGGATCAGTATTTACTCTATAAGGGAAAACCATTAATAACGTTTTACAGTGTAGATAATTTAATTTCAAGATTTGGTTCTACTCAAAATGTTAGTAAGGCCCTTAGTTCTTTTAGAGCTTTAGCAATAGCTTCGGGATTGAAGGGTGTTACGATTGCCGCTTGTGTATCTTATGATAATTCACAGATGATAAACGCTTTAAAAAGTGGATTTGATGTGGTATCAGGGTACAATTATCATCAAAACGCACTGTCAAAAACTTTAAATCCCACACCTATAAGAGAACTTATCGTTCGTCAAGAACAATTATGGAATAAGATTAGTGGTTCTTTAAGAGTTCCATATTTGCCAGTATCAACGCTCAACTGGGATCCTAGGCCCCAAGTTAAAAGTATATCTCAAATTAATTCGGTCAAACGGTTTGAGGGATATTCGCAGAAAAGTGTGTATAAGTCAGTTTCCTCGCTCAGAAGATGGTTATTGGCGGCCCCCTCTACGACCTTAGATGACCGTATAGGTATCCTGTATGCGTGGAATGAATATGGAGAGGGGGCTTGGTTAACTCCTTCTCAAGATAGTGATGAGGACTTTTTGGAGGCGATTAGATCGGTATTAATTGACAAATTATAATGAAATAATGCGTATAGCAATTTTAGGTACAAGAGGTATTCCGAACCATTACGGTGGGTTTGAACAATGCGCCGAATATTTAGCGGTTGGTCTGATACAACGTGGCTTTGAAGTTTTGGTTTACAATTCGCATAATCATCCCTATAAAGAGAATCAGTGGAATGGAGTTGAATTACAGCACTGTTATGATCCAGAAAATTCCTTAGGCACAACCGGACAGTTCGTTTATGATTTGAATTGTATTCTTGATTTGCGAAAGCGAAGAGTGGATATCGTTTTACAATTAGGGTATACCAGTAGTTCGGTGTGGGGTTGGTTACTTCCCAAACAGGCTGTTGTGACTACTAATATGGATGGTCTAGAGTGGAAAAGGACTAAGTATTCAGATAAAGTTCGTAGGTTTTTATTATATGCAGAGAGTTTGGGTATCAAATATAGCGATCATTTGATATCAGACTCAGTCGGCATTCAAGATTATATTAAAGACAAGTATGATAAGGAATCAGCTTTTATTCCCTATGGAGCTCATCTTTTCAGTTCCCCAGATGCTTCCATTTTATCAGAGTACAGGGTCGAAAAGCATAAGTACGATATGTTAATCGCTAGGCTTGAACCAGAAAATAGTATAGAGATCATTTTGGACGGCGCATCGAAGGCTTTAAGTAATCAACCTTTTCTAGTTATTGGCAAACATATGACTAAGTACGGTGAATACTTGAAGCAAAAATATAAGAATATTCCTAAGATTCGATTCGTGGGAGGAGTCTATGATATAGACAAACTTAATAACCTTCGGTATTATTCTAGTATCTATTTTCACGGGCACACAGTTGGAGGTACAAACCCTTCTTTGCTTGAAGCTATGGCATCCAATAGCCTTATATGTGCTAATGACAACCCATTTAATCGTTATATTTTGAATGATGATGCTATTTATTTCCAGACCTGTGAAGATGTATCAATGCATCTTAATAATGTAGACCATACCGATATAAAGTTCAAAAATATGATTGATGCTAATAGAGCTAAAATAACTAATATCTATGCATGGGATATCATCGTAGATCAATATGCAAATCATTTTAAGGATATATTAGGAAAGATAACTCGATAATTATGGAAAAAATACTCATCACCGGCGGCGCCGGTTTCATCGGCTCCCACGTAGTCAGACGCTTTGTAAACACCTATCCTGATTACCAGATCATGAACCTGGATAAGCTCACTTATGCAGGCAACCTGGCCAATCTGCGTGATATAGAGAACAAGCCGAACTACCGCTTCGTGAAGGGCGATATCGTGG
>Ga0160467_101053_pt1 | contig 14670 bp, 13 predicted proteins | sample HID1972I_E11MG_FD_108221 | JGI IMG/M metagenome (GOLD analysis project Ga0160467, IMG submission 108221) | Enriched pill bug-associated microbial communities from UW Madison campus, WI, USA - HID1972I_E11 MG | ecosystem: Host-associated > Arthropoda: Insects > Digestive system > Unclassified ...
ATCCTGGGGGGATGGCTGGTGCATGCCGATCTGTTCGGACTGGGCTGGCGCACCATTTTTCTGATCAACGTGCCCATCGGCCTGTGCGCTGTTGCGGCCGCGCGATTCATACCTGAATCCCGTGCACCGCAGCGTCCAGCGTTGGACTGGACAGGTGCAATACTGGTCAGCGTCGCACTGGTGTTGCTGCTGGTGCCGATGATCGAAGGCCCCGCGCAAGACTGGCCAGTCTGGAGCTGGTGGTCACTGGGTACGGCACTGGCATTGCTCGCACTGTTCCATCGTCAACAAGAACGGCGCCGCGCAGTGGGCCGCCTGCCTCTGGTGGACATGCAACTGCTGGCTCAACCTCGCTTCGCGCTGGGTACGCTGTTGGTGCTGCTGATTTACTCCACCTCCAGTTCATTTTTCTTGTGCTTTGCCTTACTGGTGCAAACAGGACTGGGGCTTGATCCCTTTACCGCGGGTAGCATCTTCGCGCCCTGCAGCGTGGGTTTTGTTCTGGCATCGCTCTCTGCGCCCTATTTGGTGAGTCGGTGGGGATCGCGCGCCATCGTCGCAGGCGCGCTGCTTTACGCCATTTCGATCGGTTTACTGATTGCACAGGTACAAATGGCCAGCGCTTCGATAGTGCCTACGCGACTGATTCCCGTACTGATGGTGGTCGGCGCTGGCCAGGGCCTCATCATGACGCCACTGCTCAACCTGGTGCTGGGTTTTGTCGATGAAGCCAAGGCGGGGATGGCCTCGGGCGTGATTTCAACCGTCCAGCAAATTGGTGCGGCGCTGGGCGTGGCGGTGGTTGGCATCCTGTTCCGCGCAGGACTTGCAGCAGCCGATGAAACGATCACGCAAGAGAGTCAGTATGCTTCAGCCTTCATCGCGGGGATGATCTACAACCTGATTGCAGCCTTGTTGGCGTGCGTGCTTTTAAGTCTGCTGGCAAGAACACAACCGTCGACAGGTCGAGGCTGACGCCAGTGCCCGGGTTCTTGTCGGAGGTGTTTGCGAGCCTGGCGAACATTAACCAATGCCCGCCATGGGTCGTGGGGGGCGCCAGGGTGATGCAGCAGAAAACCCTCACCCCTTGCCTGTCACCCGAGGCTGAAACCTAGGCCGGCTTGAACCCCATGAACTGCTCCACCAACAACGCCAGTACCGGCTTCAGCCGAGCAACCAGCTGTTCGTCCAGCGCATAAGGTGCGACCTCCTGCATGTAGCTGCGCTGCGCCAACTCAAGCTGAATGGCATGCACCCGTTGTGCAGGATTGCCGTAAGTGCGGGTGATGTGGCCACCCTTGAAGCGACCGTTCAACACGGCGGGAAAGTCCGGCGCGGCGTCCTTGACCGAGGCCAGCAGCGCCTCGGCGATGCCCGCCGAGCAGGAGGTCCCGTTGGCTGTTCCGAAGTTGAACACCGGCAACTCGCCATCGAACAGGTGGGGAATGACCGATCGAATCGAATGGGCATCCCATAGCAAGGCATAACCGTGCGCGGCTTTGATTCGTTCGAGCTCTGATTGCAGGGCACGATGATAAGGCTGCCAATAGTGCTCAAGTCGACGCGCGGTTTCCGCCGCGTCGGGTGCCTGCCCTTCAAGGTACAGCGGCACACCGTCGAAGGTGGTGAGCGGACACAGCCCGGTGGTGTTCTGGCCGGGATACAGGTTTTCACCGTCGGCCGGGCGATTCAGGTCGATCACATACCGTGAACACACCGGCCGCAAGACGGATGCGCCCATCGCGCTGGCGAAGTCGTACAGCGACTCGATATGCCAGTCCGTATCGTCCACGGCAAGTCCGGTGTGGCTGAATCGACCACGAAGGTCATCGGGCAGATGGGTCCCCACATGAGGCATGGAGATCAGCAGCGGACCGCTGCCCTGGTGCAGGCTGAATACGTCATCGAGACTCATACGGCTTCCTTCAACAACTGGGCAAGGGCGGCGCGGTAATCGTGCAGCGCAGTGACCTGCAAAGCGTGCTGGCCGTTATCGATTACTTTATTGCCGCCGACAAAAACATCGCGAACCGGTTGACCGCCATGCTCGCAGAACACCAGCGCAGAGAGCAGGTGTCGGGAATTGTTCGGGTCGACATTCGGCGCATCGCGGTCGATCACGACAAAATCTGCACGCTGCCCTACCGCCAATCCCGCTACCCGCCGACCCGTTGCGGCAGCGCCGCCGATAACCGCCTGGCAGAACAAGCGGTCAGCGATTACCGGCGCGTTGACCTCCGCCAGTACGTTGCGGCGTCGGTGCAGCAGGCGCTGGCCGTACTCCAGCAAACGCAGCTCGGACCAAGGGTTGACGCTGATATTGCTGTCAGAGCCAATTCCCCAACGCCCGTTGGCCGCCAGGTAACGTGGGGCATCAAACAAACCATCGCCCAGGTTGGCCTCGGTTGTGAGGCACAGGCCGGCGGTCGCACCACTGCGAGCGAGGTCGGCATACTCGGTATCGATCATGTGCGTGGCATGCACCAGGCACCAGCGACTGTCTACGGGTTGGCGCGCCAGCAACCATTCAACCGGACGCTCGCCCAGGGTCGCGATGCAGTCATCGACTTCCTTGGTCTGTTCGGCGATATGAATGTGGATCGGCGCCTGGTTGTCATCGGCGTTCAAACCATTCAGCAGCGTCGACAGCGATCCCTCGGACACGGCGCGCAATGAGTGCGGCGCCACGCCATAGCGCAGACTGGCGTGTTCGGGCATGGACGCCTTCAGCCGCTGACGCAGGTCCAGAATCCACTCTGGCGAAGAGATGAAACGCTGCTGGTGGGCCAACGGCTCGGTCTGCCCGAAACCGCTGTACTGATAGAGCACCGGCAACAACGTCATGCCGATGCCAACCTCCTGCGCCGCGCTGACAATGCGCTGTGCAAGCTCTGCCGGATTGTCATAGGGCTGCCCGGCGACGCCATGGTGCACATAGTGAAACTCGCACACCGACGTGTAACCGGCCTTGAGCATCTCGATGTAGAGATGACGGCCGATGGCGTGCAAATGCTGCGGCTGCAAACGCTGGGCGAAGCGGTACATCAACGTGCGCCAGCTCCAGAACGAATCGGACGGATCACCCATGGTTTCGGTCAGGCCGGCCATGGCGCGCTGGAACGCATGGGAATGCAGATTCGGCATGCCACTGACCACAGGGCCATCCGCCAGCGGCATGTCCGGGGTGCGGACGGCATCGACGCGGACCTCGGTCAGATCGCCGGACTCATCCCAACGCATCAGCACATTGTTGTGCCATCCATCCGGCAGCAGAGCACGTTCAGCAAACAGGCTGCGATGAGCCGAGACAGGGCTTGAATCGCGATCAACGGGAGCGTTCACATCAACATCGGGTTCCACGGTAACCTCGCAAGAAACAGACAGGAAAGGGCCGATCAGCCGGCGTGCGAAGCGTCGCGTGAGAGGACGCTTTGCAGGAAGCTGCGGGTGCGCGCTTCCTTGGGTGCGGTGAACAACTGAGCCGGTGGCGCCGCCTCGACGATTGCGCCCTGGTCCATCACCACCACGACATCGGCCACTTCCCGGGCAAAGCCCATCTCGTGGGTAACGATGATCATCGTCATGCCTTCTGCGGCCAGGGTCTGCATGACCTGCAACACCTCCCCCACCAGTTCCGGGTCGAGGGCCGAGGTCGGCTCATCGAACAACATCACTTTAGGGTCCATGGCCAACGCGCGAGCAATCGCCACTCGCTGTTTCTGGCCACCGGACAAGGTGCCCGGATAGACATCGGCCTTGTGTTTCAGACCCACCTTATCGAGCAGCTGCAAGCCCTGCTCATGGGCTTCCTTGCGCGATTTCCTGTTCAGAGACAGGGGCGCCAGCGTGACGTTTTCCAACACCGTCAGGTGCGGGAACAGATTGAAGGACTGAAAGACCATGCCGACTTCGCTGCGCATTTCATCCAGCTTCGCTTCGGACATCATCTTGCCCTGCTCCACCACGGTGTGACCGCACACGTGAAGCGTGCCACCTTCCGCAGTTTCCAGGCCGTTCATGCAGCGCAGGAAGGTACTTTTGCCGGAGCCGCTGGGCCCGATCACCACCACGACCTGGCTGGTCTCCACGGAGAAGTCGATGTTGTGCAGGACCTGATGGGTACCGAACGATTTGCTCAGGTTCTTGATGTCGATAATGGTTGCACTCATCACGCTCTCCCGTCCGCACGCAGCATCTGTTCAGTTCTGCGCAGAATCAATGTTGTGGTACCGGTGAGCATCAGATAAATGAGCGCGATAGCCAGATACACTTCCAGCGAGCGGTAGGACACGCTGATGATTTTTTCGCCCTCGTGCATGACGTCGGCAATGGTCAACAACGAGACCAGTGCCGAGTTCTTGATCAAGGCGATGAACTCGTTACCCAGTGCAGGGATCATCCGCACAAACGCCTGAGGCAGGATGACCTTGCGCATGGCCATGCGGTACGGCAAGCCCAGCGAGCGAGCGGCTTCCATCTGGCCTTTTTCGACGGACTGAATGGAGCCACGGACGACTTCCGAGACGTAGGCCGCGCTGTAAATACCCAGGCCGAAGATGCCGCACACATACGCGGGCAATTGAATGCCGAAATGCGGCAAGCCGAAGAACAGAATGAACAGTTGCACCAGCAATGGCGTACCGCGCACCAGTGTCAGGTAGACGGTGCAGAAACCGTAAATGAGGGTGCGGTCTTTGTTCAGCCGACCGAGGCCGATCAACAGTCCCAGAATGCAACTCAGTACCAGCGCTGCTGCCGTGATTTCAAGGGTGACACCAGTGCCCGCCGCGAGCGCGCGCCAGCCGGCCCAGACCGGGGAAAAATCGAGGTCCATACTTGTACTCCACACGTTAAGCCTGTCGAAGCTGTCCGGCGCGAATGCGCTGGACAGCTATCAGGTCATTATTCTTCGGTTGTACCAAACCACTTTTGGGTCAGCGCTGCGTATTCACCGTTGCTGCGCAATGTCTGCAATGCCTGGTTCATTTGCGTGGCCAGTTCGGTGTCGTTTTTGCGGATGGCAAAACCGTACAACTCTGTGGTCAGGCCTTCATCGAGCACCCGAACCCTTGGCTCGGACTTGGCGTATTCCACCGCAGCGGGCCGACCGGTAACGGCAGCGTTGACCCGGCCAATGGTCAGCAGATCGAACATGGCCTGGTTCTTCTCGACTTCGACAACCTGGACCGCCGGGTAATTATTTTTCAGGAACTCGATGGATTTAGTGCCCACCTGCGCGGTGACTTTCTTACCGGCGACCAGGTCTTTTGGCGAATTGATCGTGGTGTCGTCCTTAAGGACCAGCACGGCCAGACCGCCGCGGTAGTAGGTGTCGGTGAAGTTGACGACCTGGCGACGTTCGTCGGTCATGTAAATGGCCGAGGCCGCCACGTCAAAGCGCTTGGAAATCAGCCCGGGAATCAGCCCTTTGAAGCCGATGTCGACCCATTCAACCTTCTTGCCCATTTGTTTACCCAAGGCTTCGATCAAATCAACATCGAAGCCCGTCCGTTGGCCGTCCTTGATGAATTCCATCGGTGGGAACGTGGCGTCGGTACCGACTCGCATCACCTCGTCCGCTGCCTGGGTCGGCAAGCAGAACAGGCTTAACAGGGTAAATACCGCTGCAATCGGGCTAAACAACTTGGAAGCTTTCATCAACAGGTCCTCGGCGAGGGTGAGTTCTGAAGGGATCAGAACATTAGTTAACCGACAGCTAGAAGCGATTGCAGATACGGCTGCCGGCTTTTCTTGTAAGACTGATCAGTTCAGCGGCGCGTGGCCCGACTCTCAACGAAGGCGCCATCAAGGTGATGGTGCCCTGGAGAATTTCATCATGGGAAATCAGCGGCACACTGACCCCCCATACGCCCAGGTCGACTTCACTTTCGCTGACTGCGAAACGGTTCTTGCGAATTTCGGCGAGTTCCTTTTCCAAGGCCTCCCGGGATTGCGGCTCATGAGCCAGCTGCTCCTGAATAAGGCGCTGGCTTAGCTCCTTGGGCAGAAAAGCCATCAGGCTTTTTGCGGAGGCGCCGTGCATCAACGGATGCGCGCGGCCCTTGGTGAATGAACAGCGCAGCGACCGGCTGCACTCTTCCATGGCGATACAGAGCATCTGCTCGTTGCTGTACACCAGCAGGCCGACACTCTCGCCGCTGCGTTCCACCAGGGCGCTGATTTCGTCACGGCTCTGGTTGATCAGGTTCGAGTTCTGATCGAAACCCCATGCCAGCTGCACACCCGTAGCCCCCGGCTCAAAGAGGCCGGTGGTCATGTGCTCCTGCAACAGCCCCCACTTCTTCAGGACAGCAAGGTGGCGATAAACCGTACTTAACGGCATCCCCACTTGCGAGGCTATGCGCTTGGCACCTATCGGCTGTCCGGTCTTGGCCACACACGCCAATACCTGCAAGACACGATCGACGGTGCTTTTATTTCCAGAGTCGTTCATGGCTTCAGTATAAATATCCATTATCAATTTTGGACTTGCATTCTCATCCTGTGGGAAACACGAGCATATTTTTTTTGAGTGGTGCCTGATGACCAGGCAGCGTCAGCAGTAGTCGACGCCGTCTCGCAAAAGGCGGATCGCTTCTCTACAAGCCGCAATCAGATCGGGGGGACGCACGGGTCTTGCGTACTGCATTCCGCACAGGAATGCAGGGCATGAAATGATTGAATTTTTGTTATCGCGCTCTGTGGCGTAGCTTGATTTGAGGACATGGAGAACCGCCTTGAAATCAACCACGCTCAACTCCGCTGAAAAATTCGATACCTCACGCGCCAACGAGTACGGACGACAAAGCCGTATCGCACTGGCCGGTTACGATGCCTGCCAGGACTTGGCGGCGTGCATGCTGGCAGCAAGCCTGGGCACGGCAGACTCGGCCAAAATACTGGTCGTCGGCGCTGGCGGTACGGCGCAGGAAATCATTGCAATGGCCAAGCTCGAACCCGGTTGGCGCTTCACTGCCGTTGATCCCTCGGAGCCCATGCTGGACGCAGCGAAGCAGCAGCTGGCATCTAACAATCTGCTTGAAAAAACCGACCTGCATCTTGGGCATGTTGAAGACCTGCCCGCCGACGCGTCATACGACGCAGCCACCTTGATCGGTGTCCTTCATCATCTCGACGGGGATGAAGCGAAACGACAGATTCTGCGTTCCATTCGGGCTCATCTCAAACCGGGTGCGCCGCTGATTGTGGCGGGGAATCAATACGCTTATGCCAGCCAGCCGCTGCTGTTGGCTGCCTGGGGTCAGCGGTGGCGGCAGCACGGTGCGAGCGCCGATGAGGTGAAGGCCAAGCTGGGGAAAATCCTGCAAGGCGCTGACCCTCCGCATTCGGAGGCGGCCGTTCAGAAGCTGCTGCATGAGGGTGGATTCGGGGACGCTACCCAATTTTTCAGCAGCTTGTTTTGGGGGGCTTGGTTGGTGTGTAAGACGGGTTGAAAAAAGAAAGTGAAGTGGGCATTTGGTGAATTTTTTCTGGTGCCCAGGTAGCTGCCAATCGTCGAACGTACGGCCTGGGTCGTTTTCTGCCTCTCGCGACGGGCAGATAACGGCCAAAAGCAGGCGCTCGTGAGCATCTCTTACGACACCAAGAGTGCGATGTCGCTCCAGCTTTTCACTCAACCTGAATGGCTCCGAAGCAGAATTGGCGTTAGCATTCCATTAACTTGGTATAAATAGATTGTTTTTCGGATCAGGGTCGCATTGTGGAAAAGCTAAAACGCCTTCAAAGCGGAATAGAAGGGCTCGATGCTCTGCTCAAGGGCGGGCTGGTCGAGGGGGCTTCATACATAATCCAGGGACGCCCGGGGTCTGGAAAAACCATCCTCGCGAACCAGCTTGGGTTTCATCATGCGAATAACGGGGGGCGGGTTCTGGTCGCCACCCTGTTGGCTGAATCGCATGACCGTCTTTTTCAGTTTCTTTCTACCCTCAGCTTTTTCGACTCATCTAAGGTCGGCGTCGAAATTCAGTTTGTCAGTGCTTTTGACACCTTGGAAAACGAAGGTCTGGATGAGGTTGTGAAGCTGCTCCGACGCGAAATAAGCCGCCAGAAAGCCACGGTCATGGTCGTAGATGGTTTGCTTAATGCGCGGTCGAAAGCTGATTCGCCCATCGATACCAAGAAATTTATTTCAGAGCTGCAAGGTCATGCTGCTTTCGCAGGTTGCACGGTGCTGTTTCTTACCAGCTCCCGCCTCGACGATGGCAGTCCTGAGCACACCATGGTTGACGGCGTGATTGAGATGGGTGAGGAGCTATACGGCACTCGTTCAGTGCGCCGAATTCAGCTTCGTAAAACTCGCGGCAGCCCCGCAATGACGGGTCTTCACGAGTGTGAAATAACCGAAAATGGCTTGGTGGTTTACCCACGACTTGAAAGTCTCTACAGCCACCCGTCGTCCCCCGACAGCGCCGACATGACCCGTATCGCCAGTGGAATTAAATCACTGGACGACATCTTGAGCGGAGGCTTGCACAGTTCCAGTGTGACTCTGGTAATAGGCCCGTCCGGGATTGGTAAAACAACACTGGGCCTCAAATTTCTGGCTGAGTCGACTGCGGAGGCGCCGGGTCTACATTTTGGTTTCTACGAAAGCCCACAACGGTTGCGACTCAAAGGCCTGTCACTGGGTATCGATATCAAGGGTATGGAAGACAGTGGAGCGCTGAGCATTGCCTGGCAGCCTACGACTGAAGGCCTGCTGGATGGGTTGGGTGCACGACTACTGAGTCTTGTTGAAGAAAAGGGCATCAAGCGCCTGTTCATCGATAGCCTGAGCGGCATGACGCGAGTCTCGACAAATCCGGCGCGGATTACTGACTTCTTCAGCGCTTTGATGAACGAACTGCGATCCAGGGGCGTTACGGTATTTGCCTCTTGGGAAATGCGCGATCTTTTTGGCTCCGAGGTCAGCGCACCGAACTCTGATCTGTCCAGTATCGTCGACAACCTCATGCTCATGCGGTTCTCTGAGAATCAGTCTGAACTAAGCAGGACGCTTTCCATTCTTAAGGTACGAGACAGCTCTTACGACCCTTCGCGCTTCGAGGTCGTCATTCGTGATCAAGACGTTTTCCTGAAAAAGGCTTCAAGACATGAACCATCAGTCCTCGCTGAGTCATCGCCCGGTTCAACATCTTAAGCCTTTGTGCGGATTGAATTAACATGACAACCATCCTGGTCGTCGACGACGAGTATTTGATCGCTGACATTCTCAGCTTCGCGCTGGAGGATGAAGGGTTCATGGTGGTAACGGCGAGTAATGGTCGAAAAGGACTTGAGGTGCTGGATAGAGAACGGCCTGCTTTGGTCATTACCGACTTTATGATGCCGGTCATGGACGGCCTGGAATTCGCCACAGCTGTCCGAGCCCTCCCTTCCAACCATCATTTGCCGATCATCTTGATGAGCGGTGCTCAGGCGCACATCGGCATGCAGAGATCGGACCTGTTTGATGCGGTGTTGCCAAAGCCATTCGACATTGACTTGATGATTGCCGAAGTTAGAAAGCTACTATCTTCGAAATAGTCAACAATACTTCGATGCAGACGATGAGCCGAAGGCGATCCCCTTCAAGCGGCTGCTTTTGGCCGACAGTTACCAGCCGCGAAGGATCGCAGTCGACCCTTCGCTGCCCTTCATTGGGACATCAGTCGGAAAGGGGCCGGTTTCGTTCCTTGGTTTTTAAAAGGTGAAGCCTTTACTCAACAACCGGTGAAGCCTCGACCGAACTCTCATCGGCGGTGTATGAGGCGGACCAGGTTTCGACAGCAAGAAAAATCTCAGTGGGCTTGGGCAGCTCAAATCATTCAACGCGACCAATTGTCCGTTGAATGCATCGAGAGAGTGAATCGCCGGATTCCAGAGTGCTATGCCCAATCCTGAGCGGGCGGCTTCGATTGCCTGGGCGTAGTCACCCATTACCCTGTCGGTGGGCTTGGAAGTCAGGCGTTTGCCGTGATGGCTCATCAACGCTCGCCACAGTGTCGTGTCTGCGGTGTGAATCAGCGGACTGTTCTGTATCAAGGACAGTGGCTGTTCATTCATGGCGACGACTTCGGGTGACGCCACGGGGCAAAGCGACTCATCGAATAGTGGTTCCTCGTCGCCGTCACTCCATTGTCCACGCCCGTATCTGATGGCCATATCGACCTCGCCTGAGGAAAGGCTTGCATTCAGCGCAGAGGTGATCAGTTCGATACGTAAATCCTGTTTTGTACCTTCCAGTTCGCTGAGGCGAGGGATCAACCAGAAACGCGCGAAGGATGACGTCGTGGCCAATTTGACGATGGGCAAGGTTTGGCCGACTGGCCGAGACTGTCGCGCTTGTTTCAGTTGTTCGAAGGCATGAGCGACTTTGGCCAGCGCGATTTGTCCAGTGGCCGTAACGGTTACACCGCGCGCATGACGGTCGAACAGGGAAATTTGAAACCATTTTTCAGCCATTTCCACACGTCGGCTGATGGTCGCGTGTGTAACTTCCAGTTCCGCTGCCGCAGCAGTGAACGAGCCGGTTCTTGCGGCAGCAAGTGAAGCTTGCAGGGCTTCGAAGGGAGGGAAAATGTCGTCTGAGCTGTACGTCATATGCACAGCTTATGGATAAGTAGTGCTATAGGTCAACAGCTCGGGGGTATCTATGCTGCGCTGCCTTATTCATGGAGACAGCAGCATGTCATGTTTCAAAACGCGCATTTCGCCATGGTTTTTTATCGCTCAACTGGTGGGGCTTTGGGCGGGCAATTATTGCTACGCCGCCCCCAGCGTGGAGAGGTCAATCGTACGAGGTTACGAAGGGAACGGAGGCGTCACCGTTGAACTGGTCATGTATGGCTTTCCTGGAAAAGAATGGGCATTGCTCAGGATTCGAGGAGCGGAAGCGGGCGCGGAAGTGCATCAAGCAAGTATTCAACGCTCACCGGTTTCGACATCCTTTGTTGAAAGTATCAACGGGGTTTCACGGACAATTTTTGTGGTACGGATGCATCAGGGTTTCCTTCCACGTCAAAACCAGGAGCCCTACGTACTGGGAGAAAGCGCCGGCTTGGAGAGACTGAGTAATATCGGGATGGAGCTACAGAGGTTTGGAACTGAGGAATTTGCCGCTCATAAAGCCGGGACACAGACTGCGCTACCCGAGGATTTGACCGAAAACCGTCCTTGATCGAACGGCTCCTCTTGGCCGATTTCCGCCTCTGGTCACTGGAAGGCAATCGCATCGAAACCCACCGTCACCGACAAGGTGACGTCCATGAGTGTGGGGCTGGCGTGGCATCGAGAGCGCAAATTTCGCCCGGAGATGCAGGCGTTTAGTAACTGTTTCCACGATTCATTTTTGGCCCTGTGACAGCTGTCCGCGCGACGCGGTAAACAGCGAAAAGCCCCTGGCCTATCGTCATTCATCAGTCTATTTATGCCCATCACAACCAGCGACAGTCCGCCTATGCCATTCGAGCCCGGTTCACCTGTTCAGGCCAAACGGACTCTCCTGTGTGAGATGTCCATTGCTCATTGATAAAAAGGTTGTCGTATTATGAAATCAACATTTTCAGCAGACTCCATTTAATAGGAAACGCGCAATGCGTTCACCGACGACAGCGCTGGGCAGTGCCGTCGTACCGCGCGGCACCTCAGGAAACACCGAGGCATCGGCGACATGCAGCCCTTCCAGTCCATGTACCTTGCCGGTGTATTCAACAACTGCGTAGGGGTCGGACGAAGGACCCATGCGGCAGGTGCCAACCGGGTGCCAGTAGTGGCGATGATTGTTCCGTACCCACTCGATCAGTTCCGTTTGCTGCTGGGGCGGGATGGCCAGGGGCGCGCCGATGAATGCAGCCATGGCCGGTGAGCGGATCAGCTCCTGGGTCCACTGAATCCCGAACAAAATTGGCGGAATATCTTCGGAATCAGCGAAGAAGCCCGTGTCGATAGTAGCGGCAACGTTTGCGTCACTGGAGGTCAATTTTAGGTGTCCGCGTGACTTGGGACGTAGCAGGCCGACCGGAAAAACACAGCGCCAACCCTGTTCGAGGGAAGAATCGCGTTCAACCCAGGGAAACACGTGCAAATCATACGGGGCGCTCCCTGCGTAAGGAGAACGCAATTTGATGATGGTTTGCTCCTCCATCAGCACCCGATCGGCTTCAAATGCAGTAAGCGCCTCGGCCAACGCTTGAGTGCCCTCATACTCCAGATTGGCAGTTGGCTGGTCGTGCAGATTGTGTCCAACACCCGGCAAATCCAGGGTCACGGGGATCTGCAGATCGGCCAAATGATCCTTGGGGCCGATGCCCGAACGAAGCAATATTTCCGGGCTTCCATAGGCTCCCGCGCAAAGCACTATCAACTTTGCAGGTATGCGTTGTTCAACGCCCTGATGAATGATGTGTACCGCTTGAGCGATCCCGTCCTTGAATGAAATTCGCTCCACCAGCGAGTCGCACAGCATCTGCAAGTGCCCACTGGCACGGACAGGGTCCAGATAGGCGAATGCCGCATTGAGGCGAACACCCTCCAGCGAGCTGTTGATCGGGGCACAACCCGCACCGGCACCGCCGGCAAGCAAATGGAAGTCGCTTACCAGCGACAACCCCTGAGCGGAAGCGGCCCCCAGAACCGCTTGGTGAAAGGGCTGGATTTCGTCGGGCAGATAGTGTCTGGCCCAATAGCGGCCTAACGCCGATTCAAACAGCGGTGCAAGAGACGCCGCATCCCAGCCGGGACAGCCCTGGGCAGCCCATTGGTCATAATCGCCGGCCCAGCCGACATTTTGGGTCGTGCCATTGTGACTTGAACAGCCACCGATCACACGGCAACGGTCCAGCGCGAGTGGCTGGCCGGCGCTTCCGGGACCGACGTAGCCCCAGTCGTGCGATGTGGGCAGCGTGCGTGCATTGAGTAGATCGGCGGGCCAATCGGGTGAAGTCCGCGAACCATAGTCAGGTCCCGCCTCGATCAGTAGTACCTGACGGCCTGCCGCAGCAAGCCGGCCCGCGATGGTACAGCCTGCCGAGCCTCCACCGATCACTACCACATCAGCGTTACGAATAGTCTTGATCAAAATGATGCCCTCCATGCCAAGAAAAGTCCCTTTGCTTCCGGGCCGAACAGATAGACGCCATTCAAGTAGGTGCGCATCGAGGTCACTGCGCCATGGGGGGCTGCGCAGTATTCGATAAGTACTTGCGGTGTACCGTTTTGAGCGTAAAACACCGCCGCGGTACTGTAGAACGTGATGGCTTTCTGCAACAGCAGCGACAGGGGCTGCCAGAATCGCTGTTGACCAATATGGGCAACCGCGCGACCCAAACCTTGGTGCATTTCGATTTTGCTGAATACGCTATTCATTACTCTTCCTCCCCGCCCGAAAACCGAGCGGGTCTTGCCTTGATCATCAATAGGAGATCGGCCATTGAGGCGATGTGGATCATCATCACGATGGCCGCAGGTCTAGTGGGGCGATGCGAAGCGCCCGATCAGTTGATGGCGGCAGGAGGTGAGAAAGTAAGAGCGAAGAGCGTACTGCGGCGACGTCGAAGCAACACAATTCCCGCCTGCCTGAACGTCCAGCATTCAGCGCAGATTTCAAGAGCAATGGGGAGATTGTGTAGCGATTGACTCATGGGGGCACGCTGGGGGAAAAGATGGTCTATTTGAATAATAGGTCGCAACGCGCGCCAAAGGCAACCCGCATCATGGCTGGTTTTGAGCAGCAACTTTCGACCCATAGCTGTCGTTCACCAGCGGAAAACTGCTCCGCAACGGACTGTCGAAAATAGCTCGGCGGAGAAATCAAAAACCTTCATCAGATTGTCGAGGTTTCAAGCGTATCGGCTTCATTGAACAGTTCGCGCATCACCACCACGAACGCTTCAGCCGGGCGGGATGGGTTCTGGGTTTGCGACGAGGCGATCACGACTCGTTGCGGTGGGATGCTAGCGTCAAATGGGCGACACACGATGGGTCGCCCGTCGTAGCTCAAGTCTCCAGCGGGTCGAGTGACGAGAATCGACACTCCGTGCCCATGTGCCACGAGTGAGCGCACCATTTCCACCGAGCGCAACTCCATAATGACATTGGGCTCTACACCGCCCGAGCGGAACAGTGACAGGAAATAGTCGCGACTGTGAGGTAGGTCTAGAAGGATAAAGGGCTCGGTTTGCAAATCCTGAATACACAAGCTGGCTTTTGCTGCCAGATGATGCCCTTCGGGCAGCAGCACATAAGGTGATTGCAGTCCCACCGCCTGTAGCTTGACCTTACGAGCCAGGTTCATGTCATAGATCAGCGCTAAATCAAGGGTGCCGCGCTCCACCCGTTCAATCAGTTCCTCGGTGTCACCTTCGACAATGGCGACTCGTACCTCAGGAAAGCGCTGCTTGAAGCGCTCGACCATGGTGGGGACATGTCGCGCGCCCAACGTTGCAAAGCAACCCACCGAAAGGTCCCCCACCACGCTATCAGTCTCCTTGGCAGAGAGCTGCGCGGCACTTTGCAGTAGCTGCCTTGCTTGCTGGTAACGGCGGGTTCCGGCGGAGCTGAGTTCGATCCCTTTGCCTGGAATCCTCACGAACAAGCGCTCATCCCATAAGGCTTCCAACTCCGCAATCGCGTTTGATATCGAGGGTTGGGACACACTCAGCGACTTCGCCG
>Ga0160467_101055_pt1 | contig 14621 bp, 10 predicted proteins | sample HID1972I_E11MG_FD_108221 | JGI IMG/M metagenome (GOLD analysis project Ga0160467, IMG submission 108221) | Enriched pill bug-associated microbial communities from UW Madison campus, WI, USA - HID1972I_E11 MG | ecosystem: Host-associated > Arthropoda: Insects > Digestive system > Unclassified ...
CGGATGCTGTCGATGCTGCCCCACCAGGAACGCATGCATTCGAAGATACCCACGCCCAGGGCATCGAAGCTGTCGCGGGCCAGGCGCTGGCGCCATGCCTCGTCCTTTTCCGGGAAGCACAGCTTCAGGTTCACCTCGGCAGCGCGGCGGCGACTGCCGAGCAGGCGCCAGGTGACCGAGCCGACGCCGCGACCGAGCGCGCGCTGCAGCGTCCAGGGCAATCGAGCGATGGCGAAGGCGCCGAACATCACGGCGAACATCGGCCAGTTGCGGGGATCGGCCAGGGATGGACGGAGGGCGGTGGTGGCATCGGACATGCCGCCATTCTACCAACCCCGCCACGTGTCTTTCCCGGGGGGCTCCCGTATCCTCTGCCCATGCGCAAAGACCCCGTCGAATGGATCCTGCGCGGCCTGTATTCGGCCGTGCTCTACCTGTTGCTGCCGATCACCGTGTACCACCTGGTGTGGCGTGGCTTCCGGGTCCGCGAATACTTCCAGCGCTGGGATGAACGCTATGCGTCCTACCCCGATTCCAGCTGCCAGCCGCGGGTATGGCTGCACGCGGTTTCGGTGGGCGAAGTCAATGCTGCCGCGCCGCTGGTCAATGCGCTGCGCAGCCTGCGCCCGGACATCCGCTGGGTGATCACCACCATCACGCCCACCGGTTCGGAGCGGGTGCGCGCCCTGTGGGGCGATGCGCTGGACCACGTCTACCTGCCATACGATGTCCCGGGCAGCGTGGGGCGCTTCCTCAACCATTTCCAGCCCAGCCTGGCACTGATCCTGGAAACCGAGCTGTGGCCCAACCTGCTGTTCGGCTGCCGCAGCCGCAACGTGCCGGTGTACATCCTCAATGCGCGGCTGTCGGCGCGTTCGCTGCGCGGATATCGGCTGCTGGCGCCGCTGATCCGCCGTGCGCTGCGTACGGTGACCTGCGTGGCGGCGCAGTCGCAGGATGATGCCGCACGTTTCGTGCAGCTCGGCGCGGCGCCGGAACAGGTGCAGGCGCTGGGCAACCTGAAGTTCGACATCGCCACGCCGGACGTGCAGGCGTTCGTCGAACGCTTCCATCTGCAGGTGCCGGCCGCACGCCCGGTATGGATCGCCGCCAGTACCCACGAAGGCGAGGAGCAGGCGATGGTGGACCTGCATCAGCAACTGCGCCAGCAGCATCCCGGCCTCCTGCTGCTATGGGCGCCGCGCCATCCGGAGCGTTTCGCGAAGGTGGAGGCACTGGCCCGCGAACCGGGCTGGCAGGTGTCCACGCGCCGTACCCAGCACTGGCCCGGCAGTGGCGACGATGTGTTCGTGGTCGACACACTGGGCGAGCTGATGTCCTTCTATGCCTGCGCGCAGGTGGCCTTCGTCGGTGGCAGCCTGCAGGCCATCGGTGGCCACAATCTGCTGGAACCCGCGGCGATGGGCACTGCGGCGGTGACCGGCCCGCACCTGCACAACTTCGCGGAGATCTCCCGGCGCATGCTGGAGGCGGGCGCGCTGCTGGTCGGCCAGGACGTGCAGTCGGTGGGCGAGCACCTGCAGCACCTGCTGGCCAGTGCGCCGGCACGCGAAGAGATGGCCCGCGCCGGCTGTTCGCTGGTCAGCAACGGCCGTGGCGCATTGAAGCGCACCATCGCACTGGTGGAACCGCACCTGCCGCCGCCGCACACGGCATGATTGGCGGCGGTCGCGCCGATCCATGATCGGCATGCCCTGCATGGTGTCGCGTTTTTAGGCCTCATCCGATTCTGCGGGCCAGGGGGGTTGCCTAGCTTCAGGGGTTGTATTCCCTGGAGAAGGCCATGCCCGTCCATCGCTTCACGCGCTCGCGTGTCGGCTTCGTCATCATCGCGCTGCTGCCGGTTTCCACGCTGGCCCAAGGGGCCGACGACGCGAACGATGCGCATCCGCGCTTCATCGGCCCGCTGGCCAGCCCCGCGCCGCCGCTGCCGAAGGGCGTTGGCAACATCGAGCCCTACCTGGTGACGACTACTGCGGCCTCGCGTTTCGATGCCGATGGCCACCGTGTCGACAGCCAGGCGGCCACGCAGTGGGACGTGATCGTGCCTGTCCAGTACGGCCTGACCGATCGCCTGACGGTGGGCACGACCTTGAGCGCGGCCTACGACCGTGCCGCTGACGGAGGACGCGATGCGGCCGTAGGCGATACGACGATCAGCGCGCTGTATGGCCTGTACGACGGAGCAGGGCCGCAACGCCTTCGACTGGCCGCCGGCCTGCGCCAGCGTCTGCCGACCGGTCGCCATGACCATCTGGAAACTGCACGGCGGCCTGCCATTGGCAGTGGTGCCAGCAGCAGCACGCTTGCGCTGCAGGGCCAGGCGTATTTCCTGGATGGATATCTGCGCGCGCGTGCCACCACGGCATGGCGCCTGCCCGGCAGCCACGCACGCATCCGCGGTGCAAGCGTCTATGGCACCGGCGCTGGATTCGTCGGCAAGGCCCGGCTGGATACCGCCATGGTCAGTACGCTGTCGGCCGAATACAGCGTGGATCCGCACTGGACACTGGTTGCCGAAGCCATGTACGAGCGTGACAAGGGTACACGTGTGCGCGGCAGCGATCCCGACGGCGTCGCCATCGATACCCGTGAACCCGGGTCATGGCGTTTTTCGCTGTTGCCTGCGGTGCAGTATCACTTCAACGACGATGTCGGGGTGATCGCCGGTATCCAGCTGGGGCTGGCGGGCCGCAACACGGCTGCGATCGTGGCACCGCAGATCGCCGTCAATATCGGCTTCTGACGGCCCCGGCTCCTGCACGAAGCAGGACGCAGCCGCTCACTCGCTGGTGCTCGGACTCCAGAACGCCTGCCGGACCGCAGGCAGGCGTTGCAGCCGCTGCACCACCGCGTCCATGGTGGCCGCATCCACCGATGTCGCCGTCAGTACCGCTTCAATCTCCACATCGTCCTCCCCGAAGGCATTCACCTGCAGGTCCGTGACCGGGTATGCATGACGTTCCAGTTCTGTTTCCAGCGCGGACATCAGCTGGCGCTGGCGTTGCTTGCCAACGATCACATGGACGATGTTGGTGACTTCCACCGACTCCACATCCAGCGGCTGGCGATTGATCGCATTGACGATGGGACGCAGCAGGGTGTTCGCCGCAAGCACGAACGCGGTGCCGAGCAGGGCCTCGGCCAGCATGCCGGTTCCGGCGGCCACGCCGATGGCGGCCGAGCCCCACAACGTGGCCGCGGTATTGATGCCGCGGATGTTGCCTTCCTCGCGCATGATGACGCCGGCGCCGAGGAAGCCGACGCCGGATACCACGTAGGCGACCACCTGCAACGGGTTCGGCGTGCCGCCATAGTGGGTGTGGAAACGCATGGCGATGTCCACGAACAGGGCGGCGCCCACCGCCACCAGCACGTTCGTGCGCAGGCCGGCGGTGCGCTGCCGGTACTGCCGTTCCAGGCCGATGATGCTGCCCAGCACGAAGGCCAGCGCGAGGCTGGCGAGCGTGTCCATGGACGCGGCGAGGTCGAGATTCTGGATCAGCCGCATGTCGATCTCCTTTGATTCCGGGGCTGGTTGCATGGGGGCCTGCCGCCATCAAACGGCGGCAGTGACCAGTTGATCGCCCAGGAACAGCCAGGCAAAGCCGAAGTAGACGAACACGCCGAGCAGGTCCATCACCGAGGTGATCAACGGCGAGGAGAGGGTGGCCGGATCGGTACCGATGCGCCGCGCGGCGAACGGCAGCAGGGCACCGATGATGCCGCCCAGTGCGGTGCAGACCAGCATGCTCAGGCCGACCACCAGCAGCACGTCGATGCCGACGCCCTTGCTGAAGTACGCCAGTACCGCTTCCAGCAGCGCGATGGTGACGCCCAGCGCGGCGGCGATCGGCAGCTCGCGCTTGATCACGAACCACACGTGTCGCCAGTTGAGCCCCAGTTCGCCCAGCGCCATGCCGCGTATCACCAGCGTGGCCGACTGGCTGCCGGTGTTGCCGCCCATGTCCACGATGGGGGCGATGAACGCTGCCAGCACGATGGCCTGGCTCAGCAGTGCTTCCTGTGCGGCGACGAAGGTGCTGGTGATGATCCCGAAGAAGGTCAGCACGGCCAGCCAGAAGACACGGACGCTGAACATGCGTCGCAATGGCGTGGTCATCATGTCCAGGTCCGCACCGCCGGCGACGGATACGCCGCCGAAGCGCGCCAGCTGGTTTGCATCCTGTTCCTTGTCGATGTCCATCGCATCGTCCACGGTGACGATGCCGATCATGCGCTCGTCGCCATCGAGCACCGGCACCGCCAGAAGATCGTAGCGACGGATGATCTCGGCGGCCTGCGCGCGTGGCCAGGTGGCGCGCACGAATACCGGATCGCGGCGCAGCACCCCGGCGATGAGTGCCTGCGGCATGGCAACCACCAGGTCGCGCAGCGACACCGTGCCCTGCAGGCGACGCTTGCCGTCGAGCACGTACAGCACATAGACGGTTTCGCTGCTGGGGGCGGTCGCGCGCAGGTGCGCCAGTGCCTCGGCGACGGTCATGCAGGCATTGATGGCGACAAAACCGGAGGTGGTGGCCGAACCGATGGCCTCTTCCGGGTAGGCGGACAGGCTCAGGATGTCCTCGCGCTCGGCGACGTCCAGCCCGGCCAGCAGCCCTGGCCGGGACAGCTCATCGAGCCGGTTGAACAGATCGGCACGGTCATCGGCGGGCAGGTATTCGAACAGTTCCACCATCTCATCGCGTGGCAGCACGGCGACCAGGTCATCCTGTCGCCTTGCGTCGAGATGGACGAACAGGTCCGCGCGTTGCTGCGCGGCCAGCAGCGACAGCAGTGTCGATGCCTGCTGCAGCGAAGCGGACTGCAGGGCGGCGGCCATGTCCGACGGATGGGCCGAACGTGCCAGCGCGGCGAAGCCATCGCGGTCCGGGGCATGTGCGAGACGACGCACGGCGAACATCAGTTCTTCACGGTTCATGGGGGTCTCCTTGTCGAGGGCATGCGGCATGGCGCGGCCTGGCCGCGCAGAAAACAGGGCGTCAGCGCGCCAGCGGAATGTTCAGTCCGACGGTGATCCAGGACGTCGACGAAGCGTCGTGGGCATGGCCGGCGAGCAGGTCCAGCGACGCCTCATCGCGCAGATGCCGGCGCACGCCGATCTGGCTGCCGTGGACGCGGGCGGCATCGCGCCAGCGCTCGGCCAGCAGCGACCAGCCGGAAGCGAACCCTATCGCGCTGCCAATGCCGGCGGTCATGCCGCGATCAACGCGGTCGTGGTCCCAGCCCACATTGGCGTGCAGCACGATCCGGCCTGCCACATCGAGCACGAAGCTGGCGGGCAGGTTCAACGTCCATCCGCGCGCACCGGCATGCCGCATGTCGCCGCCGATGCCCGCGCTGAAGGCGAACTGCACGCGTTCGTCATCGAGCCCACGCAGGGTGCGCTTGGAACCCAGTGACCATGGCGTGGAACCAGCACCGGGCAGGTGGCTGAGGCCCAGCGACCATTCCGTGCCGCCGAGGGTGCACGCCGGCGTGGTGGTCACTATCGGGTGGTTGCCGTGCCGGCGGGCCCAGCTTTCCAGCTGGCAGTGCCCGGCGGGCGTGGTGCCAGCATCATCCACCAGCAGGCTGGCGGCAGCGCAGGCGGCATTGCTGAAGGGCAGGGTTGCCCACAGCGAAGCGTGGCGAAGGAAGGTGAGTTGCATGGACGATCTCCGATGGACGGATACGCCAGCGGCTCCCACTTGGGCCGAAGGTAAACAACGTGCGGTATACGAAGGTGAGGCCGCCCGACGCTGGCGGCACATGGCCTCGTCCTGGCGGACGCGACCTGCCTGGCAGTGTCCGGTCCGCTCAGGAGCAGCAGAATCTACTGTGACTGTCCAAGCAGGAGCCCCCGGGGCGATGAAGTGCGCGCATGGTGGTCGCGCATCAGGGTGGCGTCAAATTGAAAATGCAGACGGAATCACTTTCGGTCGATTGACGATCGATTGCCTCAGGCACGTTCTGCCCATGGATGCCGCTTTTCAGGCAGAAATACGGATAGTCCGTGGTGGTAACGGATGTTCAGCTGACGTCGGGCATGCGGCCGATCTGTTGACCGTGGCGTGGTAATTACGACAGTTGCCGCGGGCTCGCCGGCAATGGACAGGAATTACGCATCGTCATGTTTCTGGCAGCAACTCAACTTTCCGCATTCCTGTTCCGGGATGTCTCTCTTAGCGTCGATCCTGCAGGCAGATGCCTGCCTACTGGAGAGAACACGTAATGCAGGATCGAGTACATGCCGCCCGCCGCGCGGGCACTCCCGTCGTTGTTGCGTTGCTGGGTAGCCTGCTGGCCACGCAGGCGGCAGCCGCGCAGGAGGGTGCGCCACGTTTCGCCGGTCCGCTGCTCAGCCCGGCGCCGCCGCTGCCGGTCGGCATGCTCAACGTCGAACCCTACCTGATCTACAGCCAGCTGCCAGGCGTGTATGACGGCGACGGCCACCGCAGGAATGCCGACGCGCCCGGCGGCTGGCATCTGTCGGTGCCGGTGCAGTACGGCGTGCACGAACGCGTGACGCTCGCGGCAACCTTCAACGCCATGTACAACCGCGACAGCGGCGAATCGCGCGCGTTCGACATCGGCGATACGTCGCTGTCGGCCCTGGTCGGGCTGTTTGCCGGCCGTGGTGCGTCACGTCCGACGCTGACCCTGGCGCTGCGGCAGAGCCTGTCCACCGGTCATCATGATCGTCTGGAAGACCGTTCCATTTCGGTGGCCACCGGCAATGGCGTCGGCGCGACCAGCGTGGGCCTGCATGGGCAGGCGTACTTCATCGACGATCACCTGCGGATGCGCGCCGGCGGCGCCTGGCGCATTCCCGGCAGCAGCGCAGGCGTACGCGGAAAGAGTGCCTACGGAACGCCTGCCGGATTTGATGGGCAGGTCCGCAGGGGCGCGGCCCTGACGAGCCTGCTGGCGGCCGAATACAGCCTGTCGCGCACCTGGGTGCTGGCTGGCGAGTTGATGCATGAGCGGGAAAGTGCGGGCAGCGTGCATGGCACATGGCCCGGCAACGCCGGACGGGACGCGTTCCATCGGCGTGATCCGGCCAGCTGGCGCTTCTCAGTGGTGCCGGCGGTGCAGTACCACTGGAGCGACAATGTCGCACTGGTGGCGGGCGCGCAGGTGTCGCTGGCCGGCCGCAACAGCAGCCGGGTGGTGGCGCCACAGGTGGCGCTGAACATGGTGTTCTGAGGGCGCTGCTTCAGCGCGAAGACACGGGTAGAGCCGGGCCATGCCCGGCTGGTGTTCGCGACAGCCGATCATGGATCGGCTCTACCGCTGTTTGAAGCCGATCCTGGATCGGCTTCGGGCATCAGCTGCCGACGGTGGTGCTGGGATTGCCGGCGTCGACGGTCAGCAGGCGGTTGATCTCCTGCAGTTCGGCGATGTCCAAGCCACCCACGGCCTGGCTCAGCAGCAGGCGGTTCTGCAGGAAGGTGTAGCGGGCGTTGGCATAGTCCAGCTGCGCGGAGAACAGGATGCGCTGATTCTGAATCACGTCCAGCACGGTACGCGTACCGACTTCCAGGCCGACCTGCGAAGCGTCATAGGCGCTCTGCGCCGACACCACGGCAAGGCGGCGCGCTTCCACCTCGCTGATGCCGGCCACCAGGTTCTGGTAGGCATTGCGGGTGTTGCGGTCCAGCGCGCGCTTCTGCTGCTCGTAACCGTCCTGGGCGATGTCACGCTGCGCCAGCGCCTGGCGCACGCCGGACTGGGTAGCGCCGCCGGAGAAGATCGGCACGTTCAGCGTCAGGCCGATGCTGTTGGTACGTGCATCCGGACTCAGGGAACCGGCGCCGGTGCTGTCGCCCCAGGTCGCGCTCTTGCCCCAGCTGCCGCCCAGGGAAAGGGTCGGGTAATGGCCACCACGGGCGGATTCGACGCTGGCTTCGGCGGCACTCACCTGCAGTTCCTGCGCCTTCAGCGCCGGATTCTGGGTGACCGCGCTCTGCACCAGCTGGTCCACATTGCCGCGGTTGGCCGGAACTTGCGGACGGAAATCTTCCGGCAGGCCACGCAGGTTGGTGACCGGTTGGCCGGTCAGTTCGGTCAGCGCCTGATAGGCATCGGCCAGGGTGTTCTGGGCCACGATGGTATTGGCACGCGCCTGATCGTACTGTGCGCGTGCTTCGTGCACGTCGGTGATCGGTGCCAGGCCAACTTCCAGGCGCTTGTCGGCGAAGTCGAACTGCTTCTTCGCAGCCTCTTCGTTGGTCTTGGCAGCATTCAGCGATTCGATCGCCACCAGGACATTGAAGTAGGCAGCCGAGGTGCGGACGATCAGGTTGTCGTTCGCCGAATCGAGCGTGAAGTCAGCGGCCTTGCTCAGTTCGCGCTGCGCACGCAGGGTGCTGAACTGGCTCCAGTTGAACAGCGTCTGGCTGCCATCCACGGTGTAGTTGCGGCGACGGCTGTCGAAGGTGCCGGAGTTGGCCGAGGCATCCGCTTCACTACGCGACCGGGTCAACGAGGCCTGGCCGTTGATCTGCGGCAGCAGGGCGGCGCGGGCCTGCACGGCGCCTTCCTTGTCGAACAGCCGGGTGGATTCGGCGACGGACAGCTGCGGGTCGCCATTGCGGGCCATTTCGTAGACCTGCAGCAGGTCGGCGGCATGGGCGGACAGCGGCAGCAGGGCGGTGGCCAGCGCAATTGCGAGGGTTCGGCGGATCATTGCGGCTTCCTTGGACTCAGAGGTGGAACTGGGGGGCCGGCGCGGCACCGCGCAGGTAGTCGATATCGGTTTCGAACAGCGATTCGGTGCTGCCGTCGGCCTTGATCAGGACCGCTTCCATCACCGGCGAGCGGCCGCGGATGACGAACAGCCGTCCACCCGGACGCAGCCACGAGGCAAACTGTGACGGCACGGTGTCCACAGCGCCAGTGACACAGATCACATCAAAGCGACGTTCGGTCTGCCAGGCCAGCGCATCGGCCACTTCAACGCGTACATTGGTACCCAGGCCGGTGCTGTCCAGGCGCGCGCGGGCGGCAGCAGCCAGTTCCGGGTCGATCTCCAGGCTCAGCACATCGCGTGCCAGCGCGCCAAGGCAGGCCGACAGAAAACCGCTGCCGGTCCCGACCTCCAGCACTTCGTCGCCCGGCTGCAGATCCAGCGCCTGCAGGGTGCGACCTTCGATGACCGGCTTCATCATCTTCTGGTCGTGGCCCAGCGGCAGTTCGATGTCGGCATAGGCCAGCGCGCGGTGCGATTCAGCGACGAACGCTTCGCGCGGCAGGCGGGCCAGTACGTCGAGCACCTTGATGTCCAGCACGTCCCAGGGACGGATCTGCTGTTCCACCATCAGTTCGCGGGCGTGGGCGTAATCAATCGTCATGAGGTTCTAATCCAGCGCAGTGGGCCGGCCATTTTACCGGTGCCGGAGGCCGGCGGCGCGTCCAGAGCATGGAGTCCGGTCGGCCGGTAACGCAGTGCCGGAAGTCATCGCGACCTCCGGCCTGTTCAGTTTGGAGCCATCAGTCACGCGCAGGGGCCTCGACCGGAGGCCGGCGAGCATAGGCGCGCAGGAAGAAATCCACGCTGGCGGCCACGTGGTCACGGGGCGTGCCCTGTCCCGGGGCCGGCGGCAGGCCGCACATCATGTGCGCGTGCAGCTCGCCCTTGACCAGCGTCATCAGCTGCAGTGCCGCGGTGGGGAAGTCCTCGATGTCCAGCTCGCCGCGCGCCGCACGCGCACGCAGGAATTCGGCCAGGGCCTCGGTGGTTCGCCGCGGGCCGGCCTGCCAGAACATCTCGCGCAGGCGGTTGTCGGTTTCCGGGGCCATCATCACCCGTTGTACCGACACGGCCGCATCGGAGGTGACCAGGTCGAAGAAGGCATGGGCGATGCCCAGCAACTGCTCGCGCAGCGGACCTTCGGCATCGGTGATGAACAGCGTGTCCGGCAGCATTTCAATGCACTTGGACTGCACCGCCTCGGTGAAAAGGGTCTCCTTGTCGCCGAAATGGCTGTACACGGTGAGCTTGGACACGCCCGCCTGGGCGGCGATGGCATCCATGCTCACGCCGGTATAGCCCTGATCGATGAACAGTGCCTTGGCTGCTTCAAGAATGGCCGCGCGCTTGCCCAGGTCCTTGGGACGACCGGGGCCCGGGGTCTTGCCGGCAGCATTTGGGGCTCGCTTGCGGGAGAAGGGACACATCATCCCGCCAATACTAGACCAATCGGTTCGATATTTATACTATACCGCCGAGTTCATTAAATTGGCGTGCCCTGGCGCGCGTCGTTGCCAACATTTACCTGCGTTATCAGGACGAAACCGATGAAGATCGTGCGCTGGATGGGAGTTGCCGTGTGGGTGTCCGTGCTTGCCGCGTGTTCCGGGAAAGGTGAAACCCCCGAGGCTGCCGTACCAGTGCTGGTGGTGCATCCAGCCGTAGTAGCGGGGCAGGCACCAGCCGTGTTCCCGGGCGAAGTGCGCGCGCGCGAGGAGAGCACGTTGTCCTTCCGGGTCGGTGGCAACCTGGTCAAGCGTCACGTGGACGCGGGCCAGCGGGTGCGCAAGGGACAGCTGCTGGCCGAGCTGGATCCGGCCGATTTCGCGTTGCAGGCCCGCGCCTCGCAGGCGCAGCTGGCGGCCGCGGAAGCGGAACTGGGGCGTGCGCGTGATGATCTCAAGCGGTACCAGGTGCTGGCCGCGCAGCAACTGGTCAGCCAATCCGCGCTGGACCAGCAGGCCACGGCCTACAAGGCGGCGCAGGGACAGGCCAATGCGGCCCGCGCCAACGCCGATGTGCTGGGCAACCAGGCCGGCTATGCGCAACTGCGTGCCCCCGCGGACGGCGTGATTGCCAGCCGCGAAGCGGAGGCCGGCCAGGTCGTTGCCGCCGGGCAGGTGATCTTCAACCTGGCGGCCGATGGCGCGCGTGAGGTGCTGATCGCGTTGCCGGAAGCAGATATCCGCGAGCACGTGGTCGGCGAGGCGGTGGAGGTGGAACTTTGGAATTCTCCGGGCCGGCGATATTCCGGCACAGTCCGCGAAATCGCCGCTGCGGCCGATCCGCAGGCGCGCACCTATGCAACGCGCATCAGCATCACCGACGCGGCACTGGCCGACGTCGCGCTGGGCCAGAGCGCGCGGGTCTACAGCACGGCCGGGCGTGCCGGCACCCTGCAGTTGCCGCTGGCGGCGCTGCAGCGGGGCGCGGACGACAGCGCCAGCGTGTGGCGGGTCGATCCGGCGACCAGCACCCTGAAGGCGGTAGCGGTGACGACCGGTGCCTACGGCAGCGAGACGGTCCCGGTGGTGTCCGGTGTCTCCGTCGGCGACTGGGTGGTGGCCGCCGGCGGCCACCTGCTGCGTGAAGGGCAGCCCGTGGTGGCAGTGGACAGGCAGAACCGCCCGGTGTTGAAACCGGCGGCGCCGGCCACTGCGCCGAAGGGCGGGGAGTAAGCCGTGCGCCGCTTCAACCTTTCCGAATGGGCATTGGCCAACCGTCCGCTGGTGCTGTTCGCGATGCTGGCCTTCGCACTGATCGGCGGCTGGTCGTACAAGCACCTCGGCCAGTCGGAGGATCCGCCGTTCACGTTCAAGGCGATGGTGGTGCGCACGCTGTGGCCGGGCGCCACGGCCGAGCAGGTGTCCCGCCAGGTGACCGAGCCGATAGAGAAGGCGCTGATGAATACCGGCGAGTTCGAGTTCATCCGCTCGTACTCGCGTCCCGGCGAATCGCAGGTGATCTTCATGGCCCGCGATGACCTGCGCTCGAAGCAGATACCAGAGCTGTGGTACCAGGTGCGCAAGCGGGTGGGTGACATCCAGGCCACCCTGCCACGGGAGATCGTCGGGCCGTTCTTCAACGATGAGTTCGGCGATACCTTCGGCAACATCTACGCGCTGACCGGCCAGGGCTTCGACTACGCGGTGATGCGCGATTACGCCGATCGCATCCAGCTGGAACTGCAGCGCGTGCCGGATGTCGGCAAGGTGGAACTGGTCGGGCTGCAGGACGAAAAGGTCTGGATCGAGCTGTCCAACGCCAAGCTCGCCACGCTCGGTATTTCGATGCAGCAGGTGCAGCAGGCGCTGGCCGACCAGAATGCGGTGAGCGGCAGCAGCTTCATTGAAACCGCCAGTGATCGCGTGCAGCTGCGGGTAACCGGGCAGTTCGACGGCATCGACGACATCCGTGCCTTCGCGATCCGTGCCGGCGAGCGTACCGTGCGCCTGGGCGACATCGCCGAGGTGAAGCGGGGCTTCGCCGATCCGGCGTCGCCGAAGATGCGCTTCATGGGCGAAGATGCCATCGGCCTGGCGGTGGCGATGAAGGAGGGTGGTGACATCCTCGCACTCGGCACGCACCTGGATGCAGAGTTCGAGCGCCTGCAGGAAACGCTGCCAGCGGGCATGCAGCTGCGCAAGGTGTCCGACCAGCCCAGGGCGGTGGAGGAGTCTGTCGGCGAATTCGTGCAGGTGCTCAGCGAGGCGGTGGTGATCGTGCTGCTGGTCAGCTTCTTCTCGCTGGGCCTGCGTACCGGACTGGTGGTTGGCGTGACCATTCCGCTCGTGCTGGCGATGACGTTCTTCGTCATGCATTACTTCGGCATCGGCCTGCACAAGATATCGCTGGGCGCGCTGGTGCTGGCGCTCGGCCTGCTGGTGGACGATGCCATCATCGCGGTGGAGATGATGGCGACCAAGATGGAGCAGGGCTTTGACCGGCTGCGTGCGGCGAGCTTCGCCTGGGAGTCCACGGCCTTCCCGATGCTGACCGGCACGCTGATCACCGCAGCCGGTTTCCTGCCCATCGCCACGGCGGCGTCCAGCACCGGCGAGTACACGCGTTCGCTGTTCCAGGTCGTGACCATCGCGCTGGTGGTGTCATGGATCGCCGCGGTGCTGTTCATCCCCTACCTGGGTGACAAGATGCTGCCGGACCTGTTCAATGCGCAGCCGCCGGATCCGCGCAGCCTGGCGGGTCGTTGGCGCGCGCTGCGGCAGCGCTGGGCCGACCGCCATCCGGCGCTGGCGAACGTGATCGCGCCAAAACAGCATGGCCACGACCATGATCCTTACCAGCGGCCGTTCTATGTACGTTTCCGCAGATTCCTGGATGCCTGCCTGCGCCATCGCTGGTGGGTGATCGGAGCAACGGTGCTGCTGTTCGTGCTGTCGCTGGTGCTGTTCCGTTTCGTGCCGCAGCAGTTCTTCCCGGATTCCACCCGGCCGGAGCTGATGGTGGACATCGAACTGGCCGAGGGCGCCTCGTTGAGCGCGACCCGCGACCAGGTAGGCAAGCTGGAGACACTGCTGGCGCGACGCGATGGCATCAGCAACTACGTGGCCTACGTGGGCACGGGCTCGCCGCGCTTCTACCTGCCGCTGGACCAGCAGCTGCCAGCGACCAATTTCGCGCAGTTCGTGGTGCTGGCCGAGGACATCCACGCGCGCGAGGCCACGCGCGACTGGCTGCTGCGCGAGGTGGTGCCCCGGTTCCCCGATGTGCAGATGCGGGTGACGCGGCTGGAGAATGGTCCGCCGGTCGGTTACCCGGTGCAGTTCAGGGTGTCCGGCGAACACGTGGCCGAGGTGCAGGCGCTTGCGCGGCAGGTGGAAGCCAGGGTACGCGCCAATCCGCACACCATCAACGTCAACCTGGACTGGAGCGAGCCGAGCAAGGTGGTGCGGCTGGTGATCGACCAGGATCGTGCGCGCGCGCTGGGCGTGAGCAGCGCGCAGGTCAGCCAGTTCCTGGCCGGGTCGCTGGCCGGGCAGGCGGTGAGCGTGTATCGCGAGGGCAACCGGCAGATCGAAATGCTGCTGCGCGGTCCGGCCGACGAGCGCGCCAGCCTGGAACTGCTGTCCAGCCTGTCGATGCCGGCGGCCGGCGGCGGCAGCATCAGCCTGGCGCAGGTGGCGACGCTGGAATACGGTTTCGAGGACGGCATCATCTGGCATCGGGACCGCCTGCCGACAGTGACCGTGCGCGCCGATATCGGTGATGGCATGCAGCCGCTGGACGTGGTCGGGCAGATCCTGCCGACGCTGGAGGACGTGCGTTCGCAGCTGCCCAGCGGCTACCTTCTGGAAACCGGTGGGACGGTGGAGGATTCGGCGCGTGGCCAGGATTCGATCAAGGCTGGCATGCCGTTGTTCCTGGTGGTGGTGGCCACGCTGCTGATGCTGCAGCTGCGCAGTTTCTCGCGGGCGGCCATGGTGCTGGTGACGGCCCCGCTGGGCATCATCGGCGCGACGCTGTTCCTGTTGATCTTCCGGGTGCCGTTCGGTTTCGTGGCGCTGCTGGGGACCATCGCGCTGGCGGGCATGATCATGCGCAATTCGGTGATCCTGATCGATCAGATCCAGCAGGACATCGATGCGGGGCATGATCGATGGCACGCGATCATCGATGCGACGGTGCGGCGGTTCCGGCCGATCGTATTGACGGCGCTGGCGGCAGTGCTGGCGATGATTCCGCTGTCGCGCAGTGCGTTCTACGGGTCGATGGCGATCTCGATCATGGGTGGGTTGATCGTGGGCACGGTGCTGACGCTGGTGTTCCTGCCGGCGTTGTATGCGGCGTGGTTCCGGGTGAAGCCCGATGAGGCTGGTCGAAC
>Ga0160467_101056_pt1 | contig 14577 bp, 14 predicted proteins | sample HID1972I_E11MG_FD_108221 | JGI IMG/M metagenome (GOLD analysis project Ga0160467, IMG submission 108221) | Enriched pill bug-associated microbial communities from UW Madison campus, WI, USA - HID1972I_E11 MG | ecosystem: Host-associated > Arthropoda: Insects > Digestive system > Unclassified ...
CGAGCTGGAGGTGGGCAACGGCGATGGTGGATACCGCGACGTCGCCGCCTTGCTGGGCGTCAGATACAGCTGGTGAGTGGCGTGCCGGCTGGGGCGACGTCTCGTAGAGCCGGGCTCTGCCCGGCTGATCAGATACGTAGAGCCGGGCTCTGCCCGGCTGACGCATTGCCGCGCAGCGGGGCAGAGCCCCGCTCTACCTGGCTGGAGCAGCGGGGCTCGTCCGCTTCCGCTCCGATGACTTCTCCACATCACACGGGGAAAGCCATGCGGATTTCATGTGGACAAGTGGATGTAAGCCACGCGCGGCAGGCGTTTCGGAGCGTGATGAATTTTTGTCCACATGCAGAACGCCCCGCACGAGGCGGGGCGTTCTGCATACATCCGTTGCGATGATCAGCGATCAGACGTTGAAGCGGAAATGCAGGATGTCACCTTCCTGCACGCGGTATTCCTTGCCTTCCAGGCGCAGGCGACCTGCTTCCTTGGCACCGGCTTCGCCCTTGTACTTGATGAAGTCGTCATACGCGATGGTCTCGGCGCGGATGAAGCCCTTCTCGAAATCGGTGTGGATCACCGCGGCCGCCTGCGGTGCCGTTGCACCCTTGCGCACCGTCCACGCGCGCACTTCCTTCACGCCCGCCGTGAAGTAGGTCTGCAGGCCGAGCAGGCTGTAGGCGGCGTTGATCACGCGGTTCAGGCCCGGCTCGCTCAGGCCCAGATCGGCCAGGAAGGTGTCGCGGTCCTCGTCGTCCAGCTGCGAAAGCTCTTCCTCGATCGCCGCCGACACCGGCACCACCATCGCGCCCTCCTCCGCGGCGCGGGCACGCACCGCTTCCAGGTGCGGATTGTTCTCGAAACCGTCTTCCAGCACGTTGGCGATGTACATCACCGGCTTCAGGGTGAGCAGGAACAGGTCGCGCACCAGCGCCTTTTCCTCGTCATCCAGGCCTGCCGCGCGGCCAGCCTTGCCGTCGGCCAGCGCGGCCTGCAGCTTTGCCAGTACCGGCTTGCGTGCGGCCGCGTCCTTGTCGCCCCCCTTTGCCGCGCGCTCGGCACGGTTCAACGCCTTCTCCACGCTGTCCAGGTCGGCCAGCGCCAGTTCGGTATCGATGGTCTCGATGTCGGAGATCGGATCCACCTTGCCGGCCACGTGCACGATGTCGCCATGCTCGAAGCAGCGCACCACGTGGGTGATCGCATCGACTTCACGGATATGCGCCAGGAACTTGTTGCCCAGGCCTTCACCGCTGGCGGCACCGGCGACCAGGCCGGCGATGTCGACGAACTCGACCGCCGTCGGGATGACCTTCTGCGGGTTGATGATGGTGGCCAGCTCGTTCAGGCGCGGGTCCGGCACCGGCACGATGCCGACGTTCGGCTCGATGGTGCAGAACGGGAAGTTGGCCGCAGCGATACCTGCCTTGGTCAGCGCATTGAACAGGGTCGACTTGCCCACGTTGGGCAGGCCGACGATGCCGCATTTGATACCCATGTTTGACAGCTCTCTGGGGTGAAAGTGATTGGTGAAACAGCGCGCGCACTGCTTGGCCAATCATTCTCCGTACCGACCAACGGTCGGTATCTGACGGACTCTACTTCGGGGTGTGCAGCCGCTTCATCGCTTCGCTGAAATCGCCGTGCACCGCCAGCGGCAGCACATCAATGGCATCGTCGATGGCGCGAGCCATCAGGATGTCGTCCTCCTTCGAGGCACGCCCCAGCACCCATGGCACCACGCGGTCCTTGTGACCCGGGTGGCCGATACCCACGCGCAGCCGGTGGAAGCGGCCATGGCCGAGCAGGCGCATGGTATCGCGCAGCCCGTTCTGACCCCCGTGTCCTCCGTCGAATTTCAGCCTGGCCGCGCCAGGTGGCAGGTCCAGCTCGTCATGCGCCAGCAGGGTTTCTTCCGGCTCGATCTTCCAAAAGCGCTGCGCCGCCGTCACCGACTTGCCACTGAGATTCATGAAGGTGGCCGGCTTCAGCAGCCATACCGCATGCCCGCCGATATCCACCCGCGCGGTTTCACCGAACAGCTTGCTGTCCACGCTCCAGCGTGCACCCGCCTTCTCCGCCAGGGCCTCAACAAAATGAAACCCAGCATTGTGCCGGGTCCGGGCGTGTTCCGGCCCGGGGTTTCCCAGACCGACGATCAGTCGCAATCCTGCCATCATCTCTTCCTGCTAGGTCCTCACCACCCTGCGCAGGCAGCCGGCCATGGATCGGCCCTGCCAGCGCGAATGCCCCGGTGGCAAGGCAACGGCACCCGCCCCCGGAGGGACGGGCGCCGCAAAGGCCTTACTCGGCAGCAGGTGCTTCTTCTTCCTGCACGTCAGCCGCATCTTCCTTGCCGTGCTTGGCGGTGACCACGGCATCGTCGTGGTCCTTGCCCAGCGCCAGCGCCGGAATCTCCACGCCCTTGGGCAGCTTGATGTCCGACAGGTAGATGATGTTGCCGGCTTCCAGATTGGCCAGGTCGACTTCGATCGACTCCGGCAGGTTCTTCGGCAGGCAGGTGACGGTCACTTCCTTCAGTTCGTGGGTGACCACGATGTCGGCGGCCTTGCCGGCCGGCGAGATTTCTTCATTGATGAAGTGCAGCGGCACCGAGGCGGTCAGGGCCTCGTTCTCGTTCACGCGCTGGAAATCCAGGTGCATGATCAGCTGCTTGTACGGGTGGCGCTGCATGTCACGCAGCAGCACGCGCTGGACCTTGCCGTCCAGGTTCAGGTCCAGGATGGACGAATAGAACCACTCGTTCTGCTGCGCCAGCCAGATTTCGTTGTGGTCCAGGCTGATGGCGACCGGCTCGGCGTCGCCGCCGTACACGATCGCCGGAATCACACCGGCATGACGCAGGCGGCGGCTCGCACCCTTACGCTGCAGTTCACGCTTGGTGACCTTGATTTCATGGGTCTTCGACATTGTCTACTACTCAGGTTGTTGCCTCGCCTCGCGGCGGGGCGGTTGCAGGCACTTCCGCGACCAGAAGCACCCGGGAATACCCCTGCCGTTGCCGGCCGGGGCGAAAATCAATCGACGTACAGCGAGCTGACCGATTCGCCGAAGGCGATGCGGCGCATCGTTTCGGCCAGCATCTCCGCCACGCTCAGCTGGCGGATCTTGCCGCATACCCGCGCGGCGTCCTTCAGCGGGATGGTATCGGTCACCACCAGTTCGTCGAGCTGCGAATTGGTGATGTTGTCAACCGCCGGTCCGGACAGCACCGCGTGGGTGCAGTAGGCGGCGACCTTGAGCGCGCCGCGCGCCTTCAGGGCAGCAGCAGCAGCGCACAGGGTGCCGGCGGTATCGACGATGTCATCAACCATCACGCAGGTCTTGCCTTCGACGTCACCGATGATGTTCATCACGGTGGAGACGTTGGCGCGCGGACGGCGCTTGTCGATGATCGCCAGGTCGGCATCGTCCAGGCGCTTGGCGACGGCGCGCGCACGCACCACGCCACCCACGTCCGGGGACACCACGATCAGGTTTTCGGTGCCGTAGGCGCGCCAGATATCGGCGAGCAGCAGCGGCGAGGCATATACGTTGTCCACCGGGATGTCGAAGAAGCCCTGGATCTGGTCGGCGTGCAGGTCCACGGTCAACACACGATCCGCGCCGGCGGTGCTGAACATCTTCGCCGCCAGCTTGGCGGTGATCGGCACGCGCGAGGAACGCATGCGGCGATCCTGGCGGGAATAACCAAAGTACGGCACCACCGCGGTGACGCTGTTGACCGACGCACGCTTGAGCGCATCGATCAGCACGAGCAGCTCCATCAGGTTCTCGGCACTCGGCGCACAGGTCGGCTGGATCACGAACACGTCCTGCTTGCGGACGTTCTCCTCGATCTCCACCTGCACTTCGCCATCGGAGAACTGCGAGACCAGCGCCTTGCCCGGACGCACTCCCAGTTCCTTGCAGATGTTCTGCGCGAGGCGTTTGTTGGCGTTGCCGGAAAAGACCAGCAGGTTGGGCGACTGTTGCATCATGATTGTCTCGGGCGGGAGCGAGTGGCGGAATATCGGGTGTGGGAGCGACCGGACAACAGCGACCGGCTGCCACCGGCACCCGAAGGTACCTGTGGCGGACTACCGCGGCGATTTCCACGTCCCGCGCAGACGCTGCGCTGGAAGCCGCGGACACAGCCGCAGGTGGCAGGGGCGGTAGGATTCGAACCTACGAATGCCAGGATCAAAACCTGGTGCCTTGGGCCTCTTGGCGACGCCCCTGCATCAAACAATCAGTTACGCTCGAGTGCATCCAGCAGCGGCGAACGGGCAACACCCGCAACCACCCACGCCCGCAACTCCTCTGGCAGCTTCGCCACGCCCCGGCTGGCTTCGGCCAACGTGGGGAACTCGACAAAACAACCACTTCCGGACCCTGTCAGGCGCGCCGTTCCGATATCGCTCAACGCAGCGAGCACTGCTTCAACGGCAGGCTCACGGCGGCGCAGCACCGGTTCGAACGCATTGCCGGACAAGCACCCGGAAGCGAAGTCCTCTATTTTCGCCACTGGACTGTCGCGCGTCAAATCCGGGGATGCGAACAGCGCCGGCGTCGGTACATGCACCCCAGGGTCGGCCACGACATACCAGGCCGGTGGCAGCGTGATCGGCGTCAGGCGCTCGCCCACCCCTTCGGCCCAGGCATTGTGCCCACGCACGAATACCGGCACGTCCGCCCCCAGGCGCAGCCCCAGGCCAGCCAGCGCATCGGCATCCAGGCCCGCTCCCCACAGCCGGTTGAGCGCCACCAGCACCGTGGCCGCGTCGGATGATCCACCGCCGAAACCACCCCCGGCCGGAATGGATTTTTCGACGATGATATCCACACCTTTGTTGATTTTGGCCGAACTCTGCAGCATTCGCGCGGCCCGCACCGCAAGATCGTCAGCTTCGTCCACCCCCGCCAGCGAGAGCCCGACGCGCCGTACCGCAGTATCCGCGCGCAGGCGCAGGCCGATGCGGTCGCCCCAGTCCAGCAGCCGGAATACCGTCTGCAGCGCGTGGTATCCATCGGCACGGCGGCCGGTGACATGCAGGAACAGGTTCAGCTTGGCCGGCGCCGGCCACCAGGACCAGCCAGCGCCTTCGTCGGTCATCAGCGTCATGGATCCGGCAGGTCCCACTGGTCGATGACCAGGCGCACCTTCGCATCGCCATTGCTGGCTTCCATGCGACGCGGCAGCGCCTGCCGTCCTTCCTGCGGCGGATACCAGTCCAGGTACTGCACGGTCCAGCCACCCTGCTGCAACTGGCGGGGGCGCCCTTCGGCATCACGCTGCAGGCCGCCCTCATCGGTGCCCTGAAGCACCAGGCCGCGGGTCCAGTCCGGCAACTGGTTGACAGGAATGTCCCAGCCGGTCGCCTCCAGCAGCAGTTGGCGTGCGTCGCCACCTTCACGCGGGCCGCCATCCAGCCCTTCCAGGCGGCCTGCGCCCTGCCCGGCATCGCCATGCAGGCGCCAGCTCTGCCGGGTGACCGGCGCGCTGAGCTGGATCTGGTACGCATCGCCCTGCTGGCTCCAGTCCATCCGGCCGCTGCCGCCGTCGCGCCCGCGGCTGACCGCCACGCGCCCCTGGAACGCCCAGTCCGGCTGCGCGCGCAGTACCTGCACGCGCGCCGCCTCCGCGCGTTCGGCAGCCGGCGACACGGTATACGCCACGTCCGGCGCGGGCGTCTTCTGGGTTCCCAGCGAGGTACAGCCGGACAGGGCCAGGGCGGTGGCCACCAGCAGCAGCGGCCGGGCAATGGAAGGCATCATGGCGTGTACTTCTCGCGGACGCGCTGCAGCGCGCGGTTGTCGGGATCCAGCCGGGTGGCTTCATCCAGATAACGGCGCGCCTCGTCCTGGCGCCCCATCACCCACAGCACCTCCGCCAGATGGGCGGCGATCTCGGCATCCCTGGCCAGGGTGTAGGCGCGGCGCAGCTGCACCAGCGCCTCCTCGTTGCGGCCCAGTCGATACAGCACCCAGCCGTGGCTGTCGACGATCGCCGGATTATCCGGCTCGGCCACGCGGGCGCGGTCGATCAGCTCCAGGGCTTCCTGGTAGCGCTGGGTGCGGTCGGCCAGGGTGTAGCCCAGCGCATTGAGCGCTGCCACGTTTTCCGGCTCGGTCACCAGGATCTTGCGCAGGTCGGCCTCGGCACGGCGGATATCGTCGCGACGCTCCCACGCCAACGCGCGGGCATACAGCAATGCGTTCTCGTCCGGATAGGCCGCCAGGCCGCGTGCCAGCGCATCCAGCTCGCCGGCATCGTCGCCTGTGCGCAGCCGCAGCTCGGCTTCCAGCAGGTAGGCATCGCGCCGCGCATCTTCGGCCAGCACCGCGTCGGACTGGATGGCATGCACTTCTTCCAGGGCCTTTTCCTGGTTGCCCAACAGGCCCTGCGCATTGGCCGCGCGCAGGCGTGCCTCGCTCAGCTCATCACCACCGGGCACGCTGTGGTACCAGTCCACGGCTTCCTGGTAGCGCTTGAGATATTCAGCGATCTTGCCCAGCAGCAGGCGCTGGCCGGGATCCGGCTTGCTGGTCGCGTGCGAAAGTTCGCCATACAGCGCGGTCAGCGCCGTGGTGTCTTCCTGTTTGGCCAGCAGCGACGCACGCATGCCGAAGGTCTGCACATCCTGCGGGCCGGCCGACAGCACGCGTTCGGCGGCCACCGGCTCGTTCATCGCATCGTAGGCGATGGCCACGGCGTTGCGCAGGTCCGCGCTGGTACGTGCCTTCGGCTCCAATGACTTGAGTACCACCAACGCTTCGGCGGTGTTTCCCGCCTGCTGCAGCTGGCTGGCACGCAGCAGCGCTACCCGCGGATCGTCCGGGAAGCGGCGCACCACCTGATCCACCATGCGCTGGGCCAGTTCAGGCTTTTCCATGCGCATGGCAAGCCGTCCGAACTCCTGCCAGGCCTCGATGCGGTCCGGGATGACGTTGGCGGTCACCAGCGCATCCAGCACCTGTGCCGGCACCGCCGGATCGCGGCCGCCGCCGACCAGCGCGCCCAGGGCGAACTTCCAGCCGGTGTCATCCTGCGCCGCCAGCAGCGCTTTCAGCTCATCCACCGCCTGGTCCGGCCTGCCCTGGCGCATGGCCAGCGCGGCCGCAGCGCTGCGCATGGACTGCGACTGCGGCGCGCGCTGCTGCCAGAGGGCCAGCGCCTGCGCGGCGCGGGCATCATCATTGGCCAGCATGGCGATGCGGGTGGCGCGCTCGGCCAGTCCCGCGTCCCCCTCGCTGGCCTGCGCGGCCTGCAGATACTGCACGGCGGCGTCACCCAGCTTGCCGGCCTGCAGGGCGAATTCACCCACCATGACCGGCTCAAGCGAAGGCTCCTGCGCGGCTTCGGCCTGGGCCAGCGTGCGGGCTGCGGAGGGCGCCGCCAGCGCCGGGACCGCCATCAGGCCGAGCAGCAGAACAGTGGGGATGCGAATCAATGCGGGCATCTGCGGCATTGGGGCCTTAAAATGTTCACTTATGGCCAGCAGCTTATCGCAAGCAACTGAACAATGACCCTGTGGGTGCTCGGACTGAATCACCAGACCGCACCGGTGGACCTGCGCGAACGCGCGGCCTTCGCCGGTGAGGCGCTGCCGCGTGCGCTGGGTTCCCTGCGCGATACGCCGCGGATCGCCGAAGCGGTGCTGCTGTCCACCTGCAACCGCACCGAACTGTATGCAGTGGCCGAGTCCGGGGATGCCCTGTCCCACTGGTTGCAGGACCAGGCCGGCGATCTGCAGGGCTATCTTTACCGGCATGCCGACGCAGATGCCGTGCGCCATCTGTTCCGGGTGGCCACCGGCCTGGACTCGATGGTGCTCGGCGAGCCGCAGATCCTCGGCCAGGTGAAGGATGCCTGGACCCTCGCGCGCGGACACGGCCTGCTCGGCCAGCAGCTGGACCGGCTGTTCCAGCAGGCATTCTCGGTCGCCAAGCGTGCGCGCACCGATACCCAGGTGGGCGCCAATCCGGTGTCCGTGGCCTCGGCGGCGGTGCGCCTTGCGCAGAACGCCTTCGCGCGCCTGGACGATTCGACAGTGCTGCTGGTGGGTGCCGGCGAAACCATCGAACTGGCGGCCCGCCACCTCAGCGAAGGCAAGGTCCGACGGCTGCTGATCGCCAACCGCACGCTGGCGCACGCACAGGAACTGGCCAGCCGGCATGGCGGCGTCGCCCTGCCACTGGCCGAGCTGGACCGCCACCTGGCCGAGGCGGACATCGTGTTTTCGGCCACCGCCGCGCGCGAGCCGGTGATCCACCGCGATACGGTCGCCATGGCGCTGCGTGCGCGCCGGCACAAGCCGATGCTGCTGTTCGACCTGGCGGTGCCGCGCGACATCGACGCGGCGGTGGGCACGCTGGCCGATGCATTCCTGTACACCGTGGACGACCTGGAACGCGCGGTGGAAGACAACCGCCGTGGCCGCCGGGAAGCGGCCGCCGAAGCCGAGGCCATCATCGACCTGCAGGTGGCCCGTTACACCGAAACCGTGCAGGCGCATGCGCACCAGGCACCGTTGAAGCAACTGCGTGCGTTCGGCGAGGCGACCCGCGCGGAGCTGCTGCAGCGCGCGCGCCAGCAGCTTGCACACGGCAAGCCGGCCGAAGACGTGCTGGAACTGCTGGCGCACGGACTGACCAACCGCCTGCTGCACCCGCCGACCGCCGCCCTGCGGGCCGCAGCGCTCAGCGGCGATGCCGAGCTTGCCCGCGCCGCCGAGCGCCTGTTCCCGGCCACGCCGGGTTACGCCCACCCTCCCGTGAGACACGATGACGCCGACCCTGCGCCGTAAGCTGGAAGCGCTGGCCGAGCGCCGCGATGAACTGGAGCGCCTGCTCGCCGAACCCGACGTGGTCGCCGACAACAAGCGCTTCCGCGATCTTTCGCGCGAATTCGCCCAGCTGGAACCGGTAGCCGTCGCGCTTGCCGACGAGAACCGTGCCAAGGCCGACCTTGCGGCCGCCGAGGCAATGCGCGCCGATGCCGACCTGCGTGAGCTGGCGGAAGAGGAAATCCAGGCAGCGCAGTCGCGCCTGCTGGAACTGGAACAGCAGCTGGCCCTGCTGCTGGTGCCACGCGATCCCCGCGATGACGGCAACCTGTTCCTGGAAGTGCGCGCCGGAACCGGCGGTGACGAAGCCGCGATCTTTGCCGGCGACCTGTTCCGCATGTACGCGCGCTACGCCGAACGCCAGGGATGGAAGGTGGAGATCGAATCGGACAATCCGGGCGAGCACGGCGGTTACAAGGAAATCGTCGCGCGGGTGGTCGGTCGTGGCGCGTTCTCGCGGCTGAAATTCGAATCCGGCACGCACCGCGTGCAACGCGTGCCCGCGACGGAATCGCAGGGCCGCATCCACACCTCGGCGGCGACCGTGGCGATCATCCCGGAAGTGGAGGAAGTGGACGAGGTGCAGATCAACCCGGCCGACCTGAAGGTGGATACGTTCCGTTCCTCGGGTGCCGGCGGGCAGCACGTCAACAAGACCGAATCGGCCATCCGCATCACCCACGTCCCCACCGGCGTGGTGGTGGAATGCCAGACCGAACGCAGCCAGCACGCCAACCGCGACAAGGCGATGAAGCGGCTCAAGGCGCAGCTGCTGGATGCCGAACGCTCGCGCCAGGATGCAGCGCAGGCCGAATCGCGGCGCCTGCAGGTCGGCAGCGGCGACCGCAGCCAGCGCATCCGCACCTACAACTTCCCGCAGGGCCGGATCACCGACCATCGCGTGGAAGGGCTGACCCTGTATGACCTGCCCAACGTGATGGCCGGTGACATGGATGCGCTGGTGCAACGCCTGGTGCACGAACACCAGGCCGACGCGCTGGCCCAGCTTTCAGCCTCGGCCTGACCCATGGACCTGGCTGCACAGCGACGGCGACTGCAGCAGGCCGTGCACGACCAGCCCGGCGATTTCATCGCCTGGGTGATGCTGGCCGACACCGAGCTGGAAGCCGGCGATCTGCGCGCAGGCGAACAGGCCGCACGCCGTGCCCTGCAACTACGGCCGGGCCATCCCGAAGCGCTGGCGCGGCTGGGGCGCGTGGCCTGGATGGCCGGGGCGCATGCGGATGCTGCCAGGTTGCTGGGCGAGGCGTCGGCCATCGTGCCGCAGCACCCTGGCATCGCCCTGTGGCTGGGACACGCGCTGGAAGATGCCGGCGACGCGGAAGGCGCGGCCGCCGCCTACCGCCGTGCCCACGCGCTGCTTCCCGATGAGCCCTATGTCGCCGCGCAGCGCCTGGCCTGGCAGCGCCGGCTCTGCGATTGGCAGGACATCGATGCGCTGTCCACGCAGGTAAGGCGCGCGGTCGCACAGGGACAGGGCAGTGTCGAACCGTTCGCCTTCCTCAGCGAAGACGCCACTGCGGCCGAACAGCTGGCCTGTGCGCGGCTGCGGGCGACGCAGGTGGCGGCCTCGGTCCGTCCGCTGCCACCGGCGGCGGTCCGTCGCGAGGGCCCGCTGCGGCTGGGCTTCCTGTCCAACGGCTTCGGCGCGCATCCCACCGGCCTGCTGACCGTGGCGCTGTTCGAGCAACTCGGCAAGGACCCCGCGCTGCAGGTACATCTGTTCGCGCTCAACCGCGATGATGGCAGCACCATCCGCCGGCGTCTGGCGGGCGCCACGCACCTGCACGATGTCGCCGGCATCCGTCATGCGGACATCGCCGCGCGCCTGCGCGCCGTGGGCATCGACCTGCTGTTCGACCTGCGCGGCTGGGGGGGCGGCGGCACGCCGGAGGTGCTGGCCATGCGTGCGGCTCCATTGCAGCTGAACTGGCTGGCTTATCCCGGCACGTCAGGGGCACCCTGGATCGACGCGGTGCTGGGCGACGATTTCGTACTTCCGCCCGCGCTGGAACCGCATTTCAGCGAGCGCGTGCTGCGCCTGCCACGCGCGTTCCAGCCATCGGACAACACCCGTGTAGTGGAACCCCCACCGCCACGCACCGCGTGCGGGCTGCCGGACGACGGTGTGGTGTTCTGCTGTTTCAACAACAGCTACAAGCTCAACCCGCGCAGCATGGCGCGTGCATTCGCCGTGCTGCGGGCGGTCGCCGGCAGCGTACTGTGGCTGCTGTCCGGGCCGGGCCAGGCGGACCAGCGACTGCGGGACGCGGCGCAGGCCGCAGGCATCGACGCACGACGGCTGGTGTTCATGGCCAAGCTGCCGCATCCGCACTACCTGGCGCGCTTCCAGCATGCGGACCTGTTCCTGGACACCCATCCCTACAACGCCCACACCACGGCTTCGGACGCCTTGTGGGCAGGATGCCCGGTACTGACCTGTCCCGGCGATACCTTCGCATCGCGTGTCGCGGGCAGCCTCAACCAGCATCTGGGGCTGGAGCAGATGAACGTGGCCGACGACGAGGCCTTCATCGCCACCGCCAGCGCGCTCGGCAACGATCCTGCCGCCCTGGCGGATCTGCGTACCACCTTGGCCCAGGCGCGTGCCGGCAGCACGGTGTTCGACATGGCCGGCTTCGCCCGTGACCTGTCGACGCTGGTGCAGCGGCTTGCCGCCGACAACGGCTGGCAGGGCGCCTGATCGGGCAATGCCGTGCGGGATGGTGGTAGAGCCGATCCATGATCGGCTGCCCTGATATCCACTGCCCTGACCACGTGCGGCCACGCCAGCCGACCATGGGTCGGCTCTACCGGGCGGCGATCAATGCTTCGATTTCGCTGGCGGTGACCGGCCCGGTGAACGAATGCGCGAGCTTGCCCTGCGGGTCGATCAGATGGGTAAGCGGAAGGCCGCGCGGGGTGGAGAAATCGGCCGGCGGATCATAGGGATCGACGATCGCGATCGGATAGGTCACCGGGCGTTCCTTGAGGAAGTCCTGCATCGCGTCGGCGTCGATCTCCTCATAGGCCAGCCCGACGACCTCGATCTCGCTGCGCATCGCATGCAGGGCGGACAGCTCCGGCATCTCCTTGCGGCACGGCGCACACCATGTCGCCCAGAAGTTCACCACCACCCACTTGCCACGATGCGCGGCCAGGTCATAGTCCTTGCCGTCCACGGTACGCACCTTCAGGGACGGATGCTCTGCGGTGACGCGCTCGGCCAGCGCCTGGCCATCGGCAGGCGCCGCATCAGGATCGGCAGGTGACTCCGCATTCGGCGCTGCCGGTGGCGTGGCCGGATCGACCGCTGGCGTGGGTTCCGGCGTGCAGGCCGCCAGCAGCAGGATGGCCAGGGCCGGGGCAAATGCTTTCACGCTCATCGGGGGTCTCCGGATGGATAGATGTCACTGACGCGTCGCTTGAGTTTCTCACGCAATGGCAGTCGCAGCTCATCCAGGGCGGCCAGCGCCGCCTGTCCCAGGCTGTCCTCGCGATAGGGCAGCATCCGTTCGGACACTGGAATCCGCAACTGGGTGGACTCGTACAGATCCGACAAGGTCACCTGGTCCAGATCGCGCGCCAGCATCCATTCGCCACTGGCGGCCTGGCGGACCAGCGCGATGCGTTCCATATCGCACAACAACTGCTGCAGGAGCGAATCGGTCATCATCGGCTCGTGCTGCAGGATCTCATCGTCGGCCAGGCCCTTTCCTCCGGTGCGCGCCTGCTGGAAACGGCCAAGCAGGCGCAGCAGCGCATAGAACTCGTAGCCGGCCGGCAGCCGCAGTTCGGCCGGCTGGTAGCGGAAGGCCGCCATCGACGATGCCAGCGATGCACCAAGCAGCACCGATACCCAGCACAGGTAGATCCACAGCAGCAGGATCGGCACGAACGCCACCGTGCCATACAGCTTCTGGTAGGACTGGAAACTGCCCAGGTAGGCGCCGATTCCCCACTTCACCAGTTCCAGCATCACGGCGGCGAGGATGGCACCGGTCATCGCGTGCCGCCATTTCACCGAGTGGTGCGGCACTACCCGGTACACCAGCGTGATGCAGGCGAATTCGATCAGTACCGGTGCCAGCCGCAACGACAGGTCCGCCAGCCAGCGCCCTTCCTGGGTGCCGAACAGCGGCAGCGCGAACACCCGCGCGGACACCGCCAGCGAGGCGGCCGCGAGCATCGCGCCCAGGGTCAGCACGGTCCAGTACACCAGGAAGCGGGTCAGCTTCGGCCGGGTGGAGCCCACCCGCCAGATCTGATTGAAGGTTTCTTCCACGCTGTTGAGAGTGATCAGCAGCGAGATCACAAGGGCGATGAAACCGGCAGCGGTCAGCTGGCCGGCACTGGCGCTGAACTGCCGCAGGTAGCCCTCGGCCGCACGTGCGGCACTGGGCACGAAGTTGGAGAACACGTAGTCGCTGAGCTGGTCGCTCCATCGGTCGAACACCGGGAACGCTGACAGCACCCCGAAGACCACGATGGCCAGCGGTACCAGCGCGAACACCGTGGTGTAGGCCAGCGCCGCCGCGGCCTGGAAGAGCCGGTCATCGAGGAAGCGACGCCAGAGGAAACGCCCGAAGCTTGCCGCGCGGGGCCGGTCGCGGGCGCGTTCCATCCACAGGTTGAACGTATTCAAAGGTTCCATCGGCGCAAGCGTACCCGATGCATGATCCACGCAGGATAGCCATACTGGCGTCCCCTGGACGAAAAAACGTGGCCACGATGGGCGATATCCTGGTGCTCTATTACAGTCGCGGCGGCTCGGTGGCGCGGCTGGCGCGGCATGTGGCGCGCGGCATCGGCGAGGTTCCGGGCATGACCGCGCGGCTGCGCAGCGTGCCTGCGGTGGCTGCGGTGACCCAGACCGCGCGGCCGCCGGTTCCGGATGAAGGCGCCCCGTATGTCAGCCTCCAGGACCTCGCCGAATGCGACGGCCTGCTGCTCGGCAGCCCGACGCGTTTCGGCAACATGGCCGCACCGATGAAGCACTTCCTGGATGGGCTGGGCGCGGAATGGGCTTCCGGCACCCTGGTGGGCAAGCCGGCCGGCGTGTTCACTTCCACCGCTTCGCTGCACGGCGGCCAGGAGTCCACCCTGCTTTCCATGCAGTTGCCGCTGCTGCATCACGGCTGCGTGATCGTCGGCATTCCATATACCGAACCAGCATTGAGCCATACCACCAGCGGCGGCACGCCCTACGGTGCCAGCCATGTCGCCGGCGCCAACGATGATCCGCAGCCCAGCGACGACGAAGCAACCCTTGCGCGTGCGCTCGGCCGACGCGTGGCCGACATCGCACGGCGGCTGTCGGCGTGACCACGCCGATGGCTCCACACCTGCGCGTGCTGATGCTTGCCCTGCTGCTGCTGGGCGGGGTGTTCGCGGCATGGTTCGCCGATGATCGCCATTGGCTTGCCAGCCAACTGGTCTTCACGCTGCCGCCGCTCGCGTTGGCCGCTGCCCTGCTGGCCTGGCGCGGCGCGCGCGCGCGGATCGCGTTCTGGTCTTCGGTGCTGGCGCTCGGGTGGTTCAGCCACGGTGTGATGAGCGCCTGGAGCCACCTCGATTCAGCACCCTGGTCGTGGCTGGAAATCCTGCTGGCGATCGTGATCGTGTTCGCGGCCAGCCTGCCGGGACTGCATTCCCGTTTCGGCCGACGCCGCCCGCCGCGCTGACGCTCGGCCCTGCAGGCCGTATCATCTGC
>Ga0160467_101058_pt1 | contig 14516 bp, 13 predicted proteins | sample HID1972I_E11MG_FD_108221 | JGI IMG/M metagenome (GOLD analysis project Ga0160467, IMG submission 108221) | Enriched pill bug-associated microbial communities from UW Madison campus, WI, USA - HID1972I_E11 MG | ecosystem: Host-associated > Arthropoda: Insects > Digestive system > Unclassified ...
GACGGCAACACCATCGTCAGCGGCCAGGCGGCCACCGAAGACCAGCTCAAGCAGGTCAGCGATACCGCCAATGCCGGCTGGACGGTCAGTGCCGAAGGCGGCAATGCCACCAACGTCGGCAACAGCAGCACCACCGGCAACTCCATGGACCTGCATGGTTCCGACGGCAATGTGGTGGTGAGCAAGGCTGCCAACAGCAACGACATCGCCTTCGGCCTGGCCGATGACGTGAACGTGGCAGGCAGCGTGACCGTGGGCAATACCTCCATCAACAACGGAGGGTTGACCATTGTTGGCGGGCCGAGCGTCACCACGGCCGGCATCGACGCCGCTGGCACCCGGGTGACCAACGTGGCAACCGGCATGGATGGCGACGATGCGGTCAACGTGGCGCAGCTGGATTCCACCATCGAAGCACGTCGCACCCGCTACTACAGCGTGAACTCCACTGGCGGTGGCAATGAAGCCAACGACGGCGCGACCGGTACCGACGCGATCGCGGCCGGCCGTGATGCGGAAGCCGACGGTGACCAGGCGGTAGCGATGGGTGCAGGCGCGGTGGCGGCCGGCAATGGCAGCCTGGCGTTCGGCGGCGGTGCGCAGGCGCAGGCGGTGAACAGCCTGGCGTTCGGTGCCGGCGCGGTGGCCAGCCACGGCAACAGCATCGCGATGGGCGCTGGCTCGGCCACCACTGTGGGTGCGCAGGCGAATTATCAGGGTGCCTATGTCGGAACCTCCAGCTCCACCGGTGAAATGAACGTCGGCGGCCGCCAGGTAACCGGCGTGGCAGCGGGCTCGGCAGCAACCGATGCGGTCAACGTCAGCCAGCTCAATGCGGGCGTCTCCAACGCCATCAGCGAGTCGAACCAGTACACCGATACGCAGATCGGCAACGTCAACACGCGTATCGATGGCATCGACAACCGCGTCACCAACATCGAAGGCGACATCATCGATATCCGTGGCGACATCACCGACATCCGCAATGACGTGGTGGACATCCAGGGCGACATCACCGACCTGGATGGCCGGATGACCAGCGTGGAAGGGGATATCCGCGAAGCCAACCAGAACGCGATTGCAACGGCGACCAAGGTCACCAGCATCGAATATGGTGCCGATGGCATGTTCCAGGTCAGCCAGGATGGCGATCTCGACAAGCCGAAGGCAACCGGCCAGAACTCGGTCGGCGGTGGCAAGGGAGCGGTGGCATCGGGCGAAAACAGCACTGCACTGGGCAACCAGGCCGTGGCCAGCGGTGCCAATAGCACTGCCATCGGCCAGGGGGCGGTCGCCAGCCATGACAACAGCGTGGCACTGGGCCAGGGCTCGCAGACCACGGTGGGCGCACAGACCGGCTACAACGCCGCGTATGTGGGCAGCAGCAACTCCACCGGCGAGGTCAACATCGGCGGTCGCACGATGACCGGCGTGGCGGCCGGCGTGGCGGGTACCGACGCGGCCAACATCAACCAGCTCACTGCGGGCGTCAACCAGGCCATCACCTCGGCGAACCAGTACACCGACAGCCGCATCGGCAAGGTCGAGAACGACCTGTGGCAGCTGGACCGTGGCTACCGCAGCGCAACCGCTTCGGCGATGGCGATGGCGGGCCTGCCGCAGGCCTACCTGCCGGGCAAGAGCATGTTGTCGATGGCCTTCGGTGGTTACCAGAGCGAGTACGGCATGGCGTTGGGCCTGTCCGGCATCACCGACAACGGCCGCTGGGTCTACAAGGCGCAGGCCAGTGGCAACACCATGCGCGACTGGGGCTTCTCGGTCGGTGCCGGTATCCAGTGGTGATGACGTCCTGAGCCGTGAACGGGCCGGTCATCCGCCGGCTCCGTTTCCCGGTAACGAACCCGAACCCGTGCCGCCAGGAAGCCGTTTCCTGCCGGCACGACCCGGATACCGGTCTCCGCGTGGCAGGCAACGGCCGCCGGCCGGATCCAGATCGAACAGAAGGAATCGTGAAATGAACGCAGCAACGAACGTGAAGGCATGCGCTCCGATGGCGCTGGTACTGGCGCTGGCCGCCTGCAGCACGCACGCGGTGAAGGATGGCAACGGTGACGTGGTCTTTCCCGACCCGGAACGCGTCGTAATGAAGGAGGGTACGTTCCCGAATGTGGACAACGTCCGTACCGTCGGCCCCGGTGTAACCAGGGAACAGCTGTACCACCTGCTGGGCCGTCCGCACTTCAACGAAGGTTTCAGCCCGAAAGCCTGGAACTACCTGTTCCACTTCCGTACGGATGAAGGCATCGTCACCTGCCAGTACCAGGTGCAGTTCGATGAGGACAAGCGTGGCCAGAGCTTCCATTGGGCTCCGGCGTCGTGTGCCGATGTGCTGGAGCAGGCTTCGCAGCCAGCGACCGTGGTTGCTGATGCCACCACGCGGTTTTCGCTTTCGGCCGATGCGTTGTTCGCGTTCGGTCGGTCAGGGGTCGCGGACATCAAGCCGAATGGCCGCGACGAGCTGAAGCGCATCGCGGTGGAGATCAACAAGGCCTCGGACGTACGCGTGAGCGTGGTCGGGCATACCGACCGCATCGGCAGCGACGCATCCAACCAGCAGCTGTCGCAGGCGCGTGCGGAGACCGTGCGCGGATTCCTGGCCGACCAGGCGGTACCGGCCGAGCGCATCACCGCCGAAGGGCGTGGCGAACGCGAGCCGGTGACCCGTGGTTGCGAGGATTCGCTGCGCCATCGTGCGCTGGTGGAATGCCTGGCTCCGGACCGTCGCGTCGAAATCGCGGTTACCGGGCTGCGTTAAGGCCGCCTGGTCCGTCGTTACAGGGCGGACCTTTGCTCCGCAGCCTCGAATGACAGCCGGCCATGAGCCGGCTGTCATTTTTCGGGAAGCGGGGTCAGATACCGGCTTTCGCGAATTCCTGGTTCAGCGCATGCGTCATCCGCGCGATTTCCGGTGTGAGGCAGGTGTTGAAATCAGCCGGGTCCTGGCAGCGGGCGGCGACTTCCGTTGAACGCTGCTTCAACCCGAATGTCCCCAGAATGCCGCGCGCCCGCAGGAAGCAGGACGCCCCTGGCGATCCCTGCTGTAATTCTCCGTGGCGTGCCGTGCAGTGGGTAATCGCGGCGGCCAGCGCAGCGGCATTGACGGCATACAGCGCACCGTCACGTGTGTCGGCGGCGGTGGCCTTGAGCGGAGCGGCCAGCAACAGGGCAACCAGCATCAACGTGCAGATCGATTTCAAGTAAGGACTCCGGCATACACGGGGCCAGGCATGACAGCGCCTGAATCCGGGCATTTTACCTTGCGAAGGGCACCTGCCGGAGCCATCTCCAAACTGAACAGGGCGAGCCGGTCATTGGTCGCGGCAATGTTCCGACAATCTTCGGCGACCAGATTCAGAGGTGAGCGGCAGGGCGGATCTCCGCCCGACTACCGCTTCGATCACCTACTGATTGGAGGGCTTCACCATGTCCAGCTCCGTTTCCTTCACTATCCGCAGCCTTGCCCTGGCACTTGCGCTGACCGCGGGCATCACCGTGGCTGGCGATGCCGATGCGCTGTCGCGCAAGGACAAGCACACCCTTGTCGGTGCAGTGGTAGGGGGCGTGGCCGGGCACGTGCTGTCCAATGGCGATCCGGCGATGATCGCCGGTGGTGCGCTGGCCGGGGGTGCGATCGGCAATGTCACCACCCCGGATCGCAGGGGCAACCGTGATTACCGCCATGATGACCGCCGCCGCTGGGAGCATGAGCGCCGTGACCACGATCGTCGTGACCGCGGGCGTCGGGATCATCGCTGGCGTTGATTCGCGAAGGGCATTCGTTGAGCCATCCGGATGGCTGCGCCATCAGGCTTCGCGGCGATGGATGCCCGTCATGCGGATGAAGGGTGATGGGACGAGGAAGTGCTCGTCCCATTGCCTCGATCCAGCTGTCGATAACCGATGGCTTCAGCAAGATGCGGCGTATGGATGTCCGTACTCTGGTCCAGATCGGCGATGGTACGGGCTACACGCAGGATGCGATGCATCGCACGCGCCGACAGCTGCAGCCGTTCGATGGCCTGCTCCAGCAGGGATTGGTCGCCGTCGCAAAGCCGGGTACAGCGGCGTAGTGCCTTGTTGTCCAGATGCGCATTGAGCGCGCCACGCTGCTGCTGGCGCACGCGCGCGGCAAGCACGCGGGTCCGCACTTCCGCACTGCATTCGCCGGGCGGCGTGCCTTCGCGCAGTTCTTCCGGTGACAGCCGCGACACCGTGACATGCAGATCGATGCGGTCCAGCAGCGGACCGGACACGCGTGCGCGATAGCGCTGGATGCGTTCGCTGGTACACAGGCAGCGGTTGCTGCGATCGCCTGCCCAGCCGCAAGGACAGGGATTCATTGCCGTGACCAGCTGGAAGCGGGCAGGAAACACCACGCTTCGTGCCGCACGGCTGATGCGTATATGGCCGGATTCCAGCGGTTCGCGCAGCACTTCAAGTGCATTGCGGCCCCATTCCGGCAGCTCGTCCAGGAACAACACGCCGTGATGCGCCAGCGAGATTTCGCCGGGGCGTGGTGGATTGCCACCACCTGCCAGAGCGGCGGGACTCGCGCTGTGATGTGGTGCCCGGAATGGACGCTGGCGCCAGCGGCGTGGATCCAGCCCGCTGCCGCTGATGGAGGCGATGGCGGCACTCTGCAGGGCTTCGGCCTGGCTGGCTTCGGGCAGGATGCCGGGAAGCCGTGAGGCAAGCAGCGTTTTCCCGCAGCCAGGGCTGCCTATCAGCAGCAGATGGTGCCCACCGGCGGCGGCGACTTCCAGTGCTCTTCTTGCATGGGGCTGGCCACGTACGTCGGTGAGGTCGAGCGGTGGTTCGATGTCCACCGCAACGCGCTCGGCACGCGGCAGGCGATGAGGATCGCCCACCGATGCGCAGGCTTCGAGCAGGGTTCGCGCCACCCGGACATCGGCATGATCGGCCAGGGCGGCTTCGGCGGCGTTGGCCGGCGGCACGAACAGCGTGCGACCCGCTTCGGCGGCGGCGATGGCGGCAGGCAGCACCCCATCCACCGGCCGCAGTTCGCCGGTGAGCGCGAGTTCGCCCAGGTATTCATGGCGGACCACCTGCTGTGGATCGAGCTGTCCGCTGGCGGCCAGGATGCCCAGCGCGATGGCCAGGTCGAAGCGTCCACCTTCCTTGGGCAGGTCGGCCGGGGCCAGATTGATGGTGGTGCGACGCTGTGGATAGTCGAAGCGGGCGCAGAGCAGGGCAGCACGTACCCGTTCGCGTGATTCGCGCACGGTGGTCTCCGGCAGGCCAACGATCTGGGTGGCGGGCAGTCCGCCGGACAGGTGGACTTCGACACGCACCAGCGGGGCATCTGCCCCTGCGCGGGCACGACTGTGGACCAGCGCGAGGCTCATGTATCCGTCCGGGGCTGCGGTGTTGCAACGAATATGCAGCGTCCTGCCGGGTACCGCAGTCGGGGAAAGGCTATGCGCTTATAGGTAATGTGATCCGGCCACGCATGGCGGCTCAGCCCTGCGGCGGCATCGGAGGTTTCTCCATGGCCGCAACGGCCTGTTCGAGCGCTTCCAGCTTCTCGCGGGTGCGCAGCAGCACCGCGCGCTGTACGTCGAACTCTTCGCGGGTCACCAGGTCCAGCTTCCCCAGCCCTGCCTGCAGCGCACCCTTGAAGGTCGCCTGCAGTTCCTCGCGTGATTCGCGCAGTCCGGGTGGCACCAGGTCGCTGAGACGGCGGGCGAGGTCATCGAGGTGGTTCAGGTCGATCATGCGGGCTCCATGGCCTGCGGGCGGATCGCCGCAGCCGGTGTGATGTCGGGAGACAAGAATACTGCCCGCCACCGTGCAGGCACAGGCAGGATGGCATCGCGTGCAGTGGTCGCAGGCGCTATCCTCCTCGCCGAAGCACAGGAGGATGCACGATGAAGATGGTCATGGCGGTGATCAAGCCGTTCAAGCTCGACGACGTCCGCGAGGCGTTGGCCGAACGCGGTGTCACCGGCATCACGGTGACCGAGGTCAAGGGATTCGGACGGCAGAAGGGCCATACCGAGCTCTACCGCGGCGCGGAATACGTGGTCGATTTCCTGCCCAAGGTGAAGCTGGAAGTGGCGGTGACCGATGACCAGGCCGAGGCGGTGGTCGAGGCCATCGTCAAGGCCGCCGGCACCGGCAAGATCGGCGACGGCAAGGTATTCGTATATGACCTGGGCCACGTGGTGCGGATCCGTACCGGTGAGCTGGATGCGGACGCGCTGTAGCGTTCAGGCGTTGGTGCTGTGGCGCTTGGCCCAGCGGTAGAAGCGCTTCCACCCTTCACGGACCGCAGCGACCCAGCCCGGGTCGGCCACGCGTGCTGCCAGTGCATCGCTCGGGCGCTGGCCGGTCAGGCGCTGGCGCATCTTGACCAGGTTCTTCAGGTCGCTGCGGCTGAGCTGGCGGCTGATCGGGTTGCGTCGCAGCCAGCGCGGTGTCCGCCACGCGGAGGTGAAATCCAGCAGCACCGGCACGCCTGCGCTCACCACCACGTTGGTGCCATGCAGGTCGTTGTGGGTGATGCCGGCAGCGTGCAGGCGGTCCAGCGCCTGCTGAAGCTGTTCGAAGACCTCGCTGCCCACGGCCTGCGCGGTGCTGAGCGTCTGGCCGGGAATGAATTCCATGCCCAGCGCAAGGCCGCCGATGGTGCCAAGCAGGGCGGGGGCGTGCTTCCAGCCATCGAGGCGGGAAAGCATCTTCGCTTCGCGGCGCACCAGCAGCCGTGCCAGCAGGGCCAGGGGCGTGCCCCGATAACGGGCGTAATCCTTGACCACGGCGGCGCGACCGTCCAGGCAGGTACGGTAGACGTCGGGCTCCAGGAAGCGTTCGCCACGCTTGAGCAGCAAGGGGGCTGCCGCCTCGGCGGCACAGTCGGCATTGGAAAGAAGAGTAGTCATGACGGTCTCGGGCAACCCGGTGGGCGGCGCAATGCGTCAAGCGAACCGGTGTAACGGACTGAAGCTAAGCTTTCGTTAATTTTAGAACCGCATAGTTCGCTATTCCATCAAGTGACGCATTCGCCACCGAAACACAGCGTCGCAATAAGCGGACAATTTAGTCTCAATTATTTAATTCAAACAATTCAATGAGATGCGTTCTTCATGCCGTCCGCTGATATGAAACGAATGCTGAACAACGATTGCGGGTTGCATCTTCCAGGCCTGCACCCGGTGCGGAAACAATGCGTGCTGCATACCGCCGATGCTTGACCCGGGCCGGGCAGCTGCCGACCATGGCGCCTTCGCGCGCGATGCCCGCAGATGCGGCGGGTGCGCGCCGGCGCTTCCGGAACCGGTGAGGCAGGGCGCCGATCTCCGCAATCTCTACCCGGTCCAGGCCGGAGGAATCCAATGATCAAGCTCGTGCTGGCGGCGCTCTTCGTAGCCTGCGTGTTGTACATCCATTATCGAGGCAAGGTGCGTGCGCGCTGGTCGCGGCAGGTGCTGGACCATTCCAGTTTCATGGCACCGATCAACGTGGTCATGTACCTGTTCTCCAGGGTGCCGACCACGCCGTTCCTGGACCCCGGCAAGGAGTTTCCGCAGCTGGAGCCCCTGCGGCAGAACTGGCAGGTGATCCGCGATGAAGCCCTGGCGCTGCGCGATGCGCAGAAGATCGCCGCGTCCAGCAGCTTCAACGACGCCGGTTTCAATTCGTTCTTCCGCCGTGGCTGGAAGCGTTTCTACCTGCGCTGGTACGGGCCGTCGCATCCTTCGGCCAGGCAACTGTGCCCGCGCACGGTGGCATTGATCGAATCGCTGCCGGACGTACGCGCGGCGATGTTCGCGCAGCTGCCGCCGGGCAGCGAGCTGCGTCCGCACCGCGATCCGTTTGCCGGCTCTCTGCGCCTGCACCTGGGGTTGAGCACGCCCAACGACGATGGCTGCTACATCGAGGTGGACGGCATCCGCAGGAGCTGGCGCGACGGCGAGTGGATGATGTTCGATGAGACCTATGTCCATCATGCGCACAACGAAACCGACCAGGATCGTGTGATCCTGTTCTGTGATATCGCGCGTCCCCTGCGCTTCGGCCTGCCGGGCCTGTTCAACCGCGCCGTCGCCGCCACGCTGCTGGCCGGCGGTGCGTCTCCGAACCTGCCGGGCGACCCGACAGGTGGGGTCAACAAGGCGTTCGGTGGGCTGTACAAGGTGCGCCTGAAGGCCAAGGCGCTGCGGGCACGCAGTGCGTTCGCCTACCACGCGATCAAGTGGGGCCTGGTACTGGCCGTGATCGCCGGTATCTGGGCGCTATGACCCCGGGTCGGTTCCGGGTCCGGTGCGACCGGGATCGGCCGGCCCGCAGGCCTGTCCGGATTTCTCACTGGCCGCCAGTACCGCCTGGGCGATGACGCCGGCTGCGTGCGCGGCATCGTCCACGTCCAGGTGGGATGGTGCGATCCGCAGATAGCGGTCCTCGGGGTCGATGCCGTGGCAGTGCGTCGAGCCGGGAGGCGTCAAGATGACGCCCGCATCGGCAGCCAGCCGCGCCACGCGCAGTGCCTGACCGTGGCGGACCCGCAGGCAGATGAAATAACCGCCACTGGGCGTGGTCCAGTCCACCCCGGCCACGTGCGACAGCTGTTCCTGGAAGACCCGCAGCACCACGTCGAACCGTGCTCTCAGCAGCTGGCCATGTCGCCGCATGTGCGCGGCCAGGATCTCCTGGCTGCGGAAAAACTGCAGGTGCCTGACCTGGTTTACCTTGTCCGGACCGATGGTTACTGCGCGGCGTCCCTCCAGCCACCACTGCAGCATGCGTGGGCTGGCACCGAAGAAGGACAGGCCAGCACCGGGAATCGACATCTTCGAGGTGGAGGCGAAGACCAGCACGCGATCTTCGTGGCCAGATCGCGCGCATGCCGCCTGCAGCGTGATGTCTGCCAAGGCCGGCCCCTCGAAATCATGCACGACATACGCGTTGTCGCAGAAGATCCGGAAATCCTCGGCGGCGGGCGCCATGCGCGCGAGCCGGTCGATGGTGTCCCTGCTGTAGATGGCACCCGATGGATTGGAGTGGCGTGGTACGCACCACATGCCGCGTATGGTTGGATCATCGATGATCCGCTGTTCCACCTCGTCCATGTCCGGCCCGTTCTGCCGCATGCGCACCGGCACCAGTTCCATGCCGAAATACTCGCAGATGGCGAAGTGACGGTCGTAGCCAGGCTCCGGGCAGAGAAAGCGCACGCATGGCAGCGTGCCCCACGGCGCGTGGCCCGGGAAGCCCTTGATCCATGCATGGCTGATGGCCTGGTGCATCAGTTCCAGGCTGGAGTTGCCCCCCACGGCCACCTGCGAGGCGGGAAGGCCGAGCAGCAGCGGACCGAACCGCTCACGGACCTCGGCCAGTCCCTGCAGGTCGCCATAGTTCAGCCAGTCAATACCGTCGACGCTGCTGAAAGGATGGTTGCCCGGCAGGCACAACAGCGGCCGGGAAAGCGCAACCTGCGCGGGACTGGGCAGGCCGCGGGCCATGCTCACCCTGCGGCCGCTGGAAGCGGGGGCATTCGCTGGCTGGATTGTCATGTCACGCTCCCAGAAGAGAGGTCAGGGCTGCATACACACAGAGGCACACCACGAGGGTCAGGAATACGCCACGGGTAAGCGCCGCGACGACCACGGTCACGGCTATCGTCGCCAGCCGTGCCAACGCGGCTGGATCGCTCAGATGCGCCGATGGATCGAGGTAGCAGGACGTGCCGAACAACGCTGAATAGATGACGCCGCCCATTACTGCGGACGCGGTACTGTCGAAGAAGCGTGCCAACGGCCGGTCTGGATGCACGGAAGCCGTGCGCAGCAACAGCAATGGCAGCAGGCGCAGCAGGTAGGTCAACGCAGCGCCGGCGAGGATGAGAAGCCACGGGTTCATGGCGTCTTCCTTTGCATGAGTGTGTCCAGTACCACGATCACCCACCCGAGCAGCAGGGGAACGGCAATTACGTGGTAAGCCTGCAGATAACGACCGGCAAACGGCGTCAGCACGAAACCGGCGAAGGTCACCAGCAGCGGACGGCTCCTGGGCCAGGACAGTGCGACCAATGCGGTGAAGTGCACGGGAAGCACCATGTCCACCATCTGCCCCAGCCACGGTAGCTGGCCCGCATGCACGTGGACGCCGAGTGCGGTCGCCAGCAGCGCGACGCTCAGCGTGCTGATGCCACAGCCGAGGAAATAGCGATAGGGATTCTCCCTGCCGCCTGCATGGGAGCGGACGAGCGTGAAGGCGGAGACGGATAGCAACGGTATGGAAAGTGCGGCCTTCCACAGCGGAATGCGCTGGAAATCCGCAGCGAGGGCCGCGGACATGAACAGGAAACGGAAATTCATCACCAGGGCCGCGAACAGCAGCGAAGGCAGGCCCAGGCCCGTACCTGCCTGGGCCATGAAGGCCTGCAGGGGGGCGGCATGGATGGCCAAGGTCATCGTCACCGACTGCGCACTGCTGAAACCGCCGTCACGGGAGGCGGCACCGATTGAAAAGAACAGGAAAACGAAGGTCAGGCAGATCGGCAATGCGTCGATGCAGCCTGCAACGAAATCCTGTTGCCGTCCCGGCATCCGGCAGGGCATGCGATGCCGGACAGTGAGAAGCCTGTGCTGTGACATGGCAACCTTCCTCGCTCAGGGACAGGATGCGGCCTGCGCGATATCAGTCCAGAGGGCACGGCGACATGGCCGTGAGATGCGCAAGGCTTCCCTGCAATGCCGCGCCCCGGGTTTCGAAGCCGATCAGGCCTTGCCATCCGCGCGCATCGATCGCGGCGAGAAGGGCACCGAAGGCCAGCGTTCCCTGGCCCAGCGGCAGGTGCGAGTCGCGGGTACCGTTGTTGTCGCTGAAGGACATGCCGATGGTGCGGGATGCGCATCGATGAAACATACTGAGCGGATCGCCATCGTTGACGTGTGCGTGCGAGACATCGAGGAAGAAGTGCAGGCCGGGCACTGCTTCCAGCACGTCGGCCACCTCGTCGGTGGTGGTGCAGATGTAATAGAACGGGTGGAAGTGCGCGTAGTTGCACAGATTCTCCAGCCAGACCTGGACGCCGCGCGCTGCAGCATAGTCGACCAGCGCGGTCAGGTTTGCGATCAGGCGCTGCTGGCCGCGTGCCCGGGCCTCACGTACGCGTCGGGGTTCCACCACGCCCCCGCCGTGCACGATCAACGGCACGTTGCCGAGCAGATGGCAGAGGTCGACTTCCCGCCTGGCATAGTCCAGCGCGGCATCGGCCAGAGCGGGTACGTCGCTGCCCAGTGGCGACTTGAAGTTGCCGTGATAGATGGGATGCATACCGGTGCGTTCAATCTGTGCGCGCAACTGTCGCAGGCGCGCGGCACTGAAGTCAGCGGGACGCTCGCCTTCCAGGCTGCCATCGATATACCAGTGCGTATAACCCTGACGACGTGCTGACTCCAGGCCCGCCTCCGCAGGGAGATAGTCCTGCTGGGCTGCGGCGAGCATGAAACGCGGCCAGCCGGACGGTGCGGGAGACGGCGGCAGTGAAGGAGTAATTGGCGATTGGGTAGCGGTGAACATTGGCGCGCTCCGGGATTCATGCCGATGAATCCAGTGTCCGCAAGCGAGGCGGTGCACGACAGCGGAGAGCTCCGGGCGTCAGGGTCGGACGGAGGAGAATGGGCGAGAAGGAAAATGCCGACGGCGGCACGTGAATGCCGCCGTCAGGACGCCGCCGACCAAGGGGCGGCTGTGCCGCTGGCCGTGAGGCCCTGAAGGAGGTCAGGCCTTCAGCGCGGCCTGTACGAACGGCGGGGTCACCAGCACGCCGGTGTGCAGCGCAGCGGTGTAGTACAGCGTGTCGAAGCTCTTCGCCGCGGCATCGGCCTGGCGGAAGTCGAAACCGCTTTCGCCCTTGCGCGCCAGGGTCACGCTCCACCAGCCGGTGGGATAGCACGGCTGTGGGAACGGCAGGGTCTTGAACGAACCGAAGCCGGCCTTGCCCATTTCGGTGCGCATTTCATTGATCAGGTCCAGCTGCATCAGCGGCGATTCGGACTGCTGCACCAGGATGCCGTCGTCCTTCAGTGCCTTGAAGCAGCTTTCGTAGAACGCCTTGTTGAACAGGCCTTCGCCGGGACCAACCGGATCGGTGGAATCGACGATCACCACGTCCACGCTGCCGGCCGGGCAGTTGGCCATGTAGGCCACGCCGTCGTCGAACAGCAGCTCGGCGCGCGGATCATCATTGGAATCGCACAGCTCCGGGAAGTGCCTGCGCGCCATCACCGTGACCTGTTCATCGATGTCGCACTGGGTCACGCTCTGCACGCCCTTGTGCTTGAGCACCTCGCGCAGCGTGCCGCAGTCACCGCCGCCGATGATCACCACGCGCCTGGGGGCGGCATGGGTGAACAGCACCGGATGGCTGATCATCTCGTGGTAGAAGAAGTTGTCCTTGCTGGTCAGCATGATGGCGCCGTCGATGGTCATCAGGTTGCCCCAGTCGGTGGTCTGGAAGATCTCGATCTTCTGGAACGGCGACTGCACCTCGTCCAGCTTGCCGGTGATGCGGTAGCCGATGGCCGAGCCGGTGCGCTCGAAGTGTTCGATGTACCAGTTGCTGTTGTCAGTCATGGGGCGTTCCTGTTTCGGGTCCTGTGCGGAAGGGAGGGAGGCGGGTGGGGCGGCCCCCGTGCAGTGGTGCGGCCCGTTCAGGTTTCTGGGCCTGAGGGCCGGGCGCGGGCGCGCATGATAACGAACCCTTGGTCGTGCAGGGGTTATCATGCACCCCCTTTTTTACCAACCAGGCCGACTGAAATGACCGATTGGTCCCTCGACCAAGCCCGCAAGACCTACTCGATCCCGCATTGGGCGGACGGTTATTTCGATGTGGATCAGGCCGGGCACATGGTGGTGAGGCCGACCGGCGCCGACGGCCCGGTGGTTTCGCTGCCCAATGTGGTGGACGAAGCGCGCGCGAATGGCGCCAAACTGCCGCTGCTGGTGCGCTTCCCGGACATCCTCGGCCAGCGCCTGGGCAAGCTGCAGGCGGCGTTCGCGCAGGCCCAGGCCGATTGGGATTATCCCGGCGGCTACACGGCGGTCTACCCGATCAAGGTCAACCAGCACCGCGGCGTGGCCGGCACCCTGGCCAGCCACCATGGCGAAGGGTTCGGCCTGGAGGCGGGCAGCAAGCCGGAACTGATGGCGGTGCTGGCGCTGTCGCGGCCGGGCGGGCTGATCGTCTGCAACGGCTACAAGGACCGCGAGTACATCCGCCTGGCCCTGATCGGCCGCAAGCTTGGCCTGCAGACCTTCATCGTCATCGAGAAGCCGTCCGAGCTGAAGCTGGTGCTGGAAGAGGCACGCGCGCTGGACGTGAAGCCGGGCCTGGGCGTGCGCATGCGGCTGGCGTCGCTGGGCGCGGGCAAGTGGCAGAACAGTGGCGGCGACAAGGCCAAGTTCGGCCTGTCCCCGCGCCAGCTGCTGGACCTGTGGAAGTCGCTGCGCGATACCGAATATGCCGATTGCCTGAACCTGCTGCATTTCCACATGGGCTCGCAGATTTCCAACGTGCGCGACATCGCCAACGGCATGCGCGAGGCGACCCGCTATTTCGTGGAGATGTCGCGGCTGGGTGCGAAGATAACCCATGTAGACGTCGGTGGCGGCCTGGGCGTGGATTATGAAGGCACCCGTTCGCGCAGTTTCTGCTCGATCAACTACGGCCTGAATTCATACGCCAGCAACATCGTGCAGCCGCTGGCCAATGCCTGCGAGGAACACGGCCTGACGCCGCCGCGCATCGTCACCGAATGCGGCCGCGCGATGACCGCGCACCATGCGGTGCTGATCGCCAACGTGTCCGAAGTGGAACAGGCGCAGGAAGGCCGCGTGCCGGACCAGCACGACGACGAGCCGGCGGCAATCCGCCACCTGCGCGAGATCCACGCCGAGCTGGACCAGCGCCCGGCGGTGGAGCTGTTCCAGGAAGCGCAGCATTTCCATGCCGAAGGCCTGTCCAGCTATGCGCTGGGCCAGATCGACCTGCCGCAGCGTGCGCGCATCGACGATCTGTTCTATGCGATCGCCCATGGCGTGCGCGCGCGCCTGAGCTTTGACGAGAAGAGCCATCGGCCGGTGCTGGACGAGCTGAACGAGCGGCTGGTGGACAAATATTTCGTCAATTTCAGCGTGTTCGAATCGATCCCGGACGTGTGGGCGATCGACCAGGTGTTCCCGATCGTGCCGATCGAGCGCCTGGACGAGACGCCGGACCGTCGCGGCATCATCGCCGACATGACCTGCGATTCCGATGGCATGGTGGAGACGTACGTGGAGAACGAGAGCCTGGACAGCTCGTTGCCCCTGCACGCATTGCGCGCGGGCGAGAGCTACCGGATCGGGTTCTTCATGGTGGGCGCCTACCAGGAGATCCTGGGCGACATCCACAACCTGTTCGGCGATACCGATGCGGTGGAAGTGCGCACCACGGCCGATGGCCATGCGATCACCCAGCAGCGGCGCGGCGA
>Ga0160467_101059_pt1 | contig 14507 bp, 10 predicted proteins | sample HID1972I_E11MG_FD_108221 | JGI IMG/M metagenome (GOLD analysis project Ga0160467, IMG submission 108221) | Enriched pill bug-associated microbial communities from UW Madison campus, WI, USA - HID1972I_E11 MG | ecosystem: Host-associated > Arthropoda: Insects > Digestive system > Unclassified ...
GACCACATCTTCATCGAAGAACTGCGCAAAGCCGACTGGTACCACAAGGTTAGCCAGGCGTTCGTGGTATTCCAGCCAGTGAAGTCGGTAGGCGTTGTGGGCGATGGTCGCCGTTACGCCTGGGTCGTGGCCCTGCGTGCCGTTGAAACCATCGACTTCATGACTGCACGTTGGGCACACCTGCCTTACGAACTGCTGGAAACCGTCAGCGGGCGCATCATCAACGAAATCGAAGGCATCTCCCGCGTCACCTATGACGTGTCGAGCAAGCCGCCAGCGACGATTGAGTGGGAGTGATCCTGCGCGTTTCCCGTTGACTTGATGGCAGGCAACACTGAAAAGCCGTGTGAAATCTGATTTCACACGGCTTTTTTCATGGGCGCGGATCAGGCGCTCAAGTTGAGACCACTACATGTCTCATCAAACGTATTTCGAGAGGCGATGCGTCAGCGCCGTGCCACATCCGAAAAGTAGAACTTGTCCAGCGTATGCCGCGATTCGGTGTACTCGAACTGCCGACCGTCCTGCAAAAACGTCTGGTTGCTGACCACAATCACATGACTCTGATCGTCCAGGTCCAGATGCTGCTGATCGTCCTTGTTGCGTGGCACGGCTTCGATGGTGCGCTGTGCATAGGCGATTTGCAGCTGCAGGGTTTGCTCGATGTAGGCGTAGATCGAGTGCTCGGCGATTTCGCGTGACAGGCCGGGGATCACGTCGCTGACGAAATGGTTGATGTCGAGGATCACGCGTTTGCCGTCGATTCTGCGTACACGCTTGATCCGCGTGATCAAGCTGCCCTCTTCCGCCTGGATATGTTCCAGCAGCGCGCCTTCCAGAGAGGACTGGCTGAATTCGACCACGTCGGTACTGACGTCGTTACCCAGCCGGGGGTAGGTCTCCTGAAAACTGACGATGCCACCCAGCTGAAATTCGATCGGGTTGGTGGACAGGACAAACGTGCCTTTGCCATGGATTTTCTGAGCGAAGCCGCGCTCCTGAAGTTGCTCGATGGCCTTGCGTACAGTGCCGCGGCTGGCCTGATAGCTGTCCATCAATTCAGTTTCGGAAGGCAACCGGGCGCCACGCTCCAGGCGTTGGGTGGTGATGCTGGCAAGCAGATCGGTGTAGATCTGGTTGTATTTACTCATGGTGTTGGCTCTGAACCGCACTGAACTCAAGGGTTCGAACCTTAAGGGCAGGGTGGGAAATTGTCCATGCGGGTTTGGAAAGGTCCTTTCTTTAGGTAGGAAAGATCCCTTGCCGAGCCGTATCAAATTAAACAAATCGAAACTCGTCTGTACGAGTTGTTGATTTAACTCGTACAGACGAGTACTTTTCACGTCGGCGTGCTGCCAATAACAAAAAATCCACAACGGAAGATCAAGCATGAGCCACGACTATCCCAACATCGTCAGCGAGCTGCTGCACAGCCTCGGTGGCAGCGACAACCTCGAGCAGGCGGCGCATTGCGTCACTCGCCTGCGCCTTGCGCTCAAGGATCCGAACCTGGTCAACAGCGCCACGTTGAACCAGGTCGATCTGGTCAAGGGTTCGTTCTTCACCGGTGGTTTGTTCCAAGTGGTGATCGGTCCTGGCGAGGTGGAAAAGGTCTACGCCGAACTGCGCCGTCAAACCGGTCTTGCAGCCTCCACCATCGCTGACGTCAAACAGAAAAGTGCTGAAAAGATCAACGCCGTGCAGCGCCTGGTGCGGGTGTTTTCCGATGTGTTCATGCCTATTTTGCCGGCACTGATCATTGCCGGGCTGCTGATGGGCATCAATAACCTGATCGGCGCCAAGGGCATGTTCATCGAGGGCCAGACCCTGCTTGAAGCGTATCCCTCGCTCGACGGCCTCTGGAGCCTGATCAACCTGATGGCCAACACCTCGTTCGTGTTCCTGCCGGCGCTGGTGGGCTGGTCGGCGGCCAAACGGTTTGGCGGCAGTGAAATCCTCGGCATCGTGCTCGGTCTGATGCTGGTACACCCCGATCTGCTCAACGCCTGGAACTACGGCAAGGCCGTCGCCGGGCTGGATGGCCAAAGCCTGCCGTACTTCGACATTCTCGGATGGTTTCAGATCGAGAAGGTCGGTTACCAGGGGCAAATTCTGCCGATCCTGCTGGCCGCCTATGTGATGAGCGTTATCGAGAAGTGGCTGCGGGCGCGGGTGCCGAACGCGATTCAATTGCTGGTGGTGCCCATCACTACCATCGTGGTCACCGGCGTCCTGGCACTGGCGGTGATCGGACCGGTCACCCGGCATCTGGGGATACTGATCACCGAAGGCGTGGTGCTGTTGTTCGATCTGGCGCCGATGGTGGGCGGGGCGATTTTCGGCCTGCTGTATGCGCCGCTGGTGATTACCGGCATGCACCACATGTTCCTGGCCGTGGACCTGCAGCTTATTTCCACTCAGGGCGGCACGTTTATCTGGCCGATGATTGTCATGTCCAATCTCGCCCAGGGCAGCGCGGCGCTGGCGGTGTTCTACATGACCCGCAACGCGCGGGACAAAAGCATGGCATCGACCTCGGCGATTTCCGCTTATTTCGGCATCACCGAACCGGCCATGTTCGGGGTCAACCTGCGTTACAAATTTCCGTTCTACGCCGCGCTGATCGGCTCGGCGTTGGGTTGCATTTTCCTGTCATTGAACAAGGTGATGGCCTCGGCGATTGGCGTCGGAGGCCTGCCCGGTTTTATCTCGATCGTTCCGGCGTTCATTCCGATGTTCGTGATCGGGATGATCATCGCCATGGTCGTGCCGTTTGTTTTGACCTGCGGGTTGAGCCTGAAAATTGTCCGGCCTGGATACCGGGTCGCCTGACAAACCGCTATCGCGAGCAAGCTGTGCTCCTGAATGGCGCACGCCTGGTAGGAGCAAGGCTTGCCTGCGATGAGGCCATAACGGACACCACAAAACCAATTGAAGGAATCCCGCCATGCAAGACTGGCAACGCTCCGTGATCTACCAGATCTACCCAAAGAGTTTTCACAGCCACGCCGGCAACCCCACGGGTGATTTGCTCGGTGTCGTGGCCAAGCTTGATTACCTGCACTGGCTGGGTGTCGATTGCTTGTGGATCACGCCGTTCCTGCGCTCGCCCCAGCGCGACAACGGTTACGACATCAGCGACTATTACGCCATCGATCCGAGCTACGGGACCATGGCCGATTGCGAGTTGCTGATTGCCGAAGCTGGCAAGCGCGGCATCAAGCTGATGCTCGATATCGTGGTCAACCACACCTCGATCGAGCACAGCTGGTTCCAGCAGGCTCGCAGCAGCCTCGACAACCCGTACCGCGACTTCTACATCTGGCGCGACCAGCCGAACAATTGGCAATCCAAGTTTGGCGGCTCGGCTTGGGAGTACGAAGCCCAGACCGGGCAATACTTCCTCCACCTGTTCGATCACACCCAGGCTGACCTGAACTGGGACAATCCCAAGGTGCGCGCCGAAGTCTTCAAGATGATGCGTTTCTGGCGTGACAAAGGCGTGGGTGGATTCCGACTGGACGTGATCAACCTGATCTCCAAACCGGCGGATTTCCCCGAGGACAACAGCGACGGCCGACGTTTCTATACCGATGGCCCGAACGTCCACGACTACCTCCAGCAAATGCACCGCGAAGTGTTCGAAGGGCATGAGCTGATCAACGTCGGCGAGATGTCATCCACCAGCCTGGAACACTGCATTCGTTACTCGAGGCCGGAGTCGAAAGAACTGTCAATGACCTTCAATTTCCATCACCTGAAGGTTGATTACCCGAACTTGCAGAAATGGATTCGCGCCGATTTCGATTTTCTCGAACTCAAGCGCATCCTCTCCGATTGGCAGACCGGCATGCAGGCCGGCGGTGGCTGGAACGCGCTGTTCTGGTGTAACCACGACCAGCCGCGGGTGGTCTCGCGTTTTGGCAACGACGGCGAGTACCGCGCGGCCTCGGCGAAGATGCTCGGCACGGCATTGCATTTCCTCCAGGGCACGCCGTTTGTGTACCAGGGCGAAGAACTGGGCATGACCAATCCGGGTTTCGATCACATCGATCAGTACCGTGATGTCGAGACCCTGAACATCCACCGCCTGCAGCGCGATGCCGGTGTCAGCGACGCCGATAACATGGCGGCGATCATGCAGAAATCCCGGGACAACGGTCGCACGCCGATGCACTGGAACGCCGAGCTGAATGCCGGTTTCAGCGCGGGTGTGCCCTGGATCGACGTGCCGGCCAACGCCGCACAGATCAACGTGGCCACTCAACTCGACGACCCGGATTCAGTGTTGCATCACTACCGCCAACTGATCGCATTGCGTCGCCATGAAGCGTTGATGTCGGAGGGCGTTTACCGGCAGCTGCTGCCAGAGCATCTGCAGATCTGGGCGTATGTGCGCGAAGGCGACGGCGAGCGCCTGCTGGTGTTGAACAACTTCTACAGCATGCCTTGCGAGGTCGAGCTGCCCGAGGACGTGATCAACGAGGCGATGGCTCAACGTCGGGTGATCAGCAATTACCCGGATTGTCCGCCGCGAAATCGCCATGTCTGTTTGCGGCCTTATGAGTCGTTCGTCCTGCACCTGACCAACCACTAAAAACACGCGTTTAAAAAACACGCAGAACGCTGCGCGGGGGAGTTTTGCGCGCCGATTTTGCTGCTGCACACAATAAAAATAATGGGGTGGCTCTTGAAAACAACAATAAATCGCAGTCTTTCAGTGGCGGGGGCCTGTCTGATGTTGCCTCTATCAGCTGAGGCGCTGGAGTTCGGTGGTTACTTGCGCAGTGGGGTTGGGACCTCGGTCAACAGTGGTAAACAGCAGTGTTTCCAACTACCAGGCGCGCAGACCAAATACCGGTTGGGCAACGAATGCGAGCAATATGGAGAACTGGAGTTACGCCAGGATCTGTACACCCTGGACGACGGTTCGGTAATCAGCGTCGATGGCATGGCCTCGTTGTACAACCAGTACGACCGCAGCCTGACGTTCAAAGAGGACAACGGTTCGGTGCGCCTGCCACAGCTGTACGCGCAGTGGTCGAACCTGCCCGTCCTGAATGGCGGTTCGTTGTGGGCCGGCCGGCGTTATTACAAGCGTAACGATATCCACATTTCCGATTTCTACTACTGGAACCAGAGCGCCACCGGTGGCGGTATCGAGGACGTATTGATCGGTGACTTGAAATACAGCTACGCGTTCTCGCGCAAGGACAATCTCTATCAGAAGGACTACATCAACCGTCATGATTTCAACGTGGCCGGCTTCAACACCAATCCGGGCGGTCAGCTGGAATTCGGGCTGAGCTACATCGACAAACCCGACAGCCGCGACGCCCACCGTGGCTGGGCGATAACCACCCAGCATGTGCAACAGGGTTTTCTGGGCGGCAAGAACAAACTGGCATTCCAGTACGGCGAAGGTCCAGGCACCGGGTTGGGCTATACCGGTAACGTGAAGCTGGACGACAGCAACAAAAGCTATCGGGTGGTGGAGTTCTTCGACTGGCAAGTGACGCCGCGATTTGGCGGGCAGGTCGAAGCGGTTTATCAGAAGGATGTGCGGGCCGACGGCGCAGATCAGAACTGGATTTCCCTGGGCGTTCGTCCGGCTTACGCGATCACCGAGCAGTTCAAGCTGGTGACCGAACTGGGGCACGATCAGGTCGATGCCACGGGCGGTACACGCAAGTTGAGCAAGTTCACCCTCGCTCCGACCTGGTCGCCCAAAGGCCCTGAATTCTGGGCGCGTCCCGAGGTGCGTCTGTATTACACCTATGCCAGCTGGAACGAGGCGGCCAAACGGGCGGCGAATGAGTTGGCCAAGGGTTCGGCGTTGTCCGACACCGGCGCCTTCGGCACAGCGCGCCACGGTGCGAATGTGGGTGTGCAGGTCGAGTATTGGTGGAAATAAAAGATCGCATGTCTTCTATAAAGAACAAAACAGCAGGTGACGTCATGGCCACACCCCAACAACTGCAACTGCTCGCACCTTTGTCCGGCGTGTTGATGCCACTGGATCAGGTGCCGGATCCGGTGTTTTCCAGTCGCGTGATCGGCAACGGTGTGTGTATCGATCCGACTTCGCAATCCCTGTGCGCACCGCTGGCCGGCGTGATCAGCAATGTGCAGGCAAGCGGACACGCCATCAGCATCACCGACGATAACGGCGTGCAAGTGTTGATGCACATCGGGCTCGACACGGTGAACCTGGCCGGCAAGGGTTTCACGCAGCGGGTCGAAGAAGGTCAGCGGGTCGAGGCCGGTCAGGTGCTGATCGAATTCGATGCCGATTACCTCTCGATGAATGCACGAAGTCTGTTGACGCTGATGCTGGTGGTGAGTGGCGAGCCTTTCACGTGGCTGACACCGGAGTCGGGCCTGGTGGAAAGTGGCCAGCCGCTGCTGGGTTTGAATCCGGTCGGGCAGGCATCTGATGTGGCGACGTCGGACGAGGGCGAAGCGCTGTTTTCAAGTCAGGTAACACTGGCCAACCCAAATGGCTTGCACGCCCGTCCAGCGGCGGTCTTCGCCCAGGCAGCGAAAGAGTTTTCAGCCCGTATCTACCTGCATAAACAGCAAGAGCGTGCGAATGCCAAATCGTTGGTCGCGGTCATGGCGTTGCAGACGGCCTTGGGCGACATCGTGCAAGTCAGCGCGGCGGGGCCGGATGCTGCAGAGGCGATCGAGACACTTGTCGCACTACTGAACGACGGCTGCGGGGAGACCGTAGTGCGGGTGGCCGACGCCGATGCCGAGGTCGTTGCGGATTCATCGCTGAAGGTGTTGCGCGGGGTCTGTGCGTCGCCCGGATCTGTGTTGGGTCCGGTCGTGCAGATCGCCACCCAGACGTTCGACGTCAGCGAGTTCGGCATTAGTGCGCAGGTCGAGCGCGGACAGTTGGCCTGTGCGCTGGCCGAAGCGCTAGAGGGTTTGCAGACGCTGCGCGACAACGCCTCGGGGGACGCCCGTGCAGAAATCTTCAAGGCTCATCAGGAATTGCTCGAAGACCCGACGCTGCTGGAACGGGCCCAGTCGCTGATCAGTGATGGCAAGAGCGCCGCGTATGCGTGGCGTGAGGCTACCGAAGCCACCGCCATCTTGTTCAAAAGCCTCGGCAGTTCGTTACTGGCTGAACGGGCGGCGGACCTTACGGATGTCGGTCAGCGAGTGCTCAAACTGATTTTAGGTGTGCAGGATGACGCTCCGGACCTGCCTGACGGCGCGATTCTGATTGCCGATCAACTGACGCCGTCCCAGACGGCCGGGCTCGACACGCGCAAGGTGTCGGGTTTCGCCACGGTCGGCGGTGGGGCTACCAGCCATGTCGCGATTCTCGCCCGTGCGTTCGGTTTGCCAGCGATTTGCGGGTTGCCGGTTCAAGTGCTGGCGCTGGCCAACGGTACCCAGGTGCTGCTCGACGCCGACAAAGGGGAACTGCACCTTGACCCGGATCTGGCGACCATCGAACAGCTGCAAAACCGGCGTGAGCAACAACAGAATCGACATCGTCACGAACTGGCGCAAGCGACGCTGTCGGCCTGCACCCGCGATGGTCATCACATCGAGGTAACGGCCAACGTCGCCTCGCTCAGTGACACGGAGCAAGCGCTGACCCTCGGCGGGGAGGGCGTTGGCCTGTTACGTTCGGAGTTCTTGTATCTGGATCGCAATCACGCGCCCACTCACGAGGAGCAGACGTCCACCTACAGCGCCATCGCCCTTGCATTGGGACCTGAGCGCAATCTGGTGGTGCGCACACTGGATGTCGGCGGTGACAAACCCTTGGCCTACGTACCGATGGACAGCGAAACCAATCCGTTTCTAGGCATGCGCGGCATCCGTTTGTGCCTGGAACGCCCGCAGCTGTTGCGCGACCAGTTCAGGGCCATCCTGAGCAGCGCCGGGCTGGCCCGGCTGCATATCATGCTGCCGATGGTCACTCAACTGTCGGAGCTGCGTGTGGCCCGACAGATGCTCGAGCAAGAAGCTCTGGCATTAGGTCTGACCGAGCTACCGAAACTGGGCATCATGATCGAAGTGCCGGCGGCGGCCTTGATGGCTGACCTGTTCGCGCCTGAGGTGGATTTTTTCTCGATCGGCACCAACGACCTGACGCAATACACCTTGGCCATGGATCGCGATCACCCGCGTCTGGCCAGCCAGGCCGACAGTTTTCACCCCTCCGTGCTGCGACTGATCGCCAGCACGGTAAAGGCCGCCCACGCCCACGGAAAATGGGTCGGCGTGTGCGGCGCCATGGCGTCCGAAACGTTGGCAGTGCCGTTGCTGTTGGGGCTTGGGGTTGATGAGCTGTCGGTGAGCGTGCCCTTGATTCCGACGATCAAGGCAGTGGTTCGGGAAGTGGACTTGCGGGACTGCCAAGCCATCGCCCGGCAAGTCCTGGGCCTGGAAAGCGCCGAGCAGGTTCGCGAGGCTTTACGGCTGTATCACGCAGCGACCGTCAACACTTCACGGGTTATGGAGTACTGAATATGTTCGAGAAAATGCAGCAGGCGTTCTGGAAAGCGTTGACGCCGGATCTGGTGGTGGACGAGCCGAAAGCAATGGCACCGGTCCTTTCGGGCCTGCCGCCGAATGTCGTGGCCGCATTGGGCGGTGTGGATAACCTCAAATCGCAACAGCCCGTAGCGCTGACCCGGGTTCGGGTGGAAATGCGGGATGTGGCGCGGATGGATCGGCAGGCTTTGACCCTTGCTGGTGTGCCGGCAGTCATGATGCTGGATGACGGAGTTGTGCATCTGATTACCGGCCTTCAGGCATCCTAGGGTTTTCAAAAGACCGCAGCCGTCGCCAGCTCCTACATTTTGAATGTCGTAATCCGTAGTAGCTGCCGAAGGTGGAATGCTACGAAGCAAAAGCTGCCGTTTTCAATGAACGGCAACGGCTGGCGTAGGTATTAGAGAAACTGTGATCGAATCAAATCCGTATCGAATGGCGTTATTCCTTGATCAGGCGCAAACACCGCATGTGCCTGTTGTGGTGAAGCCACCCGTTCGCCCCGTGCTCGAACATGTAAATCGAATAGCGTCTCCAAATCAGGCCGCGGTGTATGTACCAACGCCCGCAGCATCAACGATATCCCACTGAGGTTGTTCCCGACATTATTCCAGCGGGTAGATGAAGTGAGTCCAAGATCGGCCCAAATCATGCGCCGTTCCTGCAAGTCCATCACGAATGGCAGACAGATAACTGTGTCGGATGCGATATCGATACGGTCGAACACGGATCGAGGCTCGAATACCTCACCCGAAGCTGTGTCAGCGCGGGCCATCCAGCCTGCGAAGCACTCTGGAAGATCGCAGTACGGCTGCTCGGTGAATGAGTTAATAGACGTGACGACGTAGCGGATACCCTTCTTAACGAGAAGGTCAAGGTCGAGATCGATGAACTCCGAAGCCCCGTCGGGCGCGTCGACGATGTCGCCGCTGTGGTACCCGCCGAAACCTTGTAGATTGTAGTACGCGACCGTTTCTATGAACACGAAGTTGACGTCGAAAAATGCGGCTGATAGGTCGATGTCCGTGCGTCCGCGACCGTTCTTCCACCACAAGAAAAGGCGAATGAAACGTGTGTCAGGCATAGGCAACCGACTGCCTCGCACCAGCGTTCGTAGCGACTTTGATGAGGCCCGCTGCGCCAGAGGCACCCTGAAGTCGCGTAATGCTGGATCGATGAAACAGCGGCCTAACGGCGGCAGTGACGCAAAACGCTTTACGAGAGCGTCCTCGCAGATCCGAGCTGCACGAGCCAGCACGTCGGGTGTGAGGAGTTCGCGTCGATCCCTGATGCCATACACCTTGGCGAATGAACCTTTCGGTGTGAAGGCTCTTAGGGGAAGGGGGCGCGGAGCACGTACTTGAGCCAGCAACTGCAGCAGGACAGGTGAAGACACTTGTGTCGCAACAGCCTCGAACGCATCGAGTACTGAATCTGGTTCCGTCGCGCGCCGCAAGGTCGCGTCCAGCCGTCGTGCGAACTCACCAGGACGGCTCTGTAGTACGGGCGTAAGTGTTGCTATGTGACGCTGGGCAAGCAATGTTTCGACACGTGATCCAAATGAAGCTGGCGCTTCGTTGCGGCGCGCTGCCGTGATGGCGGCTAGTGCTCGTGGATACTTATCGGCGTAGTCGCCCGGATGCAGTACTTCAGCCAGACGTTTCCAGCGCTCAGCATGTCGCATCACGTCCTCTGCAGCGTTGGGAATGTGCTCAAGCAGGCGCAACAGCAGGCGTCGCATCGAGCGCTTCATCGCTGTGAAACGTGTTGAAGCTGTCGTCAGCGACACGTCTCCTCCATTCAGCGCGACCGCAAGTCGTAGCACATCAGTCGCCGTTTCGACGTTTCGCTCCAGGAATGCATCCACCCGTGCATCGCTGGTGACATGCAGGATAAGTGCGCCGCCAAGCTGTGCACGGATCTCCCGGAACGGGACGGCCTCAGGCAGCAGACGGAACACATCGCTTTTGTAATTTCGGACAAACCAGACGACATCGGCAGTTTCCGCGTCGGAGAGCGAGGTGCGCGATGAAACCAGCGGTTCGAGCAGTGACTCAAACTCATAGACGCTTCCCGGTTCGATAACGCGGGATATGAAGCTGCCTTCAAGCAACGCAGGCCGCAGGTGTTCAGTCGGTGGTAAACGCCGAAGCGTGAGGTAGTGAATGACGGCGTTAAAGTACAACTCCGCCTCTGAGGCCGTCAGAACTTGCTCTGGAAAGTCAGGATAAAACGGCCGGTGGTGCACATGAGCGCCAGTCTCCCGCCGAAGCACTCCGACAATTTCGCGCAGCCAGTGCTTGAGTTCTGTCGCCGACAACATGCCGATTTGCTCAATCAGAGGCTCTGATAGTACGCATCGGAACGCCGCGACTTCCCGGACGGCCGACACGACCTGAGCGCGTGTGGCACCGCCAGTGCCAATCGGTACGTGAACTTTGGTTCGGCGACGCAGGAACAGCTCCTGATTCATGCTTGATTTTCTCCTTGGCCGCCGTTGCGGACGAGCTGCAGCATCGTGTTTACAGCCGATATAAAAACGCCTGCAATAAGCAGGCGCGGTGTGGAGAGCGGAACCCCTAGGTCATAGGAGGTTTAGAAGGAAGGTGTTCCATAGCCACGGAGGCATTCTACGTAAGGTCGTTTCTGTTTGTCGGGACTCAACGGTAACAAGCTGCTTCACCAGAAAAATAGGGGCTGATCAGCGGCAAGTCGCTCGTCCATCCTCCAGGCGAGTAGTGGCGTCATTAGCTAAGCGCCTTCACGGGGTGGCGAAGTATCCATATTGTCCATCGTAGCGGTGGCATTGGTTTTTTTTTGCCACGCGCCGAATGTTCGATCCAACCCTCTTTTTGGAAAATACAGTAGACAAGCGCCATACGCTTATTCATCGAGTACTCCTTACTGTTTCTTATCTGCGGGTGTATCGTATTCGCCTTTTGCGGACCCACCAGTCCATCGCAGATGCAGAGGTAGTTGAGTTCATGTCCTTTACCCGTCGCCAAATCCTCGGTGGCCTGGCCGGTCTTGTAGTTGTTGGTGTCGGAGCGGGGGGCGCGTCGCGGTACTGGCTTGGCAAGATGGCCGACGCCAACGCGGGCCACGACTATGAGTTGATCGCCGCCCCTCTGGATGTCTAACTGGTGCCGGGCCACACGACCGAGGCCTGGGCGTTCGGTCCGTCGGCACCGGGTACCGAATTGCGGGTGCGTCAGGGCGAATGGCTGCGGGTACGATTCATCAATCACCTGCCGGTCGCGACCACCATTCACTGGCACGGCATCCGCCTGCCGCTGGAAATGGACGGCGTACCTTACGTCTCCCAGCTTCCCGTGTTGCCTGGCGAGTATTTCGACTACAAATTCCGCGTGCCCGATGCCGGCAGCTTTTGGTATCACCCCCATGTGAACAGCAGCGAAGAACTGGGTCGCGGTCTGGTCGGCCCACTGATCGTTGAAGAGCGCGAACCCACTGGCTTCAAGTACGAGCAGACCTTGAGCCTCAAGAGCTGGCACGTCGATGAGGAGGGCGCGTTCGTCGCGTTCAGCATTCCTCGAGAAGCTGCGCGTGGCGGCACGGCGGGGCGTTTGTCGACCATCAACGGCGTCTCGCAGGCTGTAGTCGAATTACCCGCCGGTCAGATCACCCGCGTGCGCCTGCTCAACCTCGACAATACCCTGACCTATCGCATCAATATCCCCGGCGTCGAAGCGCAGATCTACGCGCTGGACGGTAACCCCATCGAGCCGCGCCCCATGGGCAAGGAGTACTGGCTGGGTCCCGGCATGCGCATTTGCCTGGCGATCAAGGCACCGCCCGCTGGCGAAGAATTGTCCCTGCGCAACGGCCCGGTGCGCCTGGGCACGTTCCGTTCGGTAGCCAACGCTGAAGCGCCGACCCAATGGCCGCCCGCGTTGCCCGCCAACCCCGTGGCCGAACCGGATCTGGCCAATGCCGAAAAACTCAACTTCAATTTCGAATGGGTGGGCTCGGTGTCGTTGAACGTCGACAACGGCAAGCCGCCAAGTCTGTGGCAGATTAACGGCAAGGCCTGGGACATCACCGACAAGACCTGCGCCGATCGCCCGATTGCCAAGCTCGAGAAGGGCAAGAGCTACATTTTCGAATTGAAAAACATGACCCAGTACCAGCACCCGATACACCTGCATGGCATGAGCTTCAAGGTCATTGCCTCGAACCGGCACAAGGTCATTCCGTACTTCACCGACACCTACCTGCTGGGCAAGAACGAGCGCGCACAGGTGGCATTGGTGGCGGATAACCCAGGCGTGTGGATGTTCCATTGCCATGTGATCGATCACATGGAAACCGGCCTCATGGCCGCCATCGAGGTGGCGTGATGCGTCAGATTCGTCCTGCGGCAATCATTGATCGCAGTCGTGATCGAGACTTCATGCGCGAGGCCCTGATCCTCGCCGCGCAAGGTGCGGCGCTGGGCGAAGTGCCGGTGGGGGCGGTGCTGGTGCAGGACGGTGAAATCATCGGTCGCGGCTTCAATTGCCCGATCAGTGGGCATGACCCCAGTGCCCACGCCGAGATGGTCGCCATCCGCGCGGCGGCGTTGGCGGCCAGCAATTATCGTCTGCCGGGGAGCACGCTTTATGTGACGCTCGAGCCGTGCAGCATGTGCGCCGGGCTGATCGTGCATTCGCGGATTGCGCGGGTGGTGTATGGCGCCCTGGAACCCAAGGCCGGGATTGTGCAGAGTCAGGGCCAGTTTTTTACCCAGGGATTTTTGAACCATCGGGTGCTGTTTGAAGGCGGGGTGCTGGCAGAGGAATGCGGTGCTGTGTTGAGCGAGTTCTTCAAGGCGCGTCGCGCAAAACCAACAGACTAAACACGAAGCCAATGTGGGAGTGAACTGTGGCGAGGGGATTTATCCCCGTTGGACTGCGCAGCAGTCCCCTAAGCAAAAGCCTGGCGTCTGCTTCGCAGCCGAACGGGGATAAATCCCCTCGCCACAGTTCGCTCCCACAGTGGATCTGTGGTGCTGGAATTTTACTGTTTACTTACGGGCCACAATCACCGCCCGCATCGGCGCCGGCAGCCCTTCGATCGTCTTGCTGTGATCGTCCGGATCGAGGAAATCACTCAACGACTGATACTTCATCCACTCTGTTCCGCGCTGCTCTTCGACAGTGGTCACGCTCACGTCCACACAACGAACATCCGTGAAACCGGCGCGGCGCAGCCAAAGCATCAGCGCCGGCACCGACGGCAGGAACCACACATTACGCATCTGCGCATAACGGTCCTCCGGCACCAGCACCTGCTGCTGATCGCCCTCGATCACCAGCGTTTCCAGCACCAGTTCCCCACCCTTGACCAGGCAATCCTTCAGCGCCAGCAAATGCTCGATCGGCGAGCGACGGTGGTAGAACACGCCCATGGAAAACACCGTATCAAAGCCTTCCAGCTCCGACGGCAGGTCTTCAAACGGGAACGGCAAGTGCCAGGCATTGGGCTCGGACAGATATCGCTGCACCGCCTGGAACTGGCAGAAGAACAACCAGTTCGGGTCGACGCCGATCACGCTGTCAGCGCCGGCACCGAGCATGCGCCACATGTAATAGCCGTTGCCGCAGCCGACATCAAGGATGCGCTTGCCCTTCAGATCCAGATGCGGTGCAACACGCGACCACTTCCAGTCCGAGCGCCATTCGGTATCGACATGCACGCCAAACAGATCAAACGGCCCTTTGCGCCACGGCGACAACCCCATCAAGGCGGTGCGCATCTGCACACGGGTTTCATCGTCGCAATCGGTGTCCAGCATTAAGCCGTTCAACAAGTCGACTTCGCTGGGCTGGATCTTCGGCAAGGCGTCCAGCGCACTCTGCCAGCGCTCAAGGTCGCCGTGACCCTTCTCCATTTTCTTGTCGAGCTGGGCTTGCAGTGTGTTGGCCCAATCGGCCAGTGGAGTACCTGCCAGACGGCGGGCGAGGGGGGACAGATCAATCATGGCA
>Ga0160467_101066_pt1 | contig 14348 bp, 8 predicted proteins | sample HID1972I_E11MG_FD_108221 | JGI IMG/M metagenome (GOLD analysis project Ga0160467, IMG submission 108221) | Enriched pill bug-associated microbial communities from UW Madison campus, WI, USA - HID1972I_E11 MG | ecosystem: Host-associated > Arthropoda: Insects > Digestive system > Unclassified ...
CCCCGGAAAGCAACCCGACCGGCAACGTCATCCTGTTTCCGAGCCGGCCAGGCACCATCGACCAGGCCGGCGGCAACGGCATTGACCAGGACGTCGATTCGGCGGACCGGCCCAATACCCAGCTGCGTGTCGATGGCGTCATCAACAAGGACGAAATCGACTACAACCCGGCCAACGATGTCTTGAGCGTCGTCAATACCGGCACCACCTCGGCCGACGGCACCCTGGTGACTGGCCTGTACGGCACCTTGCGCATTGGTGCCGACGGGTCGTTTTTCTACGACGTCGACAGCACCAATGCCCTGGTCCAGGGACTGCAGGCCGGGCAAACCCTCAGCGAATTCTTCACCTACCGAATCACCGACACCAACGGCCTGACCGACACCGCGCAGCTGGTCATCACCGTACGCGGAGTCAACGACCCACCCGTGGCGCAACTGGTGGTGGGGCTGGCGACGGAAGCCGGTGGTATCGATAACGGCACGCCGGGGGTCGACCCTTCCGGCGATGTCCTGGTCAATGCCACCGACCCGGACGGCGACCCCTTGACGGTCACCCTGATCCAGCCCGGCGGCGCCGGTGACGGCGGCACGCCGATCGCGGTCAACATCGGCGGCACAGTGCTCGCCGGCCTGTACGGCACGCTGACGATTTTCCCGGATGGAAGCTACAGCTACGCGCTCGACAACACCAATGCGGACGTGCAGGCACTGCGCACCGGCGATGATCTGCTGCTGGAGCGCTTCACCTACACCATCAGCGACAGCGTTGGGCCGGTGCCGGACACCGATTCGGCAGAAATCATCGTGCTGATCCGTGGCCGCAACGACAACCCGGTCGCAGCAGATGACACTTCACTCGCCATTGAAGCCGGCGGCTTGAACAACAACAGTCCCGGCCGCGACCCGATCGGCAATGTGCTGGACAACGATACAGACGTCGACGGTGGCGAAGTACCCGCCGACCTGCCGGACCATGACTATGGCGAGACCCATGCCGTGTCCACCGTGCGCACCGGCGACGAACCCGGCAGCGGAACCAGCGGCATCCTCGGCAGCGAATTGCGCGGCACCTATGGCTGGCTGACCCTGAACGCCGACGGCAGCTACAGCTACCGGCTGGACAACAACATGGCCCAGGTCCAGGCGTTGCGCCTGGGCGAAACCCTGACCGAACTGTTCAGCTATACGGTGATCGATGCCGATGGCGCCGAGGACCGCGCGACCCTGAGCATCAACATCATCGGGCGTGACGACACGCCCAATGCGCGCCCCGACTTCAACCTGGCGACTGAGGCCGGCGGCCTGAACAACGACCGGCCGGGGCTCAACCCCAGCGGCAACGTGCTCGCCAACGACTCCGATGTCGATGGCAACACCGATAACCTGAGTGTCATCGAATTCAACCAGGGCTCGACGTTCGGCACTTTCAGCAGCGGCCTCAGGGGCCAGTTCGGCACCCTGCTGCTCAATACCGATGGCACCTACACCTATGTGGTCGACAACGACAACCTGCGCGTCCAGGCCCTGCGTACCCCGTTGAATACCCTGACGGAAACCTTCACCTATCGCATCCGCGACCTGTTCGGTGCCACCAACAACGCCACCTTGACCATCGTCATCGTCGGCGCCAACGACAATCCCGTGGCCCAGGACGACAGCACCGCGGCCGTGGAGGCTGGCGGCACCTTCAATGGTACCCCGGGCCTCAACCCTTCCGGCAACGTGCTGAACAACGACCGCGATATCGATACGGGCGACTCCAAGACCGTTACCGATATCCGCACCGGCAACGAAGCCGCCGGCGGCACCTTTACCGCCCTGGGCGCCAGCCAGAATCTGGCCGGCTTGTACGGCACCCTGACGATCAATGCCGACGGTACCTACAGTTATGCGGTCGATAACAACCTGGCGGCGGTGCAGGCACTCAAGGTCGGCGACTCCCTGGTAGAAACCTTTACCTACCGCATGCGCGACACCGCCGGCGCCACGGACACCGCCCAACTGAGCATCCGCATCGACGGTGCCTGGGATGCACCAGTAGCGAATGACGATGTGGCACTCGCAGTGGCCGACAACGGTAAGGGTAACGCCATCACCCCGACCCGCAACGTGCTGCCCAACGATACCGACGTCGACCAGGGCGACAGTCTGGTCGTCACGGGTATCCGCTTCGGTACCGAAGCGGCGGGCGGCAGCCTGGGGCTGATCAACGCCGGTACCGACAACACCAATGGCACCTTGGTCAACGGGCTGTTCGGCCAGTTGATCATCGGCGCCGACGGCAACTACACCTACATCGTCGACTCCAATAACCCCACCGTACTGGCACTGGGACCGCTGCAGTTCCTCAACGAACGTTTCACCTACCAGGTCACCGACCGTGGCGGGCAGACTGACCTTGCGGAAATTCACATCATCATCCGCGGGCGCAACTCGGCACCGGTGGCCAATGGCGACGCGGGCACGGCGGTCGAAGCCGGCGGTCTCAACAACAGCCAGCCGGGCATCGACCCGAGCGGCAATGTGATCAGCAATGACACCGACGTCGAAGACGATGCCCTCACCGTCAGCGAAATCCGCACCGGCGGCATCACCGGGACCGGCACCAACGGCACCCTCGGCAGCTCACTGCGCGGGCTTTACGGCGACCTGGTGCTCAATGCCGATGGCAGCTGGCATTACACGGTCGACAACAACCTGGCGGTGGTCCAGGCGCTGCGCCAGAGCGGCCAGACTTTGACCGATGTGTTCAGCTACACCCTGTCCGATTTCTTCGGCGCCACCAGCGTCGCCGAACTGCGCATCACCGTCGACGGCCGTAATGACACGCCCCTCGCTCAGGACGACCAATCCACCGCCATCGAGGCCGGCGGCGTGGCCAACGGCACGCCGGGCACCAACGCCACAGGCAACGTGCTGGGCAACGACAGCGACGTCGACAGCGTGGCCAATGGCGAAAGCAAACAGGTGCAGTCCGTCACCGGCGAAAACGGCCAGACCGCCAGCGCAGGGCAAGTGTTGACCGGTCGCTACGGGCAACTGCTCCTCAATGCCGACGGCAGCTACACCTACCTGATCGACAACAGCAATCCCACCGTCCAGGCCTTGCGCACCGCTGGCGAAACCCTGAGCGAAACCTTCACCTACCGCATGACCGACACCGCCGGCGCCACCTCGGATGCGCGCCTGACCGTGGTCATCCAGGGCGCCAACGATGCACCGGTGGCGCGCAACGACAGCGCCACCGCCACTGACCAGGTGCTGGCGCCACAAACCAGTGGCAACGTCCTGCCCAACGACAGCGACGTGGATGCCAATGACCATCTGCAAGTGGTCGGCATCCGCACCGGCGCCGAAGACGGCAGCGGTACGACGGGGGTAGTCGGGCTACCGATCCAGGGTCTCTACGGCACCCTGGTGCTCAATGCCGATGGCAGCTACACCTACACCATCGACCAGAGCAACCCGCAGGTGCTCGCCGCCGCGGGCCTGGGCCAACTGCTGCGGGACGTGTTCACCTACACCATCAGTGACATCAACGGCGCCACCGACCAGGCCGAACTGGTGATCACCCTGGACATCGCCACGCCCTTCATTCCAGCGCCTCAGGGCAACTTCTTCGACAGGAACACGGACAACCGTAACGGCAGCCTGCTTTTGCCTGATCCGCAGCCGGCGATCTTTGTCACACCGGTGGTCGAACGCGCCGCCCTGGCCCTGGAACTCTCGACCTGGAACGCTGACGGCAGCAACCTGCGCCTGGCTTCCAATGGCGAATTACTCAGTGAATCCCTGGGCAATGGCCTCGGCCTGGTGCCGGACCAATACGTTGCCGATGCGGTGCGCCAGAGCAGGCGTGATGCCGAGACGGAAATGACCTGGATTCTCGGCCGTCACGGACGCATCAGTCTGAGTGCCGACGGCTTGCTCAGCGATCCGTCGCTGTTCGCCATTGATCCGGCAGAACTGACCCACGGCCCCGCGCAAACCGAGCAGCACAAGGAGCCGCGTCAGGAACAACGGCCGGCCAGGGGTTTCAGTGCGCAGCTGCGCAATGCCGCCCAACGCATGCGCCCCGACAGCCGGGGTAATTGAAGTGTTCGTACAGAATCGATACGAAGAGCATAAAGGATTGAACATGCCAAACAACGCGAACAGGTTTATCTGTACCGCCATCGCCTCTGCCCTGCTGCTCAGTGCCTGTTCGTCGCTGGATCCCAAGCCCGCCACTGACGAAGAAAACCGCCAGCGGATCATCGCCGACCAGACGCGCATGTACTCCGGACAGGAACCGGTGAGCGCGCCGATCACCTTTTACGAAGCAGCAGCCAGGGCGTTGAAATACAACCTCGACTACCGCCTAAAGCTCATGGAAAGCGCCCTGGCGTCGGACCTGCGCGACGTCTCCAGTCATGAAATGCTGCCGCGCCTGGTGGCCTCGGCCGGTTATGCCGGACGCAACAATGACTCCGGCGGGACCTCGATCGGTATCGAAGACCGTCAGGTCAGCTTGCGTGCATCCACCTCCGAAGAGCGCTATCGCGAGCTGTATGGCCTGGGCATGAGCTGGAGCCTGCTGGACTTCGGCGTGGCCTACTACCGCACCCAGCAAAAATCCGACCAGATCCTCATGGCCGAAGAACGCCGACGCAAAGTCGCGCAGAACGTCCTGCAGGATGTTCGTAACGCCTATTGGCGGGCCCTGGGCGCCCAGCGCCTGCTACCGGAAGTGGACAAATTGCTGATGCGCACCCACACCGCCCTGACGTCGGCCCGGGAAGCCGAGACCCGTGGCCTGTTGCCCCGCCAGGAGATCCTCGCCTATCAGCGCGCCTTGCTGGATTCGATCTACCTGTTGACCGTGCGCCGCCAGGATCTTGAGTTCGCCCAAGCCGAGCTGTCCGCGTTGATGTCGCTGCCGCCGGGGGCGAAAATGGTCCTCGCCGACATGCCGGACCCGCCGTTGCCGGAAGTGCGCCAGAGCATGGCGCAGCTGGAGCAACTGTCGCTGGAGCATCGCCCGGAAATCATGGAAGAGTGGTACCGCAAGCGGGTCAACCAGAAGGACCTGGACATCGCCAAGGCGCAGCTGTGGCCCAACGTCAGCGTCGACTTCGGCTACCGCTACGACTCCAACAAATACCTGTACAACAACGACTGGAACGCCACCGGCCTGCAAGTCTCGATGAACCTGATTCGCCTGTTGCAACTGCCGTCGCTCAATGCCGCACAGAAGTCGCAGAGCGAAACCGACGACACCCGCCGCGTGGCGCTGTCCATGGCGATCCTCACCCAGGTCCGGGTCGGCACACTGCGTTATCAACTGGCACGCCAGGAGGTGGAGTTCACCGAAGACAGCTTGCGAGTCGACCGCAGCCTGCTCGACTACGCCACTGCAGCCAAGACCGGCGCGCTGGGATCGGACCTTGAAGTGATTCGCTCCGAAGGCCGCTACCTGCTCTCGCGCTATCAGCGCGAAGCGGCGTTCTCCAGTGCACAGGCAGCCTGGGGTCGCTTGTACAACTCGATCGGCCTGGACGTACTGCCGACGGAAATCGAAAAACACGACGTCAAGACACTGGCCCGGGAAATCCAGCGCACCTTGAACGAACAAGAACAGCAACGCCTGCTCATCTCTCAGCAAGGAACGCCGAATGCGCAAAACCGCCCTTGAGTCCCGTTGCGCGGCCCTGTTGTTGGCCTTCCTGATCCTGCCCGTCAATGCCGACGACACACCATCGGCACCCTCCATGGCACCTTCAATGGACAGCGCCAGCGCCATTCGTGTGCTGCTCGCCGCGGAGCTGGAAACCACCCTGTCGAGCCAGATGGCCGGCACCCTCGGCGAGCTGAAGACCGGCTTTGCCGAACATGTCGGAAAAAACGAAGTGCTGGCGCGTTTCAACTGCAACGAAGCCGAAGCCCGCAGCAAGGTAGCCGTGGCCGAACTGGCCATGGCCAAACAGAACCTCGAAGCGAAGAAGCAACTGCGCCAGCTCAATGCCGTGGGTGACATCGAAGTGTCCATGGCCAATACCGAAGTGCAGAAGGCCGAGGGCGCCAGGGCCATGGGCGTGGCACAGAGCGGTTATTGCCAGGTGCTGGCGCCGTTCTCCGGGCGCATCGCCAAGGTCTACGTCAAGCCGTACCAGACCGTCACCGCCGGCACACCCTTGTTCGACCTGGTCAGCGACGGCGCCCTGAAGGTGCGCCTGAACGTGCCCTCGAACCTGCTCAAATCCCTCAAGCCTGGTCTGCAGTTGCAAGTCAGCATCCATGAAACCGGGAAAACCTACCCGGCTCATGTCAGCGCCATCAATTCACGTGTCGATGCTGTGGCCCAGACCGTCGAGCTCGAAGCCCGCCTGGACGAAAAATACTCCGACCTGATGGCTGGCATGAGCGGCACCGCAAGGTTCAACGAGGAAACGGCGCAGCAAAAAAGTGCTCAGCCATGACCATGAACGAGCCACTGCCGCACCCTCATCTGCTGCTGCAACTCGATGCCCTGCGCGACAAGGCCATGGCGGCTGAAACCTTGCCCGCCCTGGCCTTCAGCATGGCCAACGATCTGTACCCGCTGCTGCCGTTTCATCAGGCGTTGGTGTTTGCCCAACGCGATTCGTCACTGGAGTTGTTGAACGTCTCCGGCCTGGCGAGGCCCAGCGAGGATTCGCCCTATCTGGTCTGGCTTCGGCGCGCGAGTCGCTGGCTGGCGGCTCAAGTGCCCGCGGGCGATCCGGTGTGGCTGACTCAGGACAAGGTCAGCGCACCCGAGGAAATAGCCGAAGGCTGGAACGAGTGGTGGCCGGCGGGATTATGGTGCGTGCCGGTCGAGGACCGTGGCGGGCAACGTCTTGGCCTGCTGATCCTGCTGCTGGAACAGGAACCGCCGGCGATTTTCTGGCCGCACCTCAAGGGCCTGGTCAACACCTGGGGCTACTGCTGGGCGGCGCTGAGCCGACGCCGACGCCTGGGTCGCTGGTGGCCCAATCGCAAACAATTGCTGCTGGGCCTGATCGTGCTGGGCGCCCTGCTCTTGCTGCCGGTACGGCAAACCGCACTGGCGCCGACGGAGATCGTCTCGCGCCAGGCACAGATCATTAGCTCGCCCATTGACGGGGTAATCGAGAAGATTCAGGTCCGCCCCAACCAGCCCGTGAGTGCCGGCACGCCGCTGTTCGTCCTCGACGAAACGACGCTGCGCAGTCGCGCTGAAGTCCTGAGCAAGGAAGTCATGGTGGCTGATGCCGAGCTGCTCGCCGCCAGCCAGCGGGCTTTCGACAATCCCCAGAGCAAGAACGAACTGACCCTGCTGGAGGGCCGCGCGCAACAACGCCGGGCAGAACTGGCCGCCGTTCAGGCACAGCTCAAGCGTACGCAGGTGCTGTCACCGAGGGCTGGCGTGGCGGTGTTCAGTGATCCCAACGACTGGCTGGGCAAGCCGGTAGTGACCGGCGAGCGCATCATGCAGGTGGCCGATCCGAGCCAGCCGGCCATGTTGATTCAACTGGCCGTAGCGGACGCCATCGCCCTGGAGCCTGGGGCCGAAGTCACCCTGTTTCTCACCGCCTACCCGCTGACACCGCTCAAGGGCAAGATCCTCGAAACCAGCTACCAGGCCCGCCCCAGCGATGAAGGTGTGGTCGCCTACCGCCTGCTGGCCAGTATTGAGGGCGCACCAGAACACGCGCGGCTCGGCCTGCACGGCACCGCCAAGCTCTACGGCGGACGGGTAATGCTCGGTTATTACTTGCTGCGCCGACCGCTGGCGACACTGCGGGCGTGGAGCGGCTGGTGATGAACGACCCCGCAGATCTGCCCCTGCCGCCCCTGCGTGAAGATCTGCGCCTGAGCGAAGCGGCCGATGGCAGCGACGGCGAACCGGCCTGGGTCATCCAGGACACCGTGATCAACCGCTTCTACCGCATTGGCTGGCTGGAATTCGAGTGCCTGCTACGCTGGGGCCAGTCGCCGCGGCAGATCAGCGAGCAGATTGCCGAGGGCACCGCGCTCAAGCCTGCGGTTGAACAAGTCCTCGACTTCCGTCAGTTCCTTGAGCAGCACCAGTTGCTGCGGTCCGGCCCCGAAGCACTGGATCGTCTCAAGGCCAAGGGTGAGCAAGGCAGCTGGCTGAGTTGGCGCTGGTGGTTGCACCACTACCTGTTTTTCCGCATTCCACTGTTGCACCCGCAACAACCGCTGCAACGTCTGGCCGGGATGCTGGGCTGGCTGTTCCATCCGCTCACCGGTCTGCTGGTGTTTAGCCTGAGCCTGCTCGGGGTGATTCTGGTCCTGCAGCAGTGGGACGTGTTTACCCATGCGGTAGTCGAGTCGTTTTCCACCGAGGGCCTGTTCAGTTTTGCCCTGGCGCTGATCGTCGCCAAGACCCTGCATGAACTGGGGCATGCCCTGGTGGCGACGCGGCTGGGGTTGCGGGTCGGGCACATGGGCATCGCCTTCGTAGTGCTGTGGCCGATGCTCTATACCGACACCGGCGAGAGCTGGAAACTCAGCCGCTCGCGGCAACGCCTGGCCATCGCCTCGGCCGGTATCGTCACCGAACTGTCCCTGGCCGGGCTCTCGACCCTGGGCTGGGCCCTCTGCGATCCGGGCGCCCTGCGCAATGCCCTGCTCTATCTGGCGACCACCAGCTGGCTGCTGTCGCTGGCCCTCAACGCCAGTCCGTTCATGCGCTTCGACGGATACTTCATCCTCTCCGACCTGCTGGACTTTCCCAACCTGCACGAGCGCTCATCGGCCCTGGCGCGCGTCACGCTGCGGCGCAACCTGCTGGGGTTGCAGGAGCCATGGCCGGAGCCCTTTCCCACCGGGCAACGGCGGCTGCTGGTGACCTTTGCCATCGTGACCTGGCTTTATCGTCTGGTGCTGTTCCTGGGGATTGCCCTGGCGGTCTACCTGTTCTTTTTCAAACTGCTGGGGATCATCCTGTTCATGGTCGAACTGTCCTGGTTTATCGCCATGCCGGTGGTGCGCGAACTCAACCACTGGTGGCAACATCGCGCGAGCGTTCCGCGCCTGCGAAAAGTGCTGTTCTACGGGGTGCTGGCACTGGTGCTGATCGGTCTGGCAATGCCCTGGCGCACCCAGATCGACGCGGTGGGCGTGGCCCGCGCAGAGCAGCAGATGCGGGTTTACGCGCCCTACCCGGCGCGCCTGCAATCAATCCATCCTGAAGGTGCGGTCAAGGCGGGAGAAACCCTGATCGTGCTCGACGAGCCGGACATCGCCTTGCGCCTGCGAAGCAGTGAAGCCAACGCGCGCAGCTACGAAGCCCGACTGTCAGGGCTGCTGGCCGATCCCGGCGGTCTTGCCGAAGATGCGGTGACCCGCCAGCGCCTTAACGTGCAATTCGAAGAAGCCCGGGCCGCCCGCTCGGAGATCGCCCGGCTCAATCTGCAAACGCCGTTCGCCGGGATCTGGCTGGACGTCAATCCGGATTGGAAGGCCGGCCAATGGATCGGGCGCCAGGAGCCCATGGGCATCCTGATCGATCCGCGCAGCTGGCAGGTGGATGCCTACGTCGCCCAGGATCAGGTGCACCACCTGGCTGCCGGTGATCGCGTGCGCTTCTACCCGGACGGACAGACCACGCCACTCAGCGGGCATGTCCTGCAGATCGGCAGTACCCGGGCCAGTCAATTGTCTCACCGCATGCTGTCTTCGCGCTTTGGCGGGCCGGTGCCGACCACGAACGCAGAACATGCGCTGATTCCCAGTGCGGCGCTGTTCCAGGTCTTGATTCAGCTCGACGAACCCTTGCCGGGCCTGCGGGAAACCCGTGGTCACCTGAAGATCGAAGGCGAGCGCCGCAGCCTCCTGGCAGACGGCGCTACTCATGTGATGGCCGTGTTCATGCGTGAAAGTGGTTTCTAGATCCGCCCCTCAACCGGCCACCACAAACACGATGATCGGCCCGCACACCGCCAGCAGCACGTTGGAAATCGCGTAGCAGACGGTAAAGCCGATCACCGGAGTGTTGCTGCCGGACTGCTCGATGATCTTGTTCATCGACGCCGCCTCGGTCTGCGCCCCGGCCAGGGCGCCGAACAGGATCATCGGGTGCAGGCGCAGGATGTAACGACCGAAGTACAAGGCCACCAGCGGCGGCACAATCGTCACCACAGCGCCGGACAACAGCAACGCCAGGCCCTGCTCGCGCATGGCAGCGAACGCCGCCGGGCCTGCAAGCAAACCGACGACCGCACCGAAGGCTGTCAAGCCGAACTCGGAGAACGCCCACTGCGCGGCCGGCGGCAATGCGCCTGTTTCCGGGTGGCGGGAGTTGTACCAGCCGATAACCAAAGCAGCGACCAGCACTCCACCGCCAATCCCCAGTTCCACCGGGATCATCCCGACGTGGGTGGACAACAATCCCAGCAATGAACCCAGTACCATTCCCAGCGTATGCACGGCGATATCGCTTTTGTAGTTGCTCTCGCGAATCCGCCCCAAGCGCTTGGCCAGTGCCTCGACGCTGGCGGTGCGGCCAGTCAGCTTAAGCACGTCGCCCCGACGCAACACGGTATTGGGCAGCAACGGCAGCTCGTAGCCCTGACGGGTAATGGAGATGATAAAGCAGCCCAGGCGCCGAGTATTTTCCAGCCGGGATCTGGCCTGGTGAATGGTCTTGCCAGCAAACTCCGGTGAAGTCAGGACAATATCGACCTCGCGGGTCGGAAACGACAGCGATTCAGCATGGTCGATCTCCGGGCCTACCCACTGCGACAGTGGACCGACGGCTTCACGCAAGGCATAGACCCCGATGATGTCGCCCGCCTTGAGGATGAAGCCTTCATCACGCTCGATAATCAGACCATCGCGTACCACCCGCTCGACGGTCAGTGACTCGTGCATATTTTCAAAGTCGGCAATGCTGAGTCCATTCGCCGCACTGCTGTCCGCCACCTGATGTGCGCGCACCACCATGCGTGTGTAGGGGATGGTGATCGCGTCTTCGTCCCTGGCAATTCCCAGTTCCAGTTCCAGGTCACGAGCCGCCGACCGAAGATCGACACCCAGCAGTTTCGGCGCAATGCTGCCGACGAACACAATCAGGCCGATGGTGCCGAAGAGGTAGGTGATGGCATAAGCAATAGCCATGTGGCTGTTGAGTTGAGCCTTTGCCACGCTATCGATCGGGAGCTGATTGATGGCGCTGGTGGCCGTGCCCATGATCGCCGTATCCGTCAATGCACCGGCTCCGAGTCCGGCGGTGAAGCCGGCATCGAAGTGGAATATCGCGTTCATTAGCAAAATCGAGCCCAGCGCAGTTGCGCACAGCACCACGCTGAGTACCACCAACTTGAAGGTACCGCGGTTAAGACTGCCGAAGAACTCTGGCCCACTCTTGAAGCCGACGGCGTAGATGAACATCACAAAAAATACCGACTTCAAACCCGTCGGTACTTCCAGGCCGATCTGGCCGATCAGCAGTCCCATGAGAAGAGCGCCCGCTACCGAACCCAGATGAAAACTGCCAATACGAATACGACCAATGAACACCCCTAGTGCGATGGCCAGGAATACTGCAATTTCCGGATCAGTACGCAAGGCATGAAGCAGAAACTCAAGCATGGTGCGAACTCCCTTCAATGGCGGTCAAATTCCTTCGACTCTTGCGCGGGTGCGGTAAACCACTTATCCCTCGGTACCTTTTTCTCTTCGCTGGGATCACCCAGATAGTGGGGGGACATGATCTGCACTCCGTACTCGTTGAATACATCCTGAATATTGGCGTGCAACATACTGAGCAATTCTGCCCGCGGCCGGGGTTGACTGGGAATGGCCTGGGCCACCAGTCGATATTCGGGATAGAAGTCGGATAAAGCGGTCTGGAACACCTGGGCAGGCGGCTCATCGAGAACCCCCGCGGTGCGCCGGGCGGCTTCCAGCAGCATCGCCTCCACCTGACGCCACGGCGTGTCATAGCCAATGGTTACCACCGTATCGACCACATAACCGGGGCCTTGCACGGTACGCGAATAGTTCTTGGTGACGGTTGCGGTAATCATCGAATTGGGCAGCGTCAACATTTCCCCCAGACCTGTTCGGATGCGCGTTGTAAACATCCCCAATTCTGTAACCGTGCCTTCGTATTCACCAATGCGCACAAACTCACCCGGCCGCAAGGTGCGGGTGTACGTGAGGATCAACCCGGCTGCCGCTTGCCCGACCACACTCGACGCACCGAGAGAAATCATCAAACCGATCAGTACTGACAATCCTTTGAAGGCATCTGTACCGGCGCCTGGCAAATAGGGATAGGCCATGGCCAATGCGAACAGCCAGATCGCCAGCGCAGTCAGGCGCTGGGTGGGTTGCAGCGTTTCATGATTCAGCCAACTGAAAGTACCGGGCGTCGCCATGCGCCGCAAAATACGCCGAGCAACAGCTGTTATACCCCGTGCAATGAAGAAGATGGCCACCGCCACGCCCAGGCCGGGGATGGCCCCTACTACGCCTTGCAGCAAATAGTCGAAGAGTTCCAATAAGTAGTTATTAAGGCTTTCTCCCCAGGGTCGGGTATAGGGAAAACGCGAGAGGACAAACCCTAACCATTCATAGGTGAGTAGCAATACGACGAACCAGCGCAGCAGCCCGAGCAAACGACTGACCAGTGGGTAGAGGAAACTGGAATCGATCACCTGCACACGTCCGACTTTCAACGCTTCAGTGTGCCGATGCATCAAGTCAGGCAGTTTCCTCAACAACCGGATGCGCAGATACGCCATCCCCCAGAGCAGCGCGACATATATTCCAGTGGCAAGTGCCACAGCTGCCAATGACCTCAGAATCAGACGCAAGCTGCGCGCTTCCTGGGTTTCGGCTACCACCTGTCGAAGTTTTTCAGCTGACGCTTCAGCGGCCTGCTGCACCGACTCGTATTCAGTAGCATCGACATCCTGAGGCGAAACGATGAAAGCACGCTTGGCGCCCAGCAGCACCAGGTAGCTGTTCTGAATGGAATCGAGCGTCACACGCAGATCGTCGGCATCATCCAGGGCTTCATTGATTGCGGTTTTTGCCCTTTTGACCCGGACTTCGGGGGCCTCGCCCAGCAACGTCGCGCGGAACACCATGATGTTGCGATTGGCGATTTTCAGAGTGACGGCTTGGGCATCACCCGTTTTTGGAGCTTCTTGCGCCCATAGGAGGACAGACCAGAACACTCCCAGGACAATCAACAATGTTGCGAGCAACCTGCTGTGCATGCGCCAGTTCCTTACTTCACAAGATACAGGTCAGGGGGGTACGTATCGCAGCGTAGTTCAGCGCTAAATACTTGTCAGATTTGTGCAGATGGAACTGCTCTTAATTGCTCACTGCTGTGCCTTCATTTTCTCTTCAACTTTTGCATCTACTGAACTTGCACTCAATCAAAGGCCGCGTCCGCCCGTAAGTGTCCGTTTCCGGCCGTAACCGCAGTCGGTGGAGGGCGGCTTCGGGTCGTCTGCCGCCCTTCGCGACAGGCAGAAATCAGCCAATAGCACACGTTGGATTAAATCCAATCTGACATATTGCGGACGGTTGTCTGCCTTGCTCAAATCTGCCTTCTATTAAGCCTGGTTTCGCGATGTGAAAAAGGCCATCACTGCGGCGACTACCAACAAGATTGAGCTTGCGAGAAATGTCATGCGGTAGCCGCTCCCGTCGAACAGCAGCCCGCCGACGGTAGAGCCCAGGGCAATGGATAGCTGAATGACTGCAACCATCAGGCCGCCACCGGTTTCAGCATCCTTGGGCAACGCCTTGGCCAACCACGACCACCACCCCACAGGTGCCGCCGTCGCGATCAGGCCCCACAGCCCCAGCAATACAGATGCTGCCACGACACCGCCGCCAAGAACAATCAAGGAAAGTGCAATCGCGGCCGATTTACACGACGCATGCGTATCCACACCACTGCGACCAGCAGCAATGGCACGCCCAGGCAGAGCCACGACAGCAGGTCATAGAACTCATCGCCGATCAGTGCCGAAAACAGCCCGAGAAAGCTCAGCAGAGCCAACAACAGGGGCCAGCGAAATATCAACCATAGGCCGCGCCTCATGCCCTGCCCTCTATTCCCACGCCACTGGCATTAAGCTCGGCAAGGCGCTTATCCAACGGTACCTTGCGTCTGCCCAGCCAGAGGTACAGGCCGCTCCCCAGGACGACGATGGTAATCACGTCGAGCAGTGCCCAGATGATCTTCAGAGGCAAGCCACCATAATCGCCAAAGTGCAGGGGTTGCGAGAGAAGCAAGGTTTTCACGTACAAGGGCATCTCGCGCATGTCGGTCAGTTCACTCGTTCGCGCGTCCACCAGCGCCGGCTTGAGCAG
>Ga0160467_101069_pt1 | contig 14238 bp, 13 predicted proteins | sample HID1972I_E11MG_FD_108221 | JGI IMG/M metagenome (GOLD analysis project Ga0160467, IMG submission 108221) | Enriched pill bug-associated microbial communities from UW Madison campus, WI, USA - HID1972I_E11 MG | ecosystem: Host-associated > Arthropoda: Insects > Digestive system > Unclassified ...
CAAGAAATCAATTATACCGCAGGAGTATTATTAATGGTGAAATTGATCCCTGAGGATAATCAGCTTGAAGAAGTGGAGGTAGTATCGACAGGGTATCAAAAGATACCGAAAGAACGAGTAACAGGGAGTTTTGTGCAGATTGATAATGAGCTCTTGAATAGGAGAGTGAGTACGAATATACTTGATCGATTGGATGGCGTGACGAGTGGTTTGGTATTTAATAAGAATAAACCTAACGGTACAATGACAGATATCAGTATCAGAGGAAGAAGTACCATTTTTGGAAATGATAAACCGCTTATTGTTTTAGATAACTTTCCTTATGAAGGCGATATATCAAATATCAATCCCAATGATATTGCGACAATAACAGTTCTCAAAGATGCGGCAGCAGCTTCGATATGGGGGACTCGAGCTGGCAACGGTGTCATTGTGATCACAAGCAAAGATGGTGGAAGAAATAATGGTACACGCGTCAATCTTGTTTCTAACCTGTCAATAATGGAAAAACCTGATCTTTATTATAAACCGCAATTAAATTCCAAAGAGTTTATCGAAGTAGAACGCTTCTTATTTGATAAAGGTTACTATAGTCGCCTTCTTTCTGATGGATATAGTAAAATAAACCCAGTGATCGAACTGCTTTATGCGCAATCGAAAGGGGAACTTGATGCTGGTACGGTTAATAACCAGTTAGAAGGTCTGGAAAAAAAAGACGTTAGAGGCGATATCGACCGATGGATCAATCGTAGGCCATATCAGCAACAATATCAGGTTTCACTGGAAGGAGCGAATTCGCCTACTAATAGTTTTTATACATCCATAGGGTATGACAAAGGGATGGACAGCAAACGCTCAGATTCGGACAGCAGGCTCAATATTACGCTAAAAAACAGATATCGTTGGTTGCAGGATCGTATTGTATGGAATACTGCAGTGCTCTTGACAGAGCAAAATAACCGATCTGCTACAGATTCTTATGTGCCTTCGTATCCTTATGAAAACTTAGTTGAAAATGGTGCTAATCTTGCTGTCGCTAAAGATCACCGTTTAGCTTTTGTTGATCAGTTAGGCAGTCCGTTGCTTGATTGGCATTATAGACCATTGGATGAACTGCATGCTAACCAGCGAATAGGGTTAAGTGATTATCGTCTTTCTACAGATGTTACAGGAAGCCTCTTATCTTTTTTAAAACTGACTGCTTCTTACCTTTTTCAACGTAGTAGGGTAGAGATAATGAAAGATTATGGAATGGATAGCTATTTTACACGTAATTTGATCAATACTTATACTCAGGTAAACCCCATTAATATGATAGCGGTACGGCCTGTTCCGCTAGGTGCAATTCTCGATCGTGGACAGACAATAGGTACTTCGCATTTTGGACGTTTGCAAGCCATGGTAGATCATGAGTGGAAATCCGGTCATGAATTGCATGCCATTTTTGGATTTGAAGTGAACGACAGCAGACAGGAAAGCAGTAACGACCGACGATATGGTTATGACCCGGAGACTGGTAGCAATATGAATAATACGATCGATTATACCACTGATTTTCCCGAGTATACCGGGAATTCAAATAGCCGAATTCCGTCGGTTTCAAGTAATGCCAGTTCGCTAAATCGCTCTCGCTCTTATTACTTCAATGGCTCATATAGTTATGAACAAAAATACACGGTTTCTTTTAGCGCTAGACGTGATGAATCTAATATTTTTGGTGTAAAAAGTAATCAGAAAGGTGTGCCTCTTTGGTCAGCTGGGCTCTTGTACGATCTTGCTAAAGAATCTTTTTATGAGAGTTCGCTAGTTCCAAAGTTGAAAATTAAAGCCTCGTACGGTTACAACGGAAATGTAGATAAAAGTACTACAGCATACTTAACTACCCTTGCTGGTGCAACTGTCAATACTTTTAATATGCCCACCCTATTGATTGTTAATCCTCCAAATCCAAGTCTTCGTTGGGAACGTGTAAGCGTATTTAATATAGGTATGGATTTTAGCATAGCTCAAAATCTGATAGATGGGACGGTCGAATATTATAATAAGACGAGTACTGATTTGATTGGGCCGACTCCATTACCCGGGCAGGCGGGTATCCTTACCTTTCGCGGTAATTCGGCAAGTATGAAATCTGAAGGTCTGGACGTAACTTTAGCTTTCCATCCATTTAAAGGTGTTTTTAAATGGGATGTTATCGGTCTGTTCAATATAAATAAGGATCGTATTATCCGGTATGAAGGTTTACCTGGAGGAGTTAGAAATATAGTAGCTGCGAATTATACCAATCCATTAATAGGCCATCCGTTTCAGGCCATGTTCAGTCTTCCTTGGAACGGCTTGAGTCCAGAAGGATCTCCTGTAGGTTATGTTGATGGACAGCCATCTGAAAGTTATGCCCCGATCTTAAATAGTATTGATCCCAAAACACTCATTTACCATGCGCAGGGAAACCCACCTATATTTGGTAGCCTCAGGCAAAATTTCGGTTATAAAGCTTGGGAGCTTTCCTTTAATATCCAATATAAATTTGGCCATTATATCCGTAAGCCCGCAATGAGCTATGGTTCTCTGTTTAGCGGTATATATACACAACCTGGGCTTGCCGACCGATGGAAGCAGTCTGGCGATGAATTGACAACCACAGTACCGGCTATGTTGTATCCAGCCAATAACAACCGAGATCTGTTCTACCGCTACGTTTCAGAACATGTTGTACAGGGCGATCTCATTCGTTTGCAGGATATACGTTTGTCTTATTCTATTGCAGGCAATAGCATATTTAGACATGCTTCTTTATATCTATATGCCAACAATATTGGATTGCTATGGAAGCGTGCTTCCGGAAATATCGATCCCGATTTTGCAAATGCAATTCCCAGTGCAGGTTCCTTGGCACTAGGTTTTAAGGCCAGTTTTTAATTAAAAATAGATTATTATGAATACTAAAATATTTAACAAATGGTATTTCTTGTTATTTCTTTTACCATTTCTAGTGAACTGTGGGAAAGATTTTTTAGAACCAAAGTCTAATAGTGCAATCGTGATCCCAAAGACACTGGATGACTTTGAAAAGATATTGGACAATTCTGTGATTAATAGTGGAGCTGGTTTACCCTTATTGAGCTGTGACGATTATTTTATCGGTGATAGTGCATTATGGGCATCAGCCTCAGCTACACAAAAAAATGCTTACATCTGGGCTGCAGATATTTATGAGGGCGGGACCGAAATAGCGGATTGGAATATTGTCTACAGGTCGGTTTTCTACTCCAATAGTGTACTTCATCAGCTTTCACAAAGTGCAGTATATGCTGATCAAGATCGAGTAGATTTCACAAAAGGGTGGGCTCATTTTGTCCGTGCCGCCGCATTTTATGATCTCTTGAAAAACTTTTCGCAAACGTATAGAAGCGAAACCGAAGCGAAAGTCAATTTAGGTATCCCCTTAAAATTGACCGCAAATGTTGATGAAATACAACAGCGTGCACCTGTATGGGATGGCTATCAGCAGGTAATTGCAGACCTCAATGTGGCTATTCCACTATTACCTAAAGAGATTCCAACGGTTTATCGTAATAGACCAAGTAGACCAGCTGCTTATGCATTGTTGTCAAAAGTTTACCTTTCGATGTTAAATTATAGACAGGCAGAGCTTTATGCTGATAGTTGTCTGTCGCTATATGATAAATTGATGGATTATAATTTGATCGATCGAAATGCTATCACACCCTTTAAGAAAACTAATGATGAGGTCCTGTTATATGCTAATCAGGTGAACGGACAATATAATTATGTACTCTACAACCCGACAGTGAATATCATGGTCGATACGGTTTTGTATAAATCCTACAAAGAGGGCGATCTGAGGAAACAACTTTTCTTTATTAAGAACGGCTTATTTATTAAACCAAAACGAGGTTATGCGGAGACTCTGTCTTTATCTTTTACAGGTTTAGCTACGGATGAGATTTATTTAATCAAAGCAGAATGTGCTGCCCGTAGGTCTGATGTAGCTGTGGCATTGGATTACTTCAATAAGCTATTACAAAAACGGTTCACGGTGGAAAGCTATAAAGCGGTATCTATAAATAACCCCATGTTGCTATTAGAAGAAATTAAGAAAGAGCGAAGAAAGGAGCTTTTTTGGCGTGCCGGGATTAGGTGGGAAGATATAAAACGGTACAATGACGAAGGAGAACAGATCATACTATCAAGGAAATTGGGAAGCAAGAGCTATCAATTACTCCCGGGGTCTCCAAGATTTGTATTCCCGATCCCCGATGATGAAATAATATTAAGTCGAATTATTCAAAATCCAAGATAAGATGAAAATAATAAAAAAAATATTTAGTAGTGTAATGCTGTTATTGATCTGTAACATTGCTTTTGGAAATACAGATACACGTGATAGTATTATAATAGAGGGTGTCTTTATAGATTCTACATTGGCAGAAGATGGATTATTTGAAGTAACCGTTATGCAACCCAATGCAAAAATGGCTTGGCCCAGTTATTCAGATGTTTATCGGGTAAATTCCTCTAAGGGGAAATTTCGTTTAACAATTCCTGCAGAATCAAATCTTTTTTATGCATCATTGGCAAAAGGTAAAGGAAATACACGGGATAAATTATTGTACTATAGTGGACTCGAAGCTGTATTTTTATTTCAACCCGGCGACCATATTACATTGAAAATAAATAAGGACAATACCTTGCGTTTCGCAGGTAAGGGTAGCGAAAAGATGCTTTGTCAGCAGAAGATCTATCAAGCAGGTGCAATTGCTGAGGCTTTCCAATCTCGAATTATTGAGTTGAACAATGCAAAAGATTTTCAGGAATTATATGACTGTATATTGCCATTCTACATTAATTCGTGGCAAGCAAAGCTTGATATCGTGAACAGTTATAAGTCTCTTGATACTATTGTTAGAAAGCGTATCCTCGCAGACTGTTATGGATTTACCTTCCATCAGTTTTATAAAGATTTTGCTCTTTTGATCAATCGTGATAAAAGACCTTTTGCATTAGATTTCTGGAATAACAAATTGGCATTATTACCTAATTATCCTTCAAATAGTGAATCACCATTATCATATTATTTGCCACAAATGCTCTATAATCGTTCATTGGCCACAGTGAGATTTATGAACAATCACGCGAAAGATATTCCTTATAACGAACTTTATAACCTTATTAAAGACAGCTATTCGGGAGCATTGAGAGATCAAATTTCATTGGTTTCCCTTTTTGAATACTCGAACAGGATTAAAATTTTGGATGATGCTCAGAAAGTATTGAATGAAATGGAGTTCAATCAGAGCCAGAAGATGCTACAGGAATGGATTGGTAAGTCAAAGACAGGAAATCCTGCATTTAATTTTGCTTTAAAAGATGTTAAAGGCAATTTGGTGAAGCTGAGTGATTTTAAAGGTAAGGTATTGATTTTGGATTTCTGGTACTATGGATGTTTCGGCTGTCGTTTTATGCCTGAAGCCTTAAAACCAGTTGTGACTGCATTTAAAGGGAATAAAAGTGTTGTATTTTTAAGTGTTAACGTAGATCAAGTTCAAAGTAGATGGGAAAATGGATTAAAAAGTGGAGATTATACTTTAAAAGAACAGATTGATATTAGTACAGCTCCAATGGGATTCTATCATCCTTTTTTGAAACACTATAATTATAAAGCTTTTCCGCAGGTATTGGTGATTGATAAAGATGGTAATAATGTAGCCAGTAATCCTCCCGATCCACGTGGTGTAAAAGGTGGTGAGAAACTGATAGCGATGATTAATGAGGCTTTAGGGAACTAAAAAAAACAAAAGAGGGCGTACATTGCAATATCCCCAAAAAGTTAGAAACTTTCTGGGGGCACTCTACAAAGACGCCCTCTTTTTTTATGGAGTGTATTGTCCTTTTTGTGAATCTGGATGAGGTGTCACATTTTGATTTTCTGCATCCTCTAATGGGAATGTTGCATCAACATTCGGATCATCAGATTGTAAAACACAGTCAAATTCGGACGGTTCAGAACAATGATTTTGTGGATCCACCGGTCCACTTATTAATTCATACTCCGATCCGTTATTGATCCAATAACGTGTTGTCATGCTATTGATTTCTGGCTTCGAATCTTTCTGCGCCTGTGCATGCACAGCCATTCCTGCGCTACCACCTAATACCGCTACTCCAAGTAGCACTTTTGTGAAATTTTTTAATGAGGTTTTCATACCTTTAATTTTAATTGTTTATAATTTTTGTTTTTTTAGGGCATAGATTCCAGCTATAAACCAAACCAGATTGAAGATGATATGAGTTTTCCAGCTCATGGATTCAATGACCCCTCCGCAATGACATAATTTATCTTCAACATATCTTACCATCAGTACGAGATAAAGAGTAAATATGCCCATCAATAGGGTAGATGCAGATAGGGCATAACGCTTTACTTTGTACATCGGAATAATCAATAGCACAGCCAGCGTGATTTCCAAAATTGGGATACTCCAACTGATCTGCTCAGCATAGTTCCCTAGGTAAGGGATCTTACTATTTCCTCTAACAAAGACTTTCATATTCAGTAGTTTTGCTATTCCTGTATAGAAATACAAGAAAACATAACCGTAAATAATCAAATGCGGAATCAGAGGACAGATCCAGCGTATCAACCTGCGGATTAAACTACCTCGTTTTGTGGTTACTGCCAGGTGTGCTTCATTGTTGCTCATATTGATGATAAAATTGGTCTTTACGTTATAATCGATTTTTAAATCTTTTCTACGGAATAGCCAACTCCCGTCAACTGATTTCCTGTTTGCGGGTCTCACCCGCCTCTGGGGAAGGTTGCAAATTTTTTCTTGTACTGTTTCATAATTTGTTATTTTAATGAGCAGATCGGAAAAAAATGGTACTGATACGATTAAGTTTGATGAACATAAATGCTTTCATCCGATCTGCTATTACAAATTTCAACAGGATTTTTTGTTATTTTTTGGGAAATGAGACACTATGTTTTGGGAATTGTAGCGCAAAATGTGGGGTGTTAATGCCCAATTAATGGGGTTTTTTATTTTAGTCTTTGCATTTGAAAGCATTTAACGCGTTCGAACGTGTTGGGTACATGATTATATTTTTTAGAGGTATACACAACAAAGCCGCTGTACTTTTACATACAGCGGCTTTGTTCTAGATTTGAATTTTATTATTATTTCATGGCATAGGTAATATACCCCCCATCTACTAAAAATTCGGTTCCGTTGATAAAGCTTGCTTTATCGGAAGCCAGAAAAAGTACTGTGTTGGCGATTTCTTCCGGTTTGCCGATACGCTGAAGTGAAGTGGCCGCTGCCAGATAGTCCATCGCTTCTTGTGGTACCGCATTTTGCAATCCTGGAGTTTCGATAGGACCTGGACTAACCACATTGACACGGATATTTTTAGATGCTAGCTCATTGGCGGCGATCTGCGCTATTTTATTTAATGCACCTTTTGTTGCGGAGTATACTGAAGATCCTAAATTGGAAGCTGTTGCTACGGTCGAAGAGGTGAAGATAACGGATGACCCTGTTTGAAGTTGGGGAATGAGTTTTTGTAAGGTGAAGAAATGTCCCTTGACATTGGTATTGAACTGCGCATCAAAGTCGGCTTCAGTGACCTGCTCTATGGGAGCAAAGGTTGCTATACCGGCATTCAAAAACAGGACGTCAATCTTAATATTGTTTTCCGTGACTAGTTTCTCAAGAGCGGCGATTCCATCAAAATTTGATGTGTCTGATAGGACGGTTGTTAATCTCGGGTTATCGATCTGCCGAGCGGCAGCCTGTAGATTATCTTCTTTTCTTCCTGTTATCCATACATTTGCTCCAGCATCGATAAATGCTGCAGCTGTAGCGAAACCAATTCCTGTGGTTCCTCCTGTAATTACGACGTTTTTATCTTTAAAATTCATTTCTATGTTGTTTTATTTACTGCAACAAATGTATTGTGTTTTTATTTATTTTAGTAACTTTGTAACTAAAAGTAACAGTAACATTTGAGTAACTAGGTAACTTATGGAAGAATATAAATGCACCGAAGAGATTAATAAAAATCAGGTTAGGGCTGTACATGATACAATGGATGTTTTAAATGGTAAATGGAAAATATCCATCATCTCTGCGGTCTGTTATTATAACAAAAGAAGATTCTCGGATATTTTGAACGATGTCAGTGGTATTTCCAACAAGATGCTCAGTAAGGAGCTAAAGGAATTGGAAATGAACAAGCTGGTGAGTCGTACAGTTGTGGATACACATCCTGTTACAGTGGTTTATCAGCTTACGGACTATGGCAATACGCTAAGAACAATCATCGATAATCTGGCAGCATGGGGTACTGAACATCGTAGGGTTATAACAGGTAGATAAACTGTTGCGACCTTTATGCTGTAATTTGAAAATCTTGAATATGGGTTAACAAGTTATTCTCTTTCCCGAAGCATCCGGCGAAGCAGCTCTTCGCCGATCCCCATAAATCGGGCTAATTCTTTGTGCTTGATATATTGGCGTATGTTCGGATATTTGTCAAACACAAATTCATATTTTTCGGGATTGGGCAATGAAAGCAATTTTGCCCGATAATCGAGATATTGTTGCTGTTTGTCCATAAGGCTGGCGTAGATCGGGAAAAGCTTTGGGTTTTTCGCATTTATCGTATATAGTTGTTTCCTTGTGGTCATGTAGGTTCTGCAGTCACACAGTGCGATAAACTGATAATTGTGCCTGTGGTAGGGTATCATCAGCGATTCGCCACTAATGGCATACCGTACCGGACATGTCTTTTCGTACTTTCCAAATATTCCCTCTGCAATGAGGTAAAGTTCTCCCCAGTTGTTGGTCAGGTGCTCGCCTTTAACAAAGCGGATCTCCTCAAATGCATCCGTTAGTTCAGGGATGGCAGATACCCATTCTGCATGCATGTCCTTTAAAAAGCTGGCTATAATCTCTTCTTTACTTTTCTTCATAATTAAGAATAGGCTGGTTTTAAGCATAAAATAGACCCACAATTTATCAAACGATGCTTGAAAAATCAATTATTGGGAAATAAAGGCATATGTAGGGACGAATCACCTTGATAGAGGGATGAATTCAAACATTTAGCGAGAGTATTTGGATGAAATATCGTTTTATCCCTCGATAAAGCAATATTTCCCAATTATTTTTTATTTAGAAAGCAAATTTCATATTTGTTCTGCTGGCCAGCAAAAAGGAGAAATAACTGCCTCATTAAGGCAACGGGATTGACCTGACCCGGATGGTTACAGGTCGTAAACGAAATAGACGATTATGGAAATCGAAATTCAAAAAATCGAGCCGGTAGTCTTTGAAGGAAGTTCAATCTTTGAGCTTTTTACTGAAGATACTCCACTAATTGATTTAGACAGCGACAAGTGCTGGCCTTCTTCATTTTAGTTAGGAGAAATGCTTTCCCGAGCCAGAGAGAAGCTGTCTTCTCTCTGGTTCTTTGAATGATGCTATCCATATGCTATAAACGATATGAAAGTACAAGAAAAACAAAATCTGCACCGGTTGATGTGGCTGGCAAATGTCCAGCAGTTTTTTCAGGACAAACCGGTTTCAATATTATGGGAGCATTATACCACATGGATCAACAACCGAGATAATTTTGAAACACTATACCGTGAATTCCCTTTAAAAAGGCTGTGTGAATTTAATAAGTCCAGCATTGAACTGGTCGATATCACTGGAATCTTGATTACTTTTCACTATGGTCCATACCGCCTGTTACCCAAATTGCTTGTGCAAATGGGGTATCATGTCACTTTACTGGTATCCGGGGCTGTATTGGAACGAGAACTTAACTATTACAGATCGGAACTGGAAGATGCTGGACTGTTACAAGACCAATTGGAATGTATTGATGCAAACCAGGCAAACTCACTCCGACATATCCTGCGGGCTTTTAAAAATAAACGCTTGGTGTTGATGTTCCTGGATGCCGATGAAGGTGTGGGAAAAGAGGAGGAGGGCATCGGTGAACACAAGCTGGCTGTTCCTTTTGGGAGCCACTTCTTCTACTGGCGGACCAATATTTTTAAACTGGCGTGCCGTTTCGAAATTCCTGTCCACTGCACATATATGAAGCGGGCAAATAACCCTGTCCAATGGAAAATAACACCTTTTATGAATATTATGGATACCTCGTACGGATCGTCAGAAGAATTGATGATGCGGGCATTTTCTGCTCTACAGATGGCATTTCACCAGATGATGAATCAAGGCTGGATTTATTGGGAAAACTGGGCTTTTATACATCAGTATAATGGGCAGGCTGCTATTGATAAAAAAGGTATTACGGCAAAGGGAAGCTGGCTGGCACCGTTCGAATATAACCGTAAAAAATATTTATTTGACGTAAAGAACAGACAATTTTTTGAAGTAGCTTCTTGTTTTACCGACAGTTAATTATTATGTTTGAGTTAACCTTTTTATAGAATGAATATTCAATCAAACCTAACATCAATCCAGCATAGTCTTTTGAAGCGTATGGCTATCTGTCTGGTAATCTTATTACTGGGCCTGACAATTGTCAATTTCGGTAAGCTCCATCTTTTTACGCTACTGACTTTTACCCTCTATGTGTTGCCTTTTATGCTATTTTTTTCCGCAATGTATACCTGTTACCGAATGGCGCTTACAAAGGGTAGGTTATGGTTTTTATGGTGGTTATTACTTATACTGTTCGTGGGGATAACGTATAGGTGTGTCAAGTACTATTATTATGATCTGGTACCGCTATTTTTCAAAGGATTTACCACCTCCTGGAAACCGGAACATAGAACCGAGCTACTTTCGCGCATTAGTAGTGGTCTGCTTTTCTTTGTTGTGATCGTGGCTGCCGATTATTTTGCGTGGGCACATTTCTATACGAACGCTCTTTCCAAAAAAGTACAGGCACAGTTGCACAGCATGTCGGACGTCCAATTGCTGTCGGGTCATTTTATGAGACGGCTGTACAATATTGTCCGCATGCAGCGGAAATCTGTTCAGAGCGAAAGCCTGGATTTCTTTCAGTATGTGACCGATAAAATAGCTAAGCCTACAGTACTGGTTCCTTTGAAAGAGGAATGGCATTACTTAATGCTTTTGGTTTCTTATAGCACGGACCGCAGTTTTATTGTCAAAGGTGATGAATTGCTGGATCGGGCGATGTGGAATAGATCTGTTCCAACGCTGTCATTGATGACCTGGATTGAAAATGCCATTGCTTATAGTCCCTGTGATCCGGTTGAACCGATTGTCATCCGTTGGACAAAGGTACAACAGGGGATGCAGCTCCAGATCAAAAATTGTATCGCCTCGGCAGATCTGCAGCATGGGACAGGTAAAGGATTACAACTTGTTAACAGGCTGTATGAGCAGATGAATAACCAGTTTATTGAACTGGAATATGCTCTTGACGATCAAAAATACTTTGTTATTAAACTAACCTTTAAATCTTAATAGAATGGCCAAATATGATGTCATGATTATCGATGATGATTTATTCGATATTCGAAAAGCTGAAAAAGCATTAAGTGGAATTCCGCAGATGGGAGAAGTTAAGAGCTATACGAAAGCCATTGATGGTTTTAATGCAATAATTGACAATCCTCCTGATGTCTTATTGCTGGATGTTGAAATGCCCGACATGTCTGGACTGGACCTTTATCTTACTTTGCCTGTTGATAAAAGACCGCCAGTTATTCTGTACACCAAAACAGAAAAATATAGTTATAAGGGCATTAAAATAGCTGCTGCAGATTATCTGATCAAACCTGTCAGTTTTCCGGATTTATATATTGCCTTTAAGCGCGCCCTGGAGCAGAAAAATATCACGGTTAAGATTGATTTGGAAATAGAACCGAGTGGACAGTGGTTCAAATTTAAAAACACAGACCGTTTTATTAAATTCAGTGATGTGGTCGCGATTGCATCTATCAAAAATTATGTCATCTTTCATTTACGTCAAGCAGAGGAGGACTTTGAGTACCGCCTTACGATGGAACAGGCAGAACAACTTGTGCCAAAGAGAACCTTCGTAAGGGTACACCGCGGTTTTATTGTCAACACTGATTTTACAACAAAGATAGTTGATAAAACGTTCGTACTGCTGGACCGACCGGATCTGCAGCTTAAAGTAAGTGATGTGGGACTAAAACGACTGTACAATATGAATTGATGGGCTTACTTTTATAAACCTAAATATATAACTATGCGTAAAAATCGCTATTTAAGGGGCTTTCTCATAAGCCCAGGGTATTCCTATGCCCAAAAATTAATTTTGTTGGAGCTCCTAGCTACCAAGCGTAAGTTGGCCAGCTATCTTGAACTTCGGGATCAGATGGAGGAGGATAACATGCTGTTGCGAGATGCGGACTATGTCAAATCTTACGTGGGTATTTCGACAGAAACGCTCTACCGTTTGCAACGGGACGGGTATATCTGCGTTGCCAAACGCACCCGAAACAAACGCTATTACCGTGATGTGGATGTGGAGCGCCTGCGGAATAGTTACCGTGGATAGCTGAAAAGGATCGCCCGATCTTTTGCTATTCTGAACTACATTTTGCAATTCGTCCCTCTCTTTTGGAGGGACGATTTTCTTGAAAATTGTACTCATCTTTCAGAGTGACGTGATTCTTATTTTCTTATAACCAACTTCTGCTTTTACTTCAGTTTTCTTCGACCTGGCTTCGGGATTTCATCGGCGGCCATGCATGAAATCTCGAAGCGCACCCGAGGCCGAGCCGATAAAATGGTGGAATTGGTTAGGAATTAATTACCTGTTCGTGTCTCATTTTTTAAGTGAATTTTGCACTGCTTTTAACCTCAAGTTTTGTTCAAGTCGGCAAGGTGTCGGTCAAAAATCCGATGCTGATCAGTCACGTATCGGTCTTTCGTTTCACATCTATTTGTAATTGTTTTTTAGTGTTTTATGTTTGTTATGTCAATCGATAGTGCCGGTATAAAACAAGGTTGATTTTAATTTAAAAAAATATGGGAACAATCGTAAATGGAGCAAATGGAGGTTTTAAAGGTAAAGCCGGCTCAGTAATAGGAAGTAGTTGGAAAAGTATCAACTACATCAAGGGACTTTATAAAAAGAGATCAAAGCCCGCTTCGGAGTTGCAGATGATGCAACAGGAAAAATTCAGAACATTGATGCGGTTTCTGCTTCCCATCAATATGTTTTTGAAAATCGGTTTTGGACGTAAAAATACGGAACGTTTAACGCCGATCAATGCGGCTTTTCAGTTTAATCTGAAGCAGGCCATTACGGGTACGTATCCGGCCTATTCCTTGGATTACTCCAAGATCAGCATATCCGATGGCGGATTATATGGCGGCGGCACAGTGTCTGTAGCGCACGCCGCAGGTGAGCTTACTTTCACCTGGGATCCGACTGCCAACGATACTTTTGAGACTTTTGGTGATGATATGGTCTTCGTGCTGGCTTATCATCCGGAAAAAGATGAGTTCATGTCTTCACCGGCTCCGAGTACACGGGCAAGTGGGGAGATCAGCTTTATTATTTCAGAACACCTTCAGATAGGTATCGTGCATACCTGGATGTTTTTAGCCAATAGATCTAAAACAAGAGTATCAAAAAGTGTATACCTGGGAGAGGTATTACTTAACTAATTAAAACCCCGGGTCAGGCCTGTCCGGTCTGACCCTTTTTTCTAAGGTATTTTAAAATATGGCAAAAAGAATCGTTAGTCCTGCTCAGGAGAGCGTAAGGACTGCATTTAAAATGGCTGTTGCTTTTTTGACTCCGCTGAAAGGGGTGATCAAAAAAGGTTTTGCCGAAAAGGCTAGACGTAAAAAATCGGTTGCGTCAGCTTTGGCGCTTGGGCATGTGCTTCATGCCGCAATAAAGATAACGGATGGTCAACCTCAGGTTGATCCGTCAGAGGTCATGTTAAGCGAGGGTGCATTGGCGACTATTCGGGTAGAGCAGATCGAACGTTCTTCCGATCGTATAGAAGTACTACACAACTGGTTTCCTTCAGATTTTAGTGCTGGAGATGATTGTCTTACGCTTTGTGCTTATCAGCTCGACAAGGGTTATGCTTTTGTGAATCTGCAGATCTGGCACCGACAGGAAGGAAAGATAATCGTTCAGTTGCCAAAAGGTTTTCAGGACGACGGCCTACATCTATATCTCATGGCTAGTGACCGTTCGGGAAGCAAATATTCC